>Ga0105355_10005163_pt1 | contig 11061 bp, 11 predicted proteins | sample GOMGulsemesocosm_2_FD_83508 | JGI IMG/M metagenome (GOLD analysis project Ga0105355, IMG submission 83508) | Methane-oxidizing microbial communities from mesocosms in the Gulf of Mexico - GOM9C Gulf of Mexico | ecosystem: Environmental > Aquatic > Marine > Cold seeps | place: Gulf of Mexico...
ACTACAACCATGCTTAGTGTCCCCAAAGTGTCCCAATTTATGTCTCAGGAGGAGAGCTAACGTCATGTTATTGTTGAAAAACAAAGCCTTTAAGGGCTGATTTGGTGCGGTCGAGAAGACTCGAACTTCCACGGGTGTTACCCCACAGCGACCTCAACGCTGCGCGTCTACCATTCCGCCACGACCGCACTGTCAGGCTTGGTAGGGCGGCGTATAGACGAAGCGCGCGGCGGTGTGAAGTCGAAAATCGCAGACGTGGACAGATTGTCGTACTTCACAAGATGAACCCGTTGAAACGATCAGCTCCCCTCAAAAAATTTGCGTGTAACTTATTGAAACAGATATAAAACGCCATCTGCGTCATGGACATCTATGACCGCCCAGGTGCGCCATCTGGCGCCCAAGAAATTCTCATTTAGTTGTAGACGCTGTCGTACGGGCCAGGAATAGATCGCCTGACATCTGATCATAATAGGCTGGAAACTCGTCATGATTAGCCGTGGACGCCAGATTTCGTACATCGCGACGTACCTGCTTGGCCAATTGATGCAGGGTCATGCAGCCTTGGCAGCAGTGCCCGTGCAAATACTGAGCAGGGGTAAGCTTCACCGCCCGACAGGCGATCCAAGGCTGTCTGCCCTGCCCCGGCAGAATATAGAATGAGCGCCCCCGTGGTGGCGACATACGAACCAATCCCCGCTTACCGCCAATCGAACGCTTGCCGTCTGAAGGGAACGAATTATTGCGGCAAGCATCAAGGATCGTCACCGTTGTACGCGCGCCTCGCTTTTTGAAAGTATCCTGAATCCGGTCTGCCGCAATGCTTTCACTAATCAGAAAACTCTCGTCCCCATAATTGATTACTGGAACATCCGAGGGCAGCAGAAAGCGGCAGCCTTCGACTTCGCCCTCGTGCCCCGCGAAATAAAACAATACTTCGTCGCCAGGTTTGATTTGCCATGGTAGAAACCGCACTATTGATATTCCGGCGGCCAAGGTCATAGAGCGTGCGCACCTCGAACCCCAACCCCGACAATACACTGCTTATCCACTGCGCGTCATTGCGGTTTTTTTTGCTGGCGCTCAAGGATTTGGTAGCTATCAACGCCAATCACCAGCGCCCACCTGCGGTTAGCTGGAACTGCCATGGGCTGGGGGCAATGGTCTGTGTCACAACCGCACCGATGAGAGCAACAGCGGCAAAATCGCCTGCTGCGGCCATGACCCGTTCAACTGGCACCAAGACCAACGAGCTTGATAAAACGGCAGCTGTTAATGACCCTAATTGCATTTCAACCTCCAAAATTACTCATACCTAAAAAAAGCGCCCATTTTATCAGGAGGAATCATTCTGAAAAGGCTGGAAACCACCCCCTTAAAGACCGTATTGAGGGGCGATACTGAGAAAATGGGCTGAATATGGTTGAATGGATCACCAGTGACGGACTGACCGACTATGCTGCTGCAGTCGGCTTCATGGAGAGTCGCGTCGCCATGATAGCGTCCGGCCAAGCCGATGAATGCATCTGGTTGGTTGAGCATTCGCCACTTTATACTGCAGGCACTTCGGCCAAGCCTGCGGACCTGACCGATCCTGATCGATTTCCAGTCTACGACAGTAAGCGCGGTGGCCAGTACACCTATCACGGCCCGGGGCAGCGGGTGATCTATGTGATGCTCGACGTTGGCAAACGTGGCCATGATGTGCGGCGTTTTGTGCAACAGCTAGAGCAATGGGTGATCTTGACCCTGGACCAGTTCAATGTCACTGGCCACATCCGCGAGGGTCGCGTTGGGGTCTGGGTCGAGCGTGATGACAAGCCACTGACCATTTCTGGAGCCAAGGCCGAGGACAAGATTGCTGCCATTGGTATCCGCTTGCGAAAATGGGTCAGCTTTCACGGCATCTCGATCAATCTCGATCCGGATCTAAGCCATTTCGACGGCATTGTGCCCTGCGGCATCACCGAGCACGGGGTGACCAGCCTGGTTGATCTGGGACTGCCTCTGTGCATGGAGGATGTCGACCTCGCGCTGCGCCGCAGCTTTGAACAGGTCTTTGATCCGCCAGCCGGTACTTCCCTGCCTGACTAACAGCATTACCTGTCGGCCAATTCCTCAAGCGCCGCAAACACCAATTCGGGGCGGGTGTATAACAACATCGCCCCGCCACCCCGGCAAAGCCGGACCTGCACGTTACTGCGCCCGGCCATTGTTCGCTGCAAACGGTCAACCGAGGTCACCTGATCATCATCGCCATGCAAATAGATGACCGGTGCCGAATGGCCGTCAATATGGCGCCGCCAATCATTCACGATCCAATGAAAATCAGCCATCAACCCGGCGCCATTTTGCTGCAAGGACAAATTGTGACTGGCCTCCAGAAGGGCAGTCATTTGTAAACGGTCAATTTGTGCGCTGGTATTGCCATCCGGCCGCCGCTTCTGCCTCATCAGCACCATTGGCCCATTCCCGCGAATACCGCGCGCCCATAGCTTCACCACCAGCGGCAACACGCGGGGGCAATAAGTTGCAGCAATAGCCATCGACCAATGATGCCAGCGCAGGGCCGATAATTGCCGCAACTTTTGCACCGGCCCCATGCCCGAGACAACCACCGCCCCTGCGATCCTGTCCCGCAGTCTCCGCGCCGCGATATGTGCAAAAGCTGCCCCGCCTCGGTGTCCCAACAAAATGGGGCGCTGCAGGTTTTCCCGCTTAATCATGGTTTCCAGCTGATCGATAAATACATCCATACTGCGTTCATTGGACGGCACCGGACCTGACTGACCGTACCCACAGCGCAACGGCGCATAGACTCGAAACCCGCGTTTTCTGAATTGCAACTGTAACCGCTGCACCCCAGCAATTCCGTCTAGCAACCCATGCAAAAAGATAACTGGCTGCCCGGTCTCTGCACCCAGTTTAAAGAACTGTAAACACTGGCCATCGGGCAATTCCACATGACCATCTGGCGGCGGGACCTCACCACTTGCAATCCTGTCATCCGAGGCAACTTCGGCGATCAGAAAACAAAACAACCGCAGCATTTCGGCAAGCCCCGGCGCTCCGGACTTGGCCTGTATGACTCGCAATTGTGCATTCAGACTAGAAATGCCGCCGCGGGTCGGGCTTGCCAACTCGCTCAGACTGTTGCCTTCGAGAAGTCCGCCCAACAACAACATTTCCTGTCGGTGCAGTGCAAATGTCGCCGACAGCATGTCTTGAGCGCGGTTCGACCAGTGAAAATCCAGGGTTTCAATCATCACCCCGTAAGAGGCCTGCAGTCCCTGGCCGCATTGAACGGTTCGACACATCAATTTGCGGAACGGGTCAGGGGTGGCCAGAATCATGGGGTCCTGCCAGCCGCCATGCTGCTGCCTTAAGTGTGTCAGGCGTTGTTCTATCCGGCCTTGCGCGGCGTCACTCAGACCCAGAGCCGCCAGCTCTTCCCCCTCGGATCCCTGCAAATAGGCCTCGGCAGCCCGGCTGGACCGAGAAACGCTACCGGAGACTGTCAACAAGATCCAAAAATTGTCATTATCTTCAAAAAACTGTGCTGGCGATGGCTGGCCTGACCTGACCCATTGCTGTTCCAAGATCTCGCTGGCGTGGGCAAAATGCAATTGCAGATCTGGATTGATTCGGCTTGCTTGCAGGCCTGCATCCGGTGCCGCTTCGGAAAACCCGCCGGAGCCATTTACTGGAGAACTTATAAACCGATCATACAATTCGGCCCGAATCACCGTTTCATAGATCGCGGCAATCATCTGATCCTGAGACAGGGCATCTACATACCGTGGGCTTGTCACATCGTTCATCAATTTTAATCCAATCAGCCCAACTGCCGGGCCGCGTGATAAACTCTCTTGTCTACAACGCCGGTTTACTTACTTCTCTCTTGGCAAAGCCCAGCAAAGCAGCATTAGAGATCTAACGTTGCCTACTGCCAGTTAACAATTCGCTTATTAAGGATTGTTTTTTTCGCAGCATCACACAACGTAAAGGTGTTTTGCAAACGTGAATTTGAACATTTTTTCAAATTCAACACCAATCACAATCGAAGTAGCTACATACATCCAATCAAAACCTAAAGATTTAATAGCGAGGCACGAATCTTTTCGGCATTATGACCGATTACAGCTTGATCTCCCATTTCCCCAGGTGCACCAAGGCGATCGCCCTCGTGTCGGGCAAGTACATGAAAGTGCAAGTGGAAAACCTCTTGACCGCCGGCCGTTTCATTGAATTGTTGCAGCGTAATTCCATCAGCATCAAAAGCCAGCATCAGCGCGCGCGACATCAGCTGAACAGTTTTCATCACCGCTGCCATCTGCTCGTTGGTTGCGTCCAGCATATTTCGACAGGACGTTTTGGGAATAACCAGTACATGCCCGTCGGCCCGAGGCATGATATCCATAAACGCAACGGTGTCAGCATCCTCGTATACCCGAGTTGATGGAATCTCACCGCGTAAAATTTTGGCGAAAATGTTTTCGGAATCATAAGTCATGGCATTTCCCTACTGTCGTCGTGTCAGAGTTCGGCACTCTTAGAATTTGATTATTGCACCGTCAAATCTTGCAGCCAGCCGTAAACCGCACCACCCACCGCAAGCACTCTGTCCACACCGTTATGCTCTTTAAGATGGTTTCCCTTAACGCTTGGCGGCACTTTTTCAAGCCACCCATTGGGGGGGCGCGTCAATTTATCTTGATGCAGATCAAACTCCGCCATTGAAGGCACAGCCTTGCCACTCTAAAAACCCTATGAATCAAGGTGCCCGGAGTCCGCTCTCGGGGCCTTTCTAAATATAACAGGAGGCACCAAATGGCAGACGCAGCCATTCATGGTCACGATCACGCGGACGAGCGGGGGTTTTTTACCCGCTGGTTCATGAGTACGAACCATAAAGATATCGGCATTCTCTACCTGATCGTTTCGGCGTTTGTCGGTCTGATCTCTGTCACGTTCACCGTTTACATGCGGCTTGAACTGATGGATCCCGGCGTTCAGTACATGTGTGCCGAAGGCGCGCGCTTGATCGCAGATGCTTCGGCAGAATGTACCCCGAACGGCCACCTCTGGAACGTGCTGGTCACTGCGCACGGCATCCTGATGATGTTCTTCGTTGTCATTCCGGCGCTGTTTGGCGGCTTTGGCAACTATTTCATGCCGCTGCAAATTGGCGCGCCTGACATGGCCTTCCCGCGGTTGAACAACCTTAGCTTCTGGCTCTATGTGGCTGGTACTTCGCTGGCGGTTGCGTCGGTCTTGTCACCAGGCGGCAACGGTCAATTGGGGTCCGGTGTAGGCTGGGTTCTATATCCACCGCTGTCAGTGAAAGAAGGCGGTCTGTCGATGGATCTGGCGATTTTTGCCGTCCACGTCTCGGGTGCCTCGTCGATCCTGGGTGCGATCAACATGATCACCACCTTCCTGAACATGCGTGCTCCTGGCATGACCCTGTTCAAGGTGCCGCTGTTTTCATGGTCAATCTTTGTCACCGCATGGCTGATCCTGCTGAGCCTGCCGGTTCTGGCTGGCGCCATCACCATGCTGCTGATGGATCGAAACTTTGGTTTTGCCTTCTTTGACGCTGCCGGTGGCGGTGATCCGATCCTGTACCAGCACATCCTGTGGTTCTTTGGTCACCCCGAAGTTTACATCGTGATCCTGCCAGGCTTTGGTATCATCTCTCACGTGATCGCCACCTTCTCGCGCAAACCGGTGTTTGGCTATCTGCCGATGGTCTGGGCGATTATCGCCATTGGGGTTCTGGGCTTCGTCGTTTGGGCGCACCATATGTACACTGTCGGCTTGACGTTGAACCAACAGGCCTACTTCATGCTGGCCACGATGGTCATCGCGGTACCAACTGGCGTGAAAGTGTTCTCCTGGATCGCCACGATGTGGGGCGGTTCCATCGAGTTCAAAGCACCTATGATGTTTGCTTTTGGCTTCCTGTTCTTGTTCACCGTTGGTGGTGTAACCGGTGTGGTATTGTCGCAGGCCGCTGTGGATCGTTTTTATCACGACACCTACTACGTTGTGGCGCACTTTCACTATGTGATGTCGCTGGGTGCTGTCTTTGCCATCTTCTCCGGGGTTTACTTCTACTTCGGCAAAATGACAGGTCGTCAGTACTCCGAGAAGTTTGCACATCTGCACTTCTGGATGTTCTTTATCGGTGCCAACGTGACTTTCTTCCCACAGCACTTCTTGGGTCGTCAGGGCATGCCGCGCCGTTACATCGACTATCCTGAAGCATTTGCTTACTGGAACTACGTTTCGTCGATGGGTGCGTTTCTCTCGTTTGCATCGTTCCTGCTTTTCTTTGGTATCGTATTCCACGCTCTGTTGCGTGGCGCCCGTATCACTCAGAACAACTACTGGAACGAATACGCTGACACGCTAGAGTGGACACTGCCGACACCTCCGCCAGAGCACACCTTTGAGATCCTGCCAAAGCAGGAAGACTGGGACAAAGCTCCGTCGCACTAAGACGCGTCTGCAACAATCAAATGGCCTCGGAGTTTCCGCTCCGGGGCCTTTTTTATTGGCCGGTAAAAGACCACTTTCCACCATTCCCATATCATCTTTGCAGTGAGCAATCTCGACATTGCCTGACCTTAGATTACTATGGTCATTATGCCCTATAACTGGATCCCCTCCCCTTCTGACAACGCAACACAACTGCACCTGTGGCCGCATCAATCGCTGCCACCCAAGGGCTATTTCCGGATTTTGGCGGTAACTGCTGTATTGATTTCACTGCCGCTGTTACCTGTTCTCGGAACCGTTGCGCTCTGGGGACTGCTGCCGTTTCTACTGCTGGCATTGTTTGGCATGAAGTGGGCGTTAGACCGCAACCGTCGCGATCATCAGGTTCTGGAGGTCCTGACCCTCACCCCTGACAGTGCCCAACTGCAACGTTACAATCCACGCGGCGAGCCACAAATTTGGCAATGCAACCGGCATTGGGCCACTGTACAGCTCCACAAAAGCGATGGCCCTGTTCCCTATTACGTCACGCTGCGCGGCAATGGCCGGGAAGTGGAGATTGGCGCCTTCCTGTCTGAAGAGGAACGCAAGATGCTTTTTGATGACTTGAATAGCTCTCTGCGTGTGGCTTGACCGATATGCTAATCCGCCGCCTTGATATGATGAAAGACCTGGATGCGGTTATCGATTTTTATCGCCAAAACGCCGACTACTGGCTGATGGCAGAAGGCCAGCCTCCAGGGGCACAAAAATCCGCTGATTTCTTTACCGACGGGCCACCGGGATGCGACCCCATGCAGTCCGAACGGCTGGGTCTGTTCCTGAGCGACGAACTGTCCGGTCTGGCCGAGCTTTCTTTTGGGTTTCCGGAACCGGATGCGGCCTACCTTGGCCTGATGTTACTGGGCACCACAGCCCGTGGCATCGGTCATGGCAAAACCTTGTTGTCCCACGTTGAGAACCTCGCTCGCAATGCTGGCTCACCCCGGCTGTACCTTGCAGTTCTGCAAGCCAACACGCGCGGCCATGCTTTCTGGACCCGCGAAGGATATGTCTCAACTGGCCTCAGCCGCGTCGACGATTCCAACGGATTGAAACATGTCATCACCCGGTTGGTAAAGCTGTTATGATCCCGAGGCCCGCCAACAAAAAAGCCCCACAGCAAAGCTGAGGGGCCTATCAGGTTTTATTCCAGGGTCTGGCTTAGCAGTCGCCGCCCGAGCAGAGCTGATCCTTAACCAGCGGACCCACTTTGCCAAAATCCATCTGACCTGTGTATTTCGCTTTCAGCGCGCCCATCACCTTGCCCATCTCACGAATCGAGCTGGCGCCCGTCGCCGCAACTGCAGCGCGAACTGCCTCAGCCACTTCGCTTTCACCCAATTGCTTGGGCAGGAATTCCTCGATGATGGTAATTTCCTCAAGCTCTCGTTCGGCCAGATCCAACCGGCCACCTTCTTCGTAAGCACGCGCACTTTCGTTGCGTTGCTTGGTCATCTTGCTGAGAATCGCCAATACATCACTGTCAGAGATGGTAATCTCTTCGCCACTGCCGCGCGACGCGATTTCCATGTCCTTGATCGCAGCGTTGATCAGACGCAAAGTAGCCAGACGGCTGGCCGCCCGATCCTTCATTGCCTGCTTCAGGGCCGTGTTGACCCGTGTGCGCATATCCATTGTGTAATCCATCCCCATGGCATTGGAATTCACAGCCTTATCCAAACAACTGTCGCGATACAAGGCCACTCAGTCTAGGCTGACGCGATGGAATACTTTGCCTTGGCAAGTTTTGGCCGGGCTTGACCCTCCTGAGCCCTGCCCTTAAGAACCCATGAATTTATCCCACATGGAGACTCGCGTTATGGCCGATACCGCCCCGTCCAAGCCCACCGCATGCCTGGCAATGGCTGATGGTACAGTGTTTTATGGCGTTGGTTTTGGTGCCACCGGACAGACCGTGGCCGAGCTCTGCTTTAACACCGCAATGACTGGCTATCAGGAGATCATGACGGATCCGTCCTACGCTGGTCAAATCGTCACCTTCACTTTCCCTCATATCGGTAACACAGGTGTGACCCCCGAGGATGATGAAACTGCTGATCCGGTAGCGGCAGGCATGGTGGTCAAATGGGATCCCACGCTGGCCAGCAACTGGCGCAGCAATGAAGAGTTAAAAGACTGGCTGACCCGCACTGGCCGTATCGCCATTGGCGGCGTCGACACCCGGCGCCTGACCCGCGCCATCCGTCAGCAAGGCGCGCCACATGTGGCGCTGGCACATGATCCCGACGGCAATTTCGATGTCGAGGCGCTGGTTGCTTCTGCTCGTGCCTGGGCCGGACTGGAAGGCATGGATCTGGCCAAAGAGGTCACTTGCGCCCAAAGTTATCGCTGGAACGAGATGCGTTGGGCCTGGCCAGACGGCTATCCAACTCAAGAAGCCCCCAAGCACAAAGTCGTCGCCATTGATTATGGTGCCAAGCGCAATATCCTGCGCTGCCTGGCGTCTGCAGGGTGTGATGTGACGGTACTGCCTGCAACCGCTACCGCCGACGAGGTTCTGGCACATAACCCAGACGGGATCTTCCTCTCCAACGGCCCCGGTGACCCTGCCGCGACCGGTGAATATGCAGTGCCGATGATCAAAACCATCCTCGACACTACCTCTCTGCCCGTCTTTGGCATCTGCCTTGGTCACCAGATGCTGGCGCTGGCGCTGGGTGCCAAGACCATCAAAATGAATCACGGACACCACGGTGCCAACCACCCGGTCAAGGAACTTGTGTCCGGCAAGGTCGAGATCACCTCGATGAACCACGGGTTTGCGGTTGATGCCCAAACCCTGCCCGAAGGCGTGGTGGAAACCCATGTATCGCTGTTCGACGGATCAAACTGCGGCATCCGCCTGGCCGACCGCCCGGTTTACTCGGTTCAACACCACCCCGAGGCCAGCCCCGGTCCGCAGGACAGCTTCTACCTGTTCGAACGCTTCGCCAAGGCCATGCAGGCCCATAAATCGGTCGACGCGTAAGCCCATAGTAAAACTCAGTCAGTCGTCCATCATGGTTAACTGGCTGTTAACCCACCGCTGCTCAGGCTGACCTAACGTCCAAGGGCAAGCGGTGGTGTGATGTGGGATCAATCGGTAGTTCTGTTCGATCCCCGACTCGCTCGGAAAACCCCGCGAACACGGTTGCCGCTTGGGCATCATCTTGTTGACGCTCAGGCAATCCGAGACACCGACCTGCTGCGAGCACTGGTCTTGCAGCGGCATCAGGACGCCCCGCTTGGTCACATCCTGATCACTCAGGGCTGGGCCAATCAGGATCAAGTCCTTGAAGCCTTGTCGCGGCAGCATGGGTTGCAACGGGTCGATCTGACCAACCACCAACCAGACAGCCGATTGTTAAGCCGCAAGCCGGCGCAATTCTGGCTGCAACACCGTGCCGTTCCCTGGCAGCAGGAAGGTCGCCAACTAGTGATCGCCGTCGCCCACCCCGAACGCTTTGAAGCGCTACAAAAAGCACTGTGCGGCAGCTTTGACCAAATCCGGCCAGTGCTGGCAGCCGAAGACAATATCACCGCGTTATTGACGGCTCATTTTCGCGCCCCCCTGGCGCAAAGAGCCAATACGCGGGTGTCTCTGGAAAGCAGCAATCGCCATGGGCAAGCGACCAACCGTCCCCACGTGCCCCTGATACTCTGCGGCGTGTTCGCTGGGTTGGCAGTCTTTGCCCCGATCGAGACCTTTACCGCACTCTGCGTCCTCGCAGTGCTGACGCTGATCTTATTCATTGGGTTGAAGGCCATCGGGTTTGTGACCCATCTGGCAAATAACGGAGAAATCCAGAGCAATCACTGGCCAGAGAATTTACCACGCGCGCCCCATCGTCTGCCCCGTATGTCGATACTGGTCCCGCTGTACCACGAGGCCGAGGTGAGCAAGGACCTGTTGCGGCGCCTGCAACACCTGACTTACCCGCGTTCCCTGCTAGAAGTGATTCTGGTGCTTGAGGAACACGATGAGATCACGCGTGCCGCGCTAACCAAGGTAACCCTGCCTGCGTGGATCACGATCATAGAAGTTCCGCGATTTGGAACGTTGACCACCAAACCCCGGGCCTTGAACTATGCACTCGATTTCTGTCACGGCGATATTATCGGGGTCTGGGATGCCGAAGATGCACCAGCACGCGGGCAACTCGAACATGTCGCCCGCACCTTTGCGCAAGCGGACAAGGACGTCGCCTGCCTGCAGGGGGTGCTGGACTATTACAATCCGCGCACCAATTGGCTATCGCGCTGCTTTACCCTGGAATACGCCAGCTGGTTCCGCATTGTGTTGCCCGGTTTGGCCCGCCTGGGACTGGTGATCCCCCTGGGCGGCACCACACTGTTTGTAAAGCGCGCCGTACTGGATCGCTTGGGTGGCTGGGATGCTCATAACGTCACCGAGGACGCCGATCTTGGTGTGCGTCTTTGCCGGGCTGGATATCGAACCGAGATGATCGCCACCACCACCCATGAAGAGGCGAATTGCCAGACCTGGCCGTGGAT
>Ga0105355_10005165_pt1 | contig 11055 bp, 10 predicted proteins | sample GOMGulsemesocosm_2_FD_83508 | JGI IMG/M metagenome (GOLD analysis project Ga0105355, IMG submission 83508) | Methane-oxidizing microbial communities from mesocosms in the Gulf of Mexico - GOM9C Gulf of Mexico | ecosystem: Environmental > Aquatic > Marine > Cold seeps | place: Gulf of Mexico...
GACCGCAGCGGTGCTGAGCCAAAATATCCCGAGTGTTTTAAAATTGTGTACCGAAAGGTTCATAGCCTTTTTCAGAGGTGAATTTAATACTTAATTTTTAATTCACCGAATAGCAAGCAATCAATTATACACGTTGTTGTAATTAGTTTTCTACCATTGCTCAAACATTGCATAATATTTCCAAGCATTGAACCAGGTTAAGAAAGAATAGAGTAAGGTTCCGATAATTAAGAAAATTAGTCTAAATCTATGGAATTTTAATTTTCCTTTGAAATAGTATTGTTCAAGAATTTCCGCAATCATTCCAGTTGAATAAAGAATATTTGCTAATATTCCCCATATTATTATTCCGATTAAGTCAGATGCAATGAAAGAGTTGTCAGGCCAATCTTTCAAACCACCATAAATTCCATAAAATCCAGAGATTCCTACTAGTAGATTGAAAATCCATCTTTTTGATTCCCACCATTTTATTATAGAAAGTACTTTTGCCGTTTCGATGTTTACGCTTTGTTTTTAAATTAATTACAACGTGTTTGTGCATGATTTGTTTGCGTGAATTTAGCGAATAAATAGTAAACTATTACAAGCCTTTGAAGTCCACGATGTTTTTCCGAAGGAAAAACTTATTAAGCAATTAATTATACACGATGTTAGCAAACGTTATTTATTCTTTTGGTATTTTTTAATTTGTTCCCAACGTTTCGGGTCAACCATTTTCCAATAAACCTCATAAAATTCTTTTTTTTCGGGATTATGATTTTTTATCAGTTCTCCAAAAAAGTTTGTCAACGCAATTTTTTCTTCATTTTGTTCCGTTAGAATGTCTTTCTCTTTTTCATCTAATATCATAACTGATGCGTAAATATGTTTCCATTCCTCGAGACCGTTTGTCAGAACAGTATATTTTTTTCCGTTTGACAAGAGATCAATATTATTCCACATTAGTATTGGGTGATTTCTGTTACTCGGAAAAATTTCCTTATCCCATTTTCCATATTTATCAAACATCACTTTGTGCGTATATAATGCAGAATAAACGCATTCATATCTAATTTCATTGATTTTTGTAGTGTCTTTACCATTTACAGTAACATATTTTTCATTCAAAATTTCCGTAAACTTATTCTTGTAAATTTTAGGACATTTTGTTTCCTTAATGGCTTTTTGTGATGAAGAACAACTTAAGAAAATAGAAAATATAATTGTTATGTAAATTCCTTTCATAGATTAGGGTTTTAATGTTTGCTAACGTGTTTGTGTATGATTTGGTTGCGTTTATTAAGCACTAATTTAGTAAATACAAACTGAATAGAAAATCCGTGAGGATTTTCGTAAGTAGAGTAGAACCAGCAATTAATTATACACGGTGTTAGGCAAAGTAATTTATTCAATCGTAAATGGAATTACAATTTTCTTCATTAATTTCTCTCCTTCAAATTCAGCCGGACTCCATTTTCCTTTCATAAGTTTTGTAATTCTCATAGCCTCATTATCTAATATTTCATTAATTCCTTTTAAAACTTTCAAATCTTTCAATTCTCCATTTTCAAGTAGAATCCCTCCAATATATATTTTACCTTTTGCTTTAGTTTTTTTACTTAATTCTGAATATTTGAAATTATCTTTAGTGAAATTAATAATTCCAACATTTCCATTTTCAAAAGTTGGTGGTTTGTCAGTAAATAAGAGTCCTTTGAACCTTCCATTTCCAGTTTCAATTTCTTCTCCTTTTAATGGTCCTTCATTAGTTAAAATATTGTTTTCAAAATCAAAGGTTTGAATTAATTCATTTCTATTATTGTAGAATTTCCAAACTTTAATTCTTTTTCCATTTTCAAAAACTCCTTCCGCACTTTTGGTTTTATTTTTATGGAATATTTCCCATTTTCCGCTTTTGAGATTATTCGTAAATTCTCCTTTTTCTAAAACAACTTTATTTGTTACTAGTTTATATGTTCCGTGTTTTATTGATTTATCTGACTTTAAAACATAATAAGTCTCAATTGAATTATTACCTAATTGGTTTTTTATTTTTTTTACTGATTGACTATAAATTAGTAATGGTATTAATATAAAATTCAGTAATAATATTTTTTTCATCGTATTCGTTTTTTATTTTGCCTAACGTGTTTGTGTTATGATTTTTTGCGGTTAAAAGTGCGATACACTTTCCGCCGTTGCGGAAAGATAATTAATTCGCGTGAATTTCCGTGAGGGAATTCCGCCAGCAATTAATTATACACAGTGTTGGCAACAGTTATTTTCTGTAGACTCCACTTTTCAACTCAAGTTCTCCACTTTTTAAATGAGTCAAAAGATTCATTAGTTTTGGTTTTGTTGTTTCTCCCATAAGAACATTTAATCCCATTTTTGGAGGTCCAAATTCTTTTAGTTTAGCAACAAGAGTATCAAAAAAATCAATTCCGGCTTGGGTTTGATTTGTGGATTGTTTTTTTGTTAAGCCTAATTTTTTCAAATACCTATCCATTTCCTCTGCTTTAAATAAAAAACTAAGGCTTGCATTACTAGCCCAAGGCATTGGGTAATTTACGTTTCCATTGCTATTTTTAAGAATATCATAAAAAAGAAAATGCCCACCTGTTTTCAAGACTCTGTTTATTTCAGAATAAAATTTTCCTTTATCAGGAATATTCATTTGAACATGTTGTGTCCATACAACGTCAAAACTATTATCTTCAAAAGGGAGTTCAGTAGCGTCTCCTTGTATGAAAGTAGTTTTGCTTTTTAGGTTTACGAGTTCAGATAATTTGTTTGCAGTTCGTATATACTCACTACTAAGGTCAATTCCTGTGGTTTGACAATTATACTCATCAGCTAGCATTCTACAAGGTCCTCCTAACCCACAACCTACGTCTAAAACTTTAAGTCCATTTAGGTCAATGCTGTTAGCAAGCTCTTTAGATACAGATGCTCCACGTACGTGAAATTCATCGGCACCTGCAATATCAGACCTCTTTACATTCCCAAGAGCAATATTTTGTTCTTTAAGACGATTGATTATATCTTCGAAAAGCCTTTCTTTTAGGTAATGGTTCTCTATATTTTGGTTTAAATTTTCCATTTATCTGATTTTAGTGAGTTCCAATTGTTGCCAACTGGTTATATGTTTATATTTTATGATGTTATCCGGGTTCATGTTCCCGATAACGCTAGTTTTTGTTGATATTATCCACTTTAAAATACAAGCTTTATAAATATAGTAATTTCTTGCACTCAGCAAAAGTATTACGTGTATTATTGATTTAATAATTTAGTGTTTTGGTTATATTTCTTTACTGCGATATCTAGCGGGCTTTTTATTTGAATTAATTGTTTTTGAGCAACATGCGTGTAGATCATCGTGGTTTCTGGCTTAGAATGACCTAATAGTACTTGTATGTATCTTAGGTCAACACCGCTTTCTAACAAATGAGTAGCATAACTATGCCGTAAACAATGAGGCGTTACCCTTTTTTGTATCCCTGCCAATAAACATGATGCTTTTAAGAAAGCTCTCACACTTCCAGCACTGTATTTCTTATATGGTTTACCTTCAATAAAAAATCTTTTTGGCTTGTAGGTGGTAATATAGTTTAATAATAATGGCTTAAAACTTTTTGCTAGTGGTACATACCTGTCTTTTCTTCCTTTAGCGTTTTTTATTAATACCTGTTCCCTGTTTAAGTCTATATGTTGTAATTCTAGCTGTATCAATTCACTAATTCTAAACCCAGAAGAATATATAAATGCTAATGCTGCTCTGTGCTTTAGGTTTTTGGTACACTGTAGTAAGTTTATTATTTCTTCTTGAGATAACACGATAGGTAGCATTTTTGATTTTCTTGGCCGTTCTAATTGTACGTCAACAATGTTGGTTTGAGGGCAAAAGAGAAGAAAAACTTTAACCGCACTAATAAACTGTCGCTGGGAACTAACAGCATAGTTTCTTTCTATAAAAACAGTTTCTATAAAAGTTTCGACATTTCTATTTGTGAGATTTTCAAGGGCAATATCAGTATGGAAGTTAATGAAATCTGCAATAAAAAAAGTATAGGTTTTTATAGTGCTCTCACTATACCTCTTGCCTTTTAAATAGCGATAAAAATTATTTAATACTACTTTTTGAGCCGCTGTTAAATTTCTTTCAAAGCGCTGTGTTTTAGGCAATCTTGTGGCATCTGTTTTAGTGATGCCTTTAAATAATGCTTCAATTTTGTGTAAATTTTCAGGCGTGTTTTTTAGCTACCATGTTTTTAATGAAGTGCTCCAGTAAGCTCCGTTAACAGACTTAACCAAATAAATTAACCGTTGGTTGTATGTAAATTTAATAAGCAGCTGTGTTGTTCTTCTATGAACTTTTTGTTCAAGAAAAACGGTAGGTAATTTTTCCATTTCTTTCGCAATTACCCAAAGTTAAGAAAAATTTATTGAATGTCTTTTAGTAGCAATTGAATGCTCGTATACCCATTCCAAGTGTTTTCATCTAAAGAATATACAATGTCAAAATCGTTTTGCGCTTTTTGCAGTTTAGCACCCAGTCCAAAACCAATTGCACTATAGGTTTTTTTATCAGCCCCATAAATTAGCCCTAACTTTAAATGAGTCTTATCCGCGCCAACTTGTTTTCCATATCCATTATCCCTAACAGCAGAAGTTTTAAAAGTCGGTTTCATGTTCTGAGGACCAAAAGGAGCCATTTGTGCTAAAATTCTATAAAACTTGGGCGTAATATCTTCAAGGGCAATTTCTGCGTCAAAAATAATTTCTGGGATTAGCTGTGCTGGCGTAATAGTTGCCTTTACAACCTCCTCAAAACGTTGTTTAAAACCCGCATAATTTTTAGGGTCTAAGGTTAAGCCAGCGGCATATTTATGACCGCCAAATTGTTCAATAAATTCCGAACATTTTTCTAACGCATTGTAGACATCAAACCCCTTAACAGAACGTGCAGAAGCCGCCAGTTTGTCGCCACTTTTGGTAAAAACCAAGGTAGGTCTATAGTAGGTTTCTATCAATCTAGAAGCCACAATACCAATAACACCTTTATGCCAAGTTTCAGCATACACAACTGTTGTAAACCGTTCTTGTTCATCATTCTTGGTAATTTGTTGTAAAGCGTCTAATGTTATTTTTTTAACCAGTTCTTTTCGGTCAGCATTGTTTTTTTCAATGGCAGATGCAAAATCTACCGCCGTGTCAAAATCCATTTCAGTTAACAATTCAACCGCGTAATTTCCATGTTTCATACGCCCAGCAGCGTTAATTCTTGGGGCAATCGTAAACACCACATCAGTAATAGTTAATACCGGTTTTTGAAGCTGTTTAATAATGGCCTTAAACCCATTTCTAGGGTTGGTATTAATTACCTGTAATCCAAAATAGGCCAATGCCCTATTTTCTCCTGTCATCGGAACAATATCTGCGCCAATCGCCGTGGCAACCAAATCTAAATACGGTAGTAAATCAGCGATTTTTTGATCTCTTTTGGTTGCTAATGCCTGAATCAATTTAAAACCAACACCACAACCACACAGTTCGTCATAGGGATAAAAACAATCCCTTCTCTTCGGATTTAAAATAGCAATCGCTTTCGGAAGCTCACTCCCCGGTTTGTGGTGGTCACAAATAATAACGTCAATGTTTTTCTCAGTAGCATAACCTACCTTGTCGATAGCTTTAATTCCACAATCTAGTACAATAATTAAAGAGAAATCATTGTCTGAAGCAAAATCGATGCCTTTGTATGAAACCCCATACCCTTCTTCATATCGATCAGGAATATAAGTAGCAACATTCAGATAATAGGTCTTTAAGTATGATGAAACTAACGAAACAGCCGTGGTGCCATCCACATCGTAATCGCCAAAAACCAAGATGTTTTCGTTGTTAGAGATTGCTTTTTCGATGCGCGCAACAGCAAGATCCATGTCTTTCATTAAAAAAGGATCATGTAAATCATCGAAAGAAGGTCTAAAGAATTTTTTAGCGGCATCAAAAGTAGAAATACCACGGTTTACTAAAATTTGAGCAACGATTTTATCAACAGATAAATCCGCTGCAAGTGCTGCAATTTTTTCTTTTTCCGGAAAGTCTTTTAATGTCCAACGCATAGCAATTTAGGCCGAATTTATTTCAGAATACTTTTTAGTTATTTCTCATGCAAATGAATTTCAGTGGTAATCGTAGCAAACTGTCTAAACATTTCCATCACACCACAATAAGTGTCAACAGATAAGTTTACAGCCTTGGTAATTTTGTCTTCCTTTAAATCAGTTCCATAAAAATGGTAATCAACTTTTACCTTATGATAAAACTTTGGATGTACTTCTGTTAACTCTCCAGTAACAACAATATTAAAATCAGCTACTTCAGCTCTCATTTTCTTTAACAAAGAGTCAATATCTAATCCAGAACACCCAGCAAGAGAAGACAACATCAACGCTTTTGGCCCAAACCCTTTTGTATCTCCATTGTCAGCAGAAGCATCATACATCGTTAATGAATGTCCACTCGGATTATCCGATTCAAATTGCATGTTTTTTTTCCAATTGGTGGTAACTGTATTTACTGCCATTATCTAATATTTTTTTTGTTTCTTGCGTATGAATTATATGTTTGAGTGTATAAAACGGTCTCAAACGGTACACAAATTTACGGTAAAAATTACCTAATAAAAACTAAATCGAATAATATGCCATTAGTAACACCACTTTCTGCCGATCATGATAAGGATACCAAAGAATTAGCAGAATTTTTTAATGAAACATTGGGGTTTTGCCCAAATTCAGTATTAACCATGCAGCGCAGACCCGCCATTTCTAAAGCCTTTATAAATTTAAATAAAGCAGTAATGGCAAACGAAGGTCGTGTAACCTCTGCTTTAAAAAGAATGATTGCTTGGGTGTCTAGTAATGCAACAGGATGTAGGTATTGCCAAGCACACGCTATTAGAGCTGCAGAACGTTATGGAGCAGAACAAGAACAGTTAGATAATATTTGGGAATATAAAACCCATGCTGCATTTTCTGATGCAGAACGTGCGGCTCTAGATTTTTCATTAGCAGCAACAATAGTACCCAATGCCGTTGATGAAGCAATTAAAACCGAATTGTATAAATATTGGGACGAAGGAGAAATTGTGGAAATGCTAGGAGTAATTTCGCTGTTTGGATATTTAAATCGTTGGAACGATTCTATGGGAACCTCTATTGAAGATGGTGCCGTTGAATCTGGCGAACAATATCTTGGAAAAACAGGATGGGAAAAAGGAAAACACGTATAAAAAAAACAACCAAACTCATAACAGTTAAAAGTGCCTCGTATTGAGGCGCTTTTTTTTGTGAAATTTGCAAAAAAACCGTGTTTTCTTTGGGTAAATTTTAACAAATAATTAAGAATGTACTTGCTATATTTACAGCTAATATAGTAACATTCAACTAACTAAAATTTACAAAAATGAAAAATGTTCTTCAAATTTTTGTGCTGTTTTTAATCGCTACCTCAACAATAGCAGCACAAAGTAAAGACCCTGTTGTTCAAAACATTATTAACGAAGCAAACAACAACTCACAATTAGAAAACCTAGGACACGAATTACTAGATGTAATTGGACCCCGTCTAGTAGGAACCCCACAAATGAAACAAGCCAATGATTGGGCAGTAGCCAAATACAAATCTTGGGGAATTTCTGCTAAAAATGAAAAGTGGGGACAATGGCGCGGATGGGAACGCGGAATTACACATGTAGATATGCTGTATCCAAGAGTGCAATCTTTAGACGGTACGCAATTGGCATGGAATCCTGGTACCTCTAACAAAGGAGTTACAGGAGAGGTAATTGTCATTCCTACAATTTCAGACAAAGCAGCTTTTCAACGTTGGTTAAAAACCATCAAAGGAAAAATAGTGCTAATCTCTATGAAGCAACCTACAGGAAGACCAAATTATAATTGGGAAGAGTTTGCCACGAAAGAGTCATTTGAAAAAATGAAAAAAGAACGCAACGCGCAAACTAAGGCTTGGCGACAAAATATTAGAAATACAGGATTCTCTTCTAGAACCATTATTGCCGAATTAGAAAAAGCAGGAGCTGCCGGTTTAGTCGCTTCTAATTGGTCTAAAGGATTTGGGGTAAATAAAATTTTTAGTGCGAGAACTAAAAAAATTCCAACCATTGATATGGAATTAGAAGACTATACCATGTTGTACAGATTGGCAGAATATGGCGATAAACCAAGAATTAATATTGTTGCTAAATCTAAAGAATTAGGGAAAGTAGATAACTTTAATACCATTGCAGAAATTAAAGGAACAGAATTTCCAAACGAATACATTGTGCTTTCTGCACATTTCGATTCTTGGGATGGAGGAACAGGTGCTACAGATAATGGTACAGGTACCTTAGTAATGATGGAAGCCATGCGTATTTTAAAGAAAATGTACCCAAATCCGAAGAGAACAATTATTGTTGGGCACTGGGGAAGCGAAGAGCAAGGGTTAAACGGATCTAGAGCCTTTGTAGAAGATCATCCAGAAATAGTAAAAAATATTCAAGCTTCATTTAATCAAGACAACGGTACTGGTAGAGTAGTGCGCTTGTCTGGTGCAGGGTTTTTACATGCATACGATTTCTTATCAAGGTGGTTGGCAGCAGTGCCTAGAGATATTACAAAACACATTAAAACAAGCTTTCCAGGATCGCCAAGTGGTGGTGGGTCAGACAATGCTTCTTTCTTAGCAGCAGGGGCGCCAGCATTTAGTTTAAGCTCGTTAAACTGGTCGTACTGGAATTATACTTGGCATACCAATAGAGACACCTATGATAAAATTGTTTTTGATGATGTACGTAACAACGCCATCTTAACAGCCATCTTAACCTATATGGCTAGTGAAGACCCTAACAGAACATCACGAGAAAAAATTGTAATGCCCGTAAACTCAAGAACAGGAAAACAACGAACTTGGCCTAAACCGCGTTCTCCACAAAGAAGAGGAGGATTAGATAAATAAGATTTTTTTATATATAAAAACAAAAGCCGCATCCAATAGATGCGGCTTTTTATTTAGACCCGTAAAATTACTTTTTTTGAAGCGCTTCTCGAATTCCTGTTGCAATAGCTTTTACCCTGTTTTGCGTAGATTCAATAGTTGCTTTTAGGATGTTGCCATCAGCAACCATATCTGTAGTGGTTTGTATGGTTTTTAAATACCAATCTTCCCAAGCATCAATAATTTCAATTTGTGTGGTGATTGCATCGCCTTTCTCAAGGGCAATCTGTCCTTGTTTTAACTCTTCATTTAAACGCGCTATTGCCGCTTTCTCAATAGTAACAAGTAGTTGTTTTGCCGAGTTTTCATCAGCGTTCAGTAATTCCAATCCAGAAATTAAAGCAGCAGTCCCTACATTTTTTAAAGTAGCTTTAGAAACCTTGTCTATTCGGTCATTATCAGTATGGTAAAACTGATCTGTAAAATGCCAAAACAACACACTCGGAATGTTCCCTCTTAAAAACGGAACATGATCACTTCCTCCTTCAAAAGGATTGGTTTCTACAACCCAATTAGCACGTTTTCCTTGGGCCTTAAAACGGTCAATCACAAAATCATTTAAGTAATGTGGTTTCATGTCTTTTGCGTTTAATTTTCTTCCACCCCATTCAGAATGTTTATCATTCCCACGAGTCCAAATAGCACTAGGATCTGGCATTTTTTCGATTAAAAAAGTCCCCCCAGTAATCGCCGTGTTTTCTCCAACCATGTCTAGAGAAATACCCCATTTAATGTCTTTTCTTCTAAGGCTGTCTTCTTGCACATACCTTCTGGTAGAAATAATTTCATCTCCCCATAAATAAGTTAATGTTCTTTTCGGAACAATCTTTCCCGCTTTAAGTAGCTTGGCAGTTAAAGAAGCCATTTCTAAAGCGACACCAACGCCAGTAGCATTGTCGTTTGCTCCGGGTTCTTGAATATGAGCACTAAAAACCAAGCGTTCTTTTGGTAGTTCATTTCCTTTTATATCGGCAATAATAGTGAGCTCTTCAGACTTGTAAATATTCGTTTTAACTTTTACATTCAAGGTGACTTTCCCGTTGTTTAAAGCCGTTTTTAAACGCTCTTTAGCAGCATAAGACATGGCAATTCCCCAAGATTTATGGAGGGTGTCTAAAGGAACAGAACGAAATTGAATAGAAGTCGTGTTTTTTTCTGGTTGTAGGTACTTCGGGTTGTTATAAGTAATCACTCCAGCCGCGCCATTTGCAAGAGCTGTTTTAAAAATACGACCAGGATGTGTTTCTGCAAATACTATTTTTCCAGTTACATTTGTCGTTTTTAATTTCTTTAAATCTTTAATATAAATGACTTCTGCAGTCGTCCCTTCTTTCGATGTGCTATAAGAATTTAGAGCAATCATGTTTCTGTTGGCACTGTGGGTTAGTAATGGTGTACTTTCTCCGTTTATAGTTACCGTAGCATCCACAGATTCCCATGTGGGTCTTTTTAATGGGCGTTTTTCTATTCTGTAAGTTAAAATATCTTTTTCGCTAGCATTTTCTTCTAATACATACCCGTCTTTTTCTAATTGTTTAGCAATTTTATAGACCGTTTTATTAAATCCGGTATTTCCAACTACACGCCAATATTTTTCAACAAAAGAAGTCGTTTCGTATGCTAAATCGCCAGTGAATTCTTGGTTGATGACATGGGGGTATTCGGTAAGTTTCAACTGATTATCTTGTTGGCAAGCTAAAAAGAAACCCACACACAATAGGAAGAGTAGTGATTTTTTGATCATATTTTTTAGTATTTGAAGTGTAAACTTACAATAATAGAAGTAAAAAAATCAAAAGAAAAATCGATTTAAAAGCAAGAAATATTTTTTTTATAAAATCAAAATACTATTTTAGTAAAAAGAAAAAGCCTTTTCTCTGAGAAGAAAAGACTTTTAGAAAATAATAAAATTAAAATGTTCCCCCGATCATTAATTCTATGTTTTTGCGAGGCAAATTAAATAAGAAAAAGTAGATTAATGATTGTGAAAAATGCAAAATTGAA
>Ga0105355_10005177_pt1 | contig 11045 bp, 10 predicted proteins | sample GOMGulsemesocosm_2_FD_83508 | JGI IMG/M metagenome (GOLD analysis project Ga0105355, IMG submission 83508) | Methane-oxidizing microbial communities from mesocosms in the Gulf of Mexico - GOM9C Gulf of Mexico | ecosystem: Environmental > Aquatic > Marine > Cold seeps | place: Gulf of Mexico...
ACCATGTCCTCAAAACCAATAAATGCATAAAAGGCTATAAATGCACCAAAAATAATATTCTGCCAAACATCCCATGATAATGGTGGAATAAATTCAGGCCATCTAACAGATAATGTCTGCAAACTATCCTGGCTTACGTATAAAATAATTGCGATACCACTGATATCAATTAGTGTTACTAGAGCAGCAACATTCACTGTTAGAGATATGCCCAGGATAGCGATAACGGTTATAAAAATAACATAGAGAAAAATACTAAGCACACCAGGAATTTGAATAAACTCATTCAGATACCCATAAAACCCATGCGCCATAACACCCGCTGAAGCAATGCCCGTAAATACAACGCCCCAGCCGACCAAAGCAGTTAACCACGATTTGCCAAATGCCTGATCAACAAAAATGGCTTCTCCTGCACTCTTGGGGTAGCGACTGGATAATTCCGCATAGGTAAATGCAACAAAAGCAGCGATCATTGCAGATAATAAAAATGATACAGGCGCATACATACCACTTAATCCGGCTACTTTTCCGGTAAGTGAATAAATACCTGCGCCCAGAATGGTTCCTACACCATAAAATACCAGTAAAGGTAAGGAAACCTCTCTATTTAAGCTTATTCTATCTTGCATTGTAAACACCAGAATATAGCCAATATCCTATAAATTGACCACAAACCATTCCAAAAATTCAATCACTTAATGCATCTTAAAAAGTTTTAAAACTTGTAATAAATAGTCTATATCTTTTTCTGTATGATCTGCTGACACCTGTAGTCTGATTTCCTCTTCACCTTTTGGTACAACAGGGTAACTTAAGCCTGTTGCTAAGATGCTATTAGCAAATAAATGTTTGACCAGTGTAACTGTTTTGTCGGTATCTCCTATTAATACAGGAACAATCGGGTGTTCACCTTGTAAGGTCTCAAAGCCGTTATCAATCAATCCCTCCCTTAAACGCTTACTTAATACTTGTAATTTTTCCAAGCTATTAATACCTTCTGGGCTATCAACAATATCTACTGCTTTTAAAGCCGCTGCGGCTTCTGCTGCTGTAATCGGGTTTGAAAAAATATAAAGCGGGGTGGTTTCTTTTAAATAATCAATGACTTTTGCACTGGAAACCACATAACCACCATTTACGGCAAATGATTTACCTAAGGTCGCAATAAGTACATCAACCTTGGTTTGACTAATTTCCTCAGTTCCTCGCCCTGTTTTTCCATACGCGCCTACGCCATGAGAGTCATCAATTAAGGTGATAATTCCTTGTTCGTAACCTTTTTCATATTGTTTACAAATTGCAGAAATTTTATCTAACGCTGCAAAATCTCCGCGCATACTAAAAACACCATCTGAAACAACGCAAACTCGTTTAAATAATCCGCAATTATTTTGCAAAATTTTTTTTAGCTCCTTGAAATCAAGATGCTCATAAAGCATTTTTTTTGCAGGTTTAGCTAAACGAATCGCATTAATAATGCAGTTATGGTTGAGAGCATCACTAATAACCAGTGTGTCTTGTGTTATAAATTGAGGCAATACACCTATCATGGCAGCATAGGCTGAACTAAATATCATTGCCGACTCCCTACCATGGAAATCAGCAAGCTTTTGCTCTAAATCTTTATGTGGTTTATAGGTTCCACTAATAAAACGCACAGCTCCAGGCCCTACACCGTACTGTTCAGCTGCTTCAGTTTCAGCAGCAATAACAGCGGAATGTAACGACAAACCGAGATATGAATTGGAGTTCATCCGCAAAAATGCCTTATCCCCCTGACCCGCCAAAAGATAACGAGGCCCATAACCATTGTCTGCTGATTTAATTGCACTAATAAGCTGTTCGTTTCTTTTTGAAGTTCCTTGTTTATCGATTATCGCCAATTGTTTGGCAAATAATGATTCAATGTTACCAAGTGACATATCGCCTCCAATGATTACCCAGACAACTTAATAGTTAACTTTTCCAGCATATCCTTAACCATGGTTGATAATGAAAACTCAGGCTGCCAACTCCATTCACTAACAGCACAACTATCATCCATATTTTTAGGCCAAGAATCTGCAATAGTTTGACGCACAGGGTCAACTTTGTAACTTATACTAAATGATGGAATATATTTTTTAATTTCATTAGCTAATTGCTCTGGGGTAATACTCATAGCCGTAATATTAAATGCATTATGATGTGTTAACGCCTTAACATCAGTCTGCATAAGGCTAATGGCCGCTGTTATGGCATCCGGCATATACATCATATCCAGCTGAGTATCTGCTCTAAGAAAACATTGATAGTTTTGTTGTTGTATTGCTGCATAAAACATTTCTACTGCATAATCTGTCGTCCCGCCTCCTGCTGGTGTTTTATATGAAATCAATCCAGGATACCTTAAACCTCGTGTATCAACGGAAAATCGCCTAAGGTAATAGTCACAGAGTAACTCGCCAGAAACTTTAGTCACACCATATATTGTGTTAGGTCTTTGTATCGTATCTTGCGGAGTATTGAATGAGGGTGTCAACGGACCAAACGATCCTATTGAACTGGGGAAGAATACAATACAACGCATTAACCGAGCCGTTTCCAACACATTAAGCAAGCCATTCATATTAATATCCCAAGCTTTTTGTGGCGTTGTTTCTGCTACAGCTGATAACAATGAAGCCAAATGAAAAATGGTATCAATCTGATACTTTTTAACGACTTTTATTAAAGTAGTTTGATCTCTAATATCAAAACAAATATAAGACCCAGTTTCAAACAATTCTTGATCTGGCTCACGACTATGACCCGCTGCGATAACATTGTTACTGCCATATTTTAAACGAAGTGCTATTGTCAATTCAGAACCTATCTGCCCCGTGGCTCCAGTGACTAAAATTCGTTTCATAGCCTATCCTTGTTATCTACTTAAATTAAGCAAAACCTGAGGGGTTCCATTCATCCATCATTTTCTGACGTGACCTATCAAGTCTTTCAGACATCAAGGAGGCAAACCGTTTTAGTAACTGGTAACCAAATTCCGGGTCTTGCTCACATCTTGCCAAAATACTAGCACCATCAAATTCAAGTAAAACTGAATCCTCTCCAGCCCTAGCCTGGAAGTGCCATTGATAAGGTGGAATTAACCAAGACCACCCTAAAACCTGATCTGTACATAATGATTGAATCTCTACAGTTGGTCCCATTAAAGCGGGAACTTCTACAGAAATACAGCCATGGCGAATGATATAAAATTTGTCGGCACGCTCTCCTAACTGAAATAGAACATCCCCCTTTTTAATCTCTAAGGTCTTTGCATTTTTACTCAGTAATTCCACAAATTCTGTTTTAAGCTCTGAAAAAAACACATGAGTAGACAAATACTCGATAATTGATAGCTTATTCATTAATTAGTTCTCCATTTATTGTATTTCTAAGACGAAAAGGTATTTCAGATATCAATCTTATAAAGATTAGCAATGGCCAAGTCACTTATTATCTGCTGTGTTCTGAGTTGCTTTATATCGTTTAACAATCAAGGGAGAGATAGCCAATACGCCTAATAGCAAAAATGCCACTAATACAGGTGTTGATAATAATTGCTCAGCACTTTTTATTTCGCCTAATGATTGCCCTAAATTAGCAAAAACAAAGCTTCCGGGAAGAATACCAATTAAGGTAGTCACAATATAAGTACGGGGAGAAATGGCAGTAAACGCTGCGACCAAATTAATTAGCCAGAAGGGGAAAAGCGGCACCAATCTTAAAAAAAGCAAATAATTAAAAGCGTCTTCATGAAAGGAATCCATCAACTTGGCAGCTTGTTCATTTCTCTGTAACCTTTCCCTGGCCCAGTCTGCAATTAAATACCTAGCCAATAAGAAAATAATAGTCGCACCAATGGTTGCTGAAATAACAATCAGCAATGTTCCCATCCAGCGCCCAAATAATAACCCCAGAGTTAAAGACAATATCACAGCACCCGGTAAACTTAATGCTGTTATCGTTATATAAAGTAAACCACAGGCTAGATAGACAATGAAATAATGTTGCTCAGCATAATTAAGCAAGTCATCACTGTTTTGCTTTAGGGTTTCCAGACTTAACCATTGTTGCCCTCCAAACAGAAAAAAAATAATTATAAAGAAACAAAAGATTACTGCGATGAGTTGCTTGTTTTGTGTCTGTGTCAAATTAAGATTCATATTTTTCTACCTGAAGTAAATTTTAATATGTGGAAGTATGCCTATCTAATAATAGACTCTTCCAACCTCTTTAAACTATTAGCCACCTGGTTTTATTAACATTTTCCGTACATCTCCAAGATGCATTTCCTCCAGAGCAATCATGCGCCGTGCATATTCTTCAAGCATCACATGTTTGCCATTAACAAGACTTAGAAGATTATTATATTCAGATAATGCCAGCTTCTCATGTTCCAGAGATTCTTTTAATATATCACCAATATCATGCCGATGCGTTTCTAGTAAGGAGCCAATACCTAAAGAAGGGTGTCCTCCTAGATGGGTGACTAGTTCACCTGCTTCACTTGCATGGTTCAATGATTCAGTTGCCTGGCCTTTCATCCAGGAAACGATAGGAATACGGCCAAAGCCAAAAACCATCAGAGAGTAGTGTGTGTATCGTACTACGCCTGCTAATTCAGCTTCTAATATTCTATTAAGCACTTTAATCACTTCGTCATTATTGATTTCATTGGTAGTCATAATAATCCTCTAAGTAAGTAAAAATAAATAGTTTCCTAAGAAACTTAATAATAGGATAGCTCTATGGCTACCCTAGCCTTGAAAATACATTTCAGTTAATCTCAAATGACCTATACCCTCAATATGGACAATAGTAAAAAAAATATGTTCACATTTAAAGATGGATTACTCCAGATAAAATGTTAGAAAATTAAATGACCTAAGTTCGTTTAAAAATCATTAACGTGACATCATCTTTAAAAGATTCACTTTGACAGAACTTTTTCAATTCATTAATAATTATTTCAATAATGACTTGTGGCGAATGATTTGCATGCTGATGAAGAATTTGACACACTGGTGTAATACCAAAAAAATCACCTGCTGGGTTTTCTGCTTCTGTTAAACCATCTGTATAGAGCATAACTAAATCACCTGACTGCATAACAAGTGACTTTTCTTCAAAAACAATATTTTTGCGTACACCTAAAATCAGACCTTCGGCATCTAATTCTGTACATTGTAATTCTTCCTGCTTGAGTAATAAAGGCGGTGGGTGTCCGGCATTAGAAAAAGACAATTGTTTTTTATGAGTATTGTATTGTAAATAAAATAAAGTAATAAAGTAGTCAGCAGTATCTAAATCTTGATAAAGAAAATCATTTAAAATAGTTAAAGTTTTTGCTGGGCTACCAGGCCAATTAGCTTGGCTACGAATAGCACTTCGTGTCTCTACCATGAATAATGCTGGGCCAATGGAATGACCAGAAACATCAGCCATCACTATATCCAGATTTTCATCATCTCTAAAAAAATAATCAAAATAATCCCCTCCTACTTGATCGGCAGGTAAACAAAAGCCCTGAATCTCAAAATCTTCAGTTTTAAGGGCTTTAGAGGGAAATAAAGAGGATTGTATTCGCCGCGCTATATTCATTTCACTTTGTGTATAAGCTAAATTAATTTCAGCTTGGCGAATTTGTTTTTCTGTTTGTTTTCGGGTGCTTATATCATGAATAAAACCACTAAATATAAAACTATTTCCAAGTTTTAAAGGAGATACACTGAGTTCTACAGGGAACTCAGATCCATCTCGTCGAACCGCTGTCTGTTCTAGTAATTTTTTAAGTATTGGACCTTCACCACTACTTAGATAATGATCTAGCCCCTGATTGTGTAGTTTTTGAAAACGTTGTGGAATAATGAGCATTTCAAGACGTTGTCCAATAGCTTCTTGCTTTGACCAGCCGAACATTTTTTCCGCATGATGATTCAAATCAATAATAATGCCATAAGCATCCATAATTACTATAGCATTGAGCGCACTTTCAATAATTAATCGTGTACGTTTTTCACTATCTATTAAGGCATCTTGGTAATGTTTTTGTGCAGTAATATCGCGGTCTACTCCACGCCATTTTACTAACTTGCCTTCAGCGTTAATAATGGGCAACCCTGTTGACTCTGTAATAACACGTTGACCATTTATATGGCGATAATGATTACATAGCGCATAAAAAGGTTTATGTTGAGTCGCATTTATCTGAAGGTCTGATTTATCTTCCGAGGTTAGTAATTCACTATAATGTTTGCCTATCAATGTTTCAGGACTCATACCAAGAATGGCATTTACAGCCGTACTACTGTAAATATAATAACCATTTTCATCTTGCTCCCATAGCCATTCACCTGTCATATCTGCCATTTGGCGGAAACGTTGCTCGCTTTCTATTAATGCACGTTCTATTTCTCTGCGTTGAGTAATATCTTCTTCAACTGCTAAAAAGTTTGTGATTTCTCCTGCTTTATTTTTAACAACACTAATGCACTCATGAGCCCAATAAATTTCACCTTTTTTATTTTTATTTTTGAGTTCGCCTTGCCATTCACCTGTTTCAAGCAAACTCTGCCACATATCTTGATACTTCTTAGCAGATGTATTTCCTGCTTGCAGTATTTTAGGGTTATGACCGATAAGTTCTTCCGCAGAATACCCTGATAATTCAATGAATTTAGGATTAACATATTCTATAGCCCCTTTAGCATCAGTTATTACAACAGCACTTGCACTTTGCTCAACCGCTGTTTGCATAATTGATAAATCCATAACAGTTCTCTCCATTTTTATTTTTTGGCTAAATTACATTACTTAATGCATGGCTTAATGCTCTAAACTTAAATTCAAATCCTGCTTTTTCTAGTCTCTCTGGTATAACGCGCTGCCCTCCCAAGAGCAACATAGACATTTCACCTAGCAGTATTTTTAAAACGAATGCAGGAACTGGGATTATTGCCGGCCTGTTTAATACAGCCCCTAATGTTTTACTAAATTCCCTATTTGTTACTGGTTGTGGTGATGATGCATTAAAAACACCTTGTAAGGTAGATGATTTTAGTAATGTTTCAATAATAGCTATTAAGTCAGTTCGATGTATCCAAGACATCCATTGCTCACCATCACCCATTCGCCCTCCTAGGCCAAATTTAAAAGGAAGTAACATGCGTTTAAGAAAGCCTCCATCATCACCAATCACTAAAGCAGTTCTGATAACACAAGTTCTTACGCCTAGTTTTTCTGCTTCAAATGCTGCTGCTTCCCATAAAGCACATAGATGATGTGAGAACTCTTCATGAGGAAGTGACTCTTCAGTAAGTACAGTTGATCCTTTATCACCATAGTAACCAATAGCTGACCCACTGATTAAAACACTAGGTTTATTTGTCGCTTTTTCTATATAGCTAATTAGTTGTTTGGTGGTATTTATTCGGCTATCTAGTATTTGTTGCTTTCGTATATCAGTCCAGCGAGCATCAGCAATACCTTCACCAGCAAGATTTATAATGGCATCAAATGTATCTGATGCGGCTAATTGATCTAGGTTTTTAATGGAACCAACTGACTCGCCACAAAGAGCAGATACTTTTGCGGGGTTGCGACTTAAAACAGTTAACTGATGGCCTTTTCCAAGTAAAAAATGACAAAGCTTTTTACCGATAAAACCTGTCCCACCTGTCATTAAAATTTTCATTTCACACCTCTTGTCAAAGATTTAATCGTTAAATGAACTTTCTATATTAAAGTTGACCAAACAAGTAGGGAATAAATTCAATTTTTTTTAATTATTATGAAACAGATTGTATGGCTTAGTCCTAAAATTGTTGACGATATTAAACGTCTTTATGATCAGAGAAAGTATGCTGATGCTTATGATGTGATTATTAACAACACAGACTTTGATCAATTTGATGGAAAAAAATGGTTTATTGCGGCGGCGGGAGTTAATAGGAGTGAAGGCTATGCATCTTCATTTATTAAAACATATACGGTTATAGCCAAGAAAATACAGACTGAGGGTGAAAATAATATTTCTGATCAGCAGATTAAAAAGGCTTCCAATAAAATTGCAAAGCATATTTTGAAAAGTGTAATTAACAATAAGGGACTGGTCCCTAGCTTTGATCAGTTACAGAAAATAGATTATGAGATTTCAACGGCTGAACTACAACTACAAGCACTGCAATGGGCAGGAACGCCATTTGGAATTTTTCCAGGTTGTGATGGACCTGTGCCAGATAAGTTATCAGATTGGTCTCTGGTACTTATGGCAACCGAATATGCCATAGTTTCTTCTCTATATGAAGGCTCTACAACTTATATTAGGATTTTTTTTGATCATGCATTTAAAAATGCCTATTTAAAAGAGGATAAGCAAATGAAGACTAAACATCATTTTAAAATGTTATATGACGGGGATTGTCCAATATGTCGAGCTGAAGTAAGCTGGTTAACTAAATGTAATAATGACGGCTATTTGGAGTTTGAAGATATTTCAAAAACAGATAATAGTGACGACCAAAGAACCTATGGAAAATCAAAACAGGAATTATTAGATAGAATACATGGTGTTACTGAGGACGGGGAGCTTATTTCTGGTGTTGAAGTGTTTAGACAATCTTATGACTCAGTTGGATTAGGCTGGATGATGGCACCCAGTAAATGGCCATTATTTGAACCCATCTCGGATTGGGGCTATACCTTGTTTGCCAGACATCGTGTTAGATTAGGTCGATTAATTGATAAAGTTATTGCCTGGTTTGTTTAAGCAGTATCTGATGATCATTCCCTTCCTTCAATCCTAACGACAGGACAGAATATAAATGATTGTGACTGAAGAAAAAACAAACGGTTTTAGTGTCCTTTTTGTTAAGGAGGAACGTGTTGATGCACATAACTCAGCAGAATTAAAAGATTATATTCTGCATATGATTGAACAAAACAAGGTTAATATCATCGTTCAATTGGAACAAGTTAGATTTGTTGATAGTTCAGGCTTAGGCGCATTATTATCGGGATTTAAACATGCGGAAGCTAAATCAGGAAAACTTTCCTTATCTAACCTACAGCCCCAAGTGCTATCAATGTTTGAATTGACTCGATTAAACAGGGTGTTTGAAATACAAACGGATTTGCAGGATTTTTTTGAAATAGATTGCTAGGAGGAAAAATGAATTCTACGGCAAATTTTCAAGTGGATGTAATTATTCCGACTCAGACAAAATACCTTCATCTGATTGGTAGTATTGGTGAACATATAGGTAAAGATCTTGAGGACTTTTCAGGCGATAGAGATGCATTAGCTTATCATTTAAACTTAGTATTAACTGAAGCAACTACTAATGCAATAAAACATGCTAACTCAGAAGATCCCAAAGATACTGTCAGGATAAATATCGACATTCAGGAACAAGAGTTGATTATTAAAGTCTATGACCACGGTCAAGGGTTTGATCTTGAAACCGTACCCAACCCTAATTTTGACCAACCCAAAGAACATGGCATGGGTTTGTTTTTTATTAGAACATTGATGGACTCAGTAACGTATACAAATAGTGGTGATTGTAATATTCTTGAGATAAGGAAACTACTGATTTAAAGGAAGCTGTTATGAGGATTATATCGACTGATTACAAAGCTGATACTCAGTGGCTAAAGGTCTTTCACAAGATGATAAGGCGCCTGTTTGATAAGCAAAAAAGCGAAACCTTATGGCTAAAATATCAAACTGTTTTTTCAGCTGATTATCAAAGTTTAATGCCTCCCCGTTATGCAATTAGCGATATTATTAGCATCGAAACAAGCTTAAAGACCCAAAAAGCACAAGTGGGTTTATTAAAACCCTGTACTAAAAAAGATCATTACAGACTGCATTTCTATAGCTTAGAACACCGTTTTCTTGATGAATATTTTCCTATTATTGGTAATCTGAATTTACGTGTTATAGATCAGGTTCAATTCCCTTTAGAAGTAGAAGGAAACAAGGTATTCATAAAAAGCTTCAGTATCACTGTGGCTGATTCTCAACACGCTTCTTTTCAGGTTCTAAGAAAGCCATTACTGAATATGATAGCCGCCCTATTAGATGAAAAAGTTGAAAATGACCCTCTCAACCGTCTACTAATTTTAACGGGACTGTTATGGCAGGAAATTGATGTTCTAAGAGCATACCGAAATTATTATTTACAATTAGCTAATAAAACCACAAGGGATAGTTTTCATAATACTCTGATTAGTAATTCTGGGGTTGCACTCAACTTATTTAAATACTTTGACGCACGCTTTAAACCAGACAAAAAGTGGCAAGACAATCTACAAAGAGAAGAGCAAGCTCTTTTCCCCTTGCGAATTAAATTGTTAGAAGCTATTGAGCAGGTTGTTGATATTAATCATGATCGAATATTACGTACATTGTTTAACCTTATTGATGCCACGGTACGGTGTAATTTCTATGTCAGACGAGATTTAGAAAACTACTTTATTGCTTTTAAAATAAATAGCCTAGGTGTCATTGATATGCCTAACCCAAAACCTGAGAATGAGATTTATGTACATGCCGTTGATATGGAGGGCATTCATTTGCGAGGGGGGAAGATTTCCAGAGGAGGCATTCGCTGGTCTGACCGAATTGATGATTTTCGGACTGAAATATTGGGCTTAATGCAAACTCAGATGAGTAAAAATGTATTGATTATCCCCAAAGGAGCCAAAGGCGGTTTTATAGTTAAAAAAGATTGCGTCGCCAGCTGTTTTAGAGAAGCGGGTAAAAAAGCCTATATCACTTTCATCCAGGGACTATTAGATTTAACTGATAACTATATTGACAGTAAAGTTGTTATTCTCCCAGGTATTGTTAGTTATGATTATCATGACCCATACCTCGTTGTTGCGGCAGATAAAGGCACGGCACAATTTTCTGACTTGGCTAATTCTGTTGCTAAAGATTATAACTATTGGTTAGCCGATGCTTTTGCCAGTGGTGGTTCAGAAGGTTATAACCATAAAGAACTTGGAATTAC
>Ga0105355_10005181_pt1 | contig 11040 bp, 10 predicted proteins | sample GOMGulsemesocosm_2_FD_83508 | JGI IMG/M metagenome (GOLD analysis project Ga0105355, IMG submission 83508) | Methane-oxidizing microbial communities from mesocosms in the Gulf of Mexico - GOM9C Gulf of Mexico | ecosystem: Environmental > Aquatic > Marine > Cold seeps | place: Gulf of Mexico...
AAATAAAATAAAGTTAAGTTAAACCAAACTGAGTGAAATAAGAAAAAAGAAAATATTCAATAATAAAGGGCAATAGCTACCGTAAAAGTACCTAACGCTTAAGTGACGAAGGTAAGTTTAGTACTTTTTTTACTAGGTTAACTTCTTCATTTATATTTTTTAAAGCATCCGCCAAGCGCAACAAAGAATCGTTACCTTCACTTTTTTCTATATAGTGGTGCTCTACTAGCCCATTTGAAAGGTCTTCATTAACAAGGTTAAGCCCTGAGTTTTTGTGTTTTGTCATGTTACTCCTCTCAATAATCGACTTTAGCAATCATATAGATATTTTTTCATCATATAGAGTCACCTTTCACTGCACAACTCCCTTCACTGTTCATACCTTAACAGAACTCTATAACCCACTTCTCTAGAACTATAAGGTCATCAATAAAAAAACAAAAAGTAAAAGTATAGTTCAAAACTGAAAAGTTACAAATCGTACTAATTAAATTATTACTTTACTCATGAGTGATTAAAAAATGCTTGATTAATATGTAAAACACCTATACTGTACATTTATACAGTATAGGTGTTTTACACATTAACTAAGATAAAGGCTATTACTATGAACTCAATAAGTACTAATATTAACAACAACTTAAATAAAGAAACATTAACAGGTAAAGTAATAAACAATGACTCCTGGTTAAATGTTAACGAAATTAAAAGTGAGAGTAATATAGCAAGCCACTATGCTAATCTTTGTCAAAAACATGAACAAAAAAACAAATGGATTTTAATGGTTAACCCTGAAGAGAAGCCATTGGAAACTTTATCAACTAACGCAAAAATAAACACAGCGAACATATTAAGAGTTAACGGGAATAATAAACCGATTAAATTAACCAATATTAAAATGGCATTAAAAACAGGAAATTGTTCCGCTGTTATTTTATGTAATACATCTTTTAAAGAAGAAGAGATCAGCCAATTAATGAGTAGTGCTAAAAAGGGTAAAACACAATGCATCTTATTAAATAACCAAAACACATTACATTAAAATTAAACGATAAATGACAAATAGATGTAGAAACAAGCTGATATAATGTTGCCTAATATTGATGAATTTATATGGTTGAATAATTATGTCACAACTAACAGATTGCCCTTGTGGTTCAAAAGAGCTCTTTAAAAACTGTTGTCAGCCCTTTATTCAAAGAACTAGCATTCCAATAACGGCTGAGCAATTGATGCGCTCAAGGTATAGTGCTTATTATGTCAAAGATGCCCAGTATATTTTTGATACCTATGCGAAGAGAAGTCAGAAAGAGCAATCAGTTACTGACATAACAGCATGGGCAAATGAGGTTAAATGGTTACGTTTAGACGTTTTAAAAGATGATTCAACCGTTCATTCCGACCAAGTTATTTTTATTGCATTATATTTGGTGAAAAATAAATTACATAGTATGAGTGAAACATCGCGTTTTATTATTGAAAATGAGCAATGGCGATATTTAGACGGCGAGTTAGTTGAACACAAAGAACTGGGTACGATAAAGCGCAACGACTTGTGCCCTTGTAACAGCGACAGAAAATATAAGAAATGCTGTGGGAAATAAGGCTAATGCCTAAAATAAGCTAAGATCAGTAAGCTATACGTGTTTTGACTAACAGACATAAGATTTCACAATCGAGGTTTGCACAGTATCAAGCCACGCATTCGCATCAAATAACAACTTTTGATTCAATAGTTTGTCAAGATCTTGCTCATTTTTTTCTTGGCTTTGGTTCTGGCGTTGCTCGTCTTGGTCGAACTTGATCTGCGAAGCATTATTTTGACGTTGAATTTTCTTTTGACAATATAAAGAGGTATTTGATAATACTTCATAGTTAATATGAGCAACATCATCTCTATAAGCTAATGGTTTTGGTTGTAGAACATTCATCAGATGTAATTCAGTTAAACGGTTTTCTTTAATGAGCTCTGCTTGGTTAAATGCGGTTAAATCGGAACTACTTTTCAATCCTAGCTCAACCTTTTTGGGTAAATGAAACTCTTTTCTTAAGCTATCTTCTGTTACTACACGTGTCTGTTCTATTGCATCAGGCACGAAAAACTGACTATGCTCTTTCACATTGTCAGTTAACATAGATAATAATAAAGAAAAGTCTGAACGTCTTTTACTGTGAACGCACGCGTTAAGTTGTTCACCTAACTGCAATTCATGTATCAGTAAATTATTTTCAGCGATTTCAACAGCCAATTTAATTAAACCCAAAAAATGTCATTAATTAAGTTATCGGCACATGCCATTGAATAATTAACAAAATTTTTGTTTTTTTTTCGCTATTTGTTAAATTTAAAAAATTGATCACTGACTCCTTAATTATCGTTCAAAAAACGTCCATTTATTTTACAGTTAAATAATTATCTCTAATCACCACATCAAAAACAGGCTAAAATTCAATCAAATAAAACAATTGGTTCATTTTATGCTTTGTTAACAATAATCATCGCAGGAGAATACAATGGAAAATGTTAATTTAATGTCTAAATTGTTTATAGCTTTCACTTTGATATTTACCAATTCTTATAGCGTTTTTGCTGGTTTGAATGATACTGTCCCTGTACCTGAACCCAGCATGTTGTCGTTATTTGCTGTTGCTGGTGTGGTAATGTTTATTTTGAAAAAGCGTAATAAATAACAACGTTTTACACATTCGAAAAACATTTTATGTTTGATTTAAGTACCGATTACTTATTTCTTTGTCTAGCTTTTATACTTCTTTGGGAGCATTTGTTTCCTAGAGAAGTGATCACCAATATAAACCAGCGATGGAAGAACAATTTTTCCCTCTATTTGTTAAATGTTGCCTTGAAGTGGTCAATTTTTCTTTGTCTGTCTGTACTTTTTAATTATGCTAGTACACCTGCCACTATTGATTTGGCCTTGCTTGATTACGTAGTTGAAAATAAGTTCATTTTTATCGGATCTATCTTGATCTTAGATCTCTTTAATTATGCATTACACCGCTTATTTCATCATTACCAAATATTATGGCGCACACACTTGGTACATCATTCAGACTTAAATTTAGACGTTACCACGAACTTTAGACACCATCCCTTTGAACAACTGTTAACCTATGCTTTTTACGCTATTTTCATCTTTGTTTTCAAGCTTCCAATATTGGCTTTAGCCACTTACGGTATTACAGCCTCTGTATTGCAACTTTGGCATCACAGTAACACCATGTTACCTGTCAGAGTCGAAAGTAGTTTGCGATGGTTCTTTATCACCCCTACCTTGCATAGACTCCACCATTCAGCCTATAAAAAGGAAACCAATAGCAATTACGGGACAATCTTTTCTTTTTGGGATCGTTGTTTCGGCACTTTGCAAGAATTTGAACAAGAAAATACGCTTTTTAATTACGGTTTGGAGTATTTTAGAGACGAGAAAGCGCTGGCGTTTTGGCCAATTTTAAAGCAGCCGTTTGAGTATAAGTGCGGTAAAAATGATTCTGTCGATGTCGCTAAAAGCTATGAACTAGAATAGATGTTTAACGGAACATAATTGTCTTAAACGCTATAAAGTTTGCTATCAGATTACAGAAGTGCTCAACCTAAATAATGCAACTCATTTCCCTCTTTTTTAGCTAGTCAAATTTAATCTAGTGCTAATCTAGCGGGCTTGTAATTTATAGGACTTATGACTTAGTGAAATCATAACTTAGTTTCAAATAGATTTAGCTTCTCTAACGCTTCATCAAACTCGTAATCACAAATTAAATGGTGTATTAACATCACGTCCTTTTGATGTTGAGTGCCTTTTGCTAAGTTAAATATTTGATGTGAAATATCTTCGGAAGTCACGTCAGCACTTTCTAATAAGAGTTTAATTTCCTTTATTAACAATTTTGCGTCCAAAGTATTAAATTCTTTTATGACGACGTTATTATTTTGCTCTTTTATCGCGTCTAATATTGGTGCTAGTTCCGTTAATAAATCGGCGAGTATTCGTGTTAAATTAGCGAGTTTATTTTTGACATCAGTTTCACTATTAATCGCGTCTTCTAAATCAGTACAAGTTTGGGCTAATGTATAGGCTCCAATATATTGGGCATTGGCCTTTGTCGTATGCGCTATTAAGTATATGCCTCTCAATTCACTTTGTTGATAAAGAGAGTTTAGTTCTTCAACCAAACCTATTTTCTTAAGGTAAAATTCTTTAACCAACTCCATATACAAATCAGCTTTATTTTGCAGTAATTTTATTGCTTGAGGCACCTCTAAGTGGGTATAACGGATCAAGGCATTCACTTGACTTGATAACCGGCCGTCTACAGCTAAATTACTTAAACATGCGGTAAAGTGACTTACATCTGGTTCCGAAACACTGCTATCACTTACTGGTCGTTCTGACTCTTTTGTTAACCTATCACTTACTTCTCGCTCACTATTAACCTTTTCTTTCTCTCCAACATACTGTTTTTCTTCTAATAAAAGCTCAGTAATTGTCTTAAACATTAACTCTGGGTTAATAGGCTTCGTTAAATGAATATTCATGCCTGACGTTAAGCTTCTATCTATATCTTCTTGCATGGTATGGGCTGTCATGGCAATTATAGGTACGTTCAGTTTTAAGATTTTTCTAATTTTATCAGCGGCTGTCAGTCCATCCATTACAGGCATTTGTACGTCCATCAAAACTAAATCGTAACTTTTAATCGCTAAAATATCTAAGGCTTCTTGTCCATTATTTACAACATCGATTTTAGCATGACTATCAGCTAAAAAGGCCTTAAGCACGTGTTGGTTTAATTCGTTGTCATCAACAATTAATAGCTCGCTACCCGATAAATCTGGTGCTTCACCTATATTGGTAATAGATTGGTTTTCATGCGCTATAACTTCAAAAGGTGTTGTTTCAAAAGGAATTGCTTCAATAGGTAATCCGATACTAGCCTCACCAGTAGCATCATTGCTATCAGAACCCTCGCCATTTGCCTTGTCTTGTCTAATTTCATTAACAGGACTGACTGACTTTACTTTCATCTGAGTATTTAAAACTGGCTTTTTATTTTTAACTAATCGAGTTAATGCGTGAAGTAAGTTTGTTTGATTGACAGGTTTATCTAGATAATAATCGATAGCTACGCCTTTACTCAGCTTTTTAGCTTGATCTTTATCAAAAGCAGAGACCATTATTACGTTAGGGCTCTCAGTTTTAACGGCTTGTTGTATAATTTTTACTGCATCAATACCGTTTAAATCTGGCATTTTCCAATCCATTAAAATGACATCAAATGGCTTTCCTTCACTTTCTGCTTTTAATACCGCCTGCAAGGCTTTAACACCACTATCGACGGTGACAGACTTAACGTTTAATGACGCTAAGCTATTTACTAATAGTTTACGATCATTGAGAACATCATCAACAATTAAGACTTTCAATTTAACTAAGGCAGCAATTTTTTGTCTTTCAAGTTGTAGTGTATAAGTATCTGAATGTTCCAAAAGTACCGTAAAGCAGAAGCTTGAGCCGACACCTAGTTCACTGGTTAACCAAATATCACCTTGCATCAGTTCAACCAATTCCTTGGATATGGTTAGACCTAAACCTGTACCCCCATATTTTCTCGTAATGGAATCATCTGCTTGGGCAAAAGAATCAAACAAATGAGCTTGTTGTTCTTCCTTCATGCCAATACCTGTATCCGAGATGGTAAATTGCAATTTTACCTTTTGTACTGAAATATCTTCATAACCTAATGCTTGTTCTTCAACTTTCCCTCTATTAAGTTCTTCTCGATTAAGTACAACCTTTTTTACCTCTACTTTAATGGTGCCAATATCAGTAAACTTAGTGGCGTTGCTAATTAAATTAATTAATACTTGTTGCAGTCTAAGTGCATCGCCCAAAAACGCTTTAGGTACGTTTTTATCAACGTTAATACTTAACGATAAACTTTTTTGATTAATCGCAAAGCTACATAAATTTTCAACATGGTGCAAAATACTATCAATAGTAAATCCGTGATGATCCAATACTAATTTTTTCGCTTCTATTTTGGAGATATCTAAAATATCATTTAGTAACACCATTAAAGACTCAGCTGAAGATAAAACAATCGTTAAATTCGCTTTTTGTTCTTGAGTTAAATCTGAACGCATTGTTAATTGGCTGATACCAATAATTGCATTCATAGGTGTTCGTATTTCATGACTCATTTTTGCTAAGAATTGGCTTTTCGCTTGGTTCGCAATGTCGGCGGTTAGTGCCAAGTGCTTTAATTTTCTTTTGGTATAAAATGCGCGAACGATCACTAATAATAGCGTCATTAATAATGCAATGCCCAACCAAATAATGTAACCGCGTAAATTCGATGTTTTTTGTAACTGTACTGCTGTTAGGTCTTTTAAGGTGTTGTCAGCAGTTAGCTGTTTTATTTGCAGTTCTCTATGCTCAGCTTCCAAGCGGGTTTGATAAAAAGCTATTTTGGATTCTTCTTTATCATTAAAGATCTGTGCGGTAATCGTTTGATATTTTTTTTGATAAGATAAAGCTGAAAGAAAGTCATTTTGCTGTTCGTAAATTTTTGACAATTGCAAATAGGCTGATTGTTCACCTACTTTATTTTTTACTTTATTTGCATATATCACGGCATTATTAAGAACTTTAATAGCCGATACTTTATCTTCAAGTGCATTTAGTACTTTCGATTTCAACAAATAAGTTTGCATATCTGCTAGTCTATAATCATTTTTGACCGCCAGTTTTTCACTTTTTTCTAATAACAAGATAGCCTCCGATAGAAACCCCTGTTCAAATTCAACTTCAGCTAACGTTGTATATACTTCGCTTATAAAACTCGCTTTGTGTTTGCTAAATAATTGAATAGCTTTTTCGATATACTGACGTGCTTGATCATATCTTCCTAATTTCAATAATGCTTCCCCAATTGTATATTCAGCGGCCCCTCTATACTTTTCAACCTGACTTGATTCGGGTCGATTCAGCAATAAGTAGCCATATTCGAGGTATTTAGAGTAGTTTTCAATTGTACGATAATAAACACTAATATATTGCAAAATAATAATTGTTCGCTCAGATTTTATTTCGTTTGCTAGCTTTAATGCATCAAGTAGTACCGTCAAACTTTCAGATAATAAACCTTTGCTCAATAATATCGCGCCTTCGATGGTAAGTGAGTTTACAAGTTCAATATCGTTTCCACTTTCGTGGGAGAGTATTAGTGCTTTATTAATATGAATATATGCTTCTTCGAATTTGTTTTGGAGATAAAAAATATAAGCTTTACTATTAAGTAAATTACTTTCTCGAGTTTTATTAGGGAATTGAATTAGATATTTTTCTGCCTGTTTGATAAGTCTCAAGGCTAATTGAGGATTTCTCCATGAAAGTTCATTTATCCTTTTTAGAAAACCATCAATATTCGAATTTGATAACTTAACATTTTCCGTAGTAGAAATTACGTCACTATTTGCATAAGTGGTAAGGTGAAAATCACAACATAGTAGAATCAATAAAATGAAGAAAATTCTTGAATATTTTTTCATATTGTATCTTAAAATATCTTTCTTAACCGCTTATAAAAAGTCATGCTTTGCTGTTTTAGAAGTCATCTTTAACTATAAATTAGTAAACCAAAGAAAATACCTTAAAAATAAAATGAGCGCTAACAGAATTAGCGCTCTATCAGCGTCAAAGCATGTTTTAGTAAGTGAAATTTATATTTATAGCATTTTTTTCAAACGCTCCAGATTTAAGGCAACGCTTTTCGATTTCTTGATTATTTTTGTCAGTGATCAATTTTATATCATCTGCATTTAAACCGAAATCTTCAGCTGCTTTTTTGGCATCAACTTTATGTTTAGCCATTAATTCAGGATCTTTATTAATTTCTATCATGTAATCAACCAATTGATCTTTCATTTTGCATCCCTTTATTAAATTATATTATTAACATTTACGCGTTAAGTATTGGCACTTATTTAAATGCCAATAAAGTAAATTGATGATATTTATACTTGATAAGTGAAGTTAACGTTCACTGCTTGATAGATAAAATTAACATTTACAGAAGCTTGAGCACTCGCCGTAAACTTAGAACATCGCATAATAATATCGTTTTGTTTTTGCTCTGCTAAAAGCGCGATATCTTCAGAGTCCAAATTATAGCTTTGAGCGGCTTGTCGTGGGTTTTCTTTAAATTGAGCCATTAATTCGGGGTTACCATTAAGCTCTACCATATAATCAATTAAACGATCTTTCATGTGAGTTTCCTTCTACATTTTAGGCGGGTATAACCAGCAGGTTGAAATTTGCTTCAATAAAACCTCAGCAATTGACAAGCTAAAATAATGATCCGTTTACAATTAGAGACTACGCTATTTATCCTAAACTGTGTAGTTTTTATTTAGCTTGTAACTTGTTTGATATCAAATTTTATCACTATAAAGTCAAACGGTTAACTTTGATTTTTTGTCACTACCGCTCAGGCCTTAAGGCCTGTTCTATATCTTCTACAGTTAGACCTAGCTTGGCTAATTTATCAACATCAAGTTCAGGTTGCGCTAATGCTGGTATTACTAAAGTTGATATGGCGGATGGTGTTGCGTTAGGTAATTCCTCCAAAGGCATACGATCAATTCGAGCAGAAAAAATTGGAATGGTCGCCGCTTCATAAATAATGACCTCATGCTGAGACGGGTAGTATTTTAAAAGCTCTTGAGTTAAAACCTGTAACCCTAACTGATAGCCGTTGCTATTAGATACTTTTAAACTATGTTCCCCTGCAAGTCCGATTTGCCATAAGACAAGTAAACAGTTTACGTCTAACTTGCGCTGGTAAAACAAAAACTGTGTTGTTTCAAATGTTTGACAGCCTGTTTTCCCCGGATCAATCCCCAAGTCTGCAACTAAACAATCTTCTGCCGAAATGCCAGGTTCCATTTCTGCTTGATAACCTTCACTCCTTAGTTGCTCAATAGCCCTATGACTAGGTAAGACAAATACACCAGGATGACCATAAAAAACAGCACACACTTTTTTTCCTTCGTGCACGGCATCAACAATGGTTTTGGTCATGTCTTGATATGTGTGTACTCGAGATTTGTTATCTTGGTAATATTGAGTTAAATCGAACACATTACTGTTTAAAGATTGCAACCATTGCTTTCCCATTTGGTCCGGCAGTGCAGCAAACACAATATCAGCATATTTAATTTGTGCTTGAGCGCTTATGCTTGTATGTCCACCAACTTTAATGCCCGTACCAACAACAATTAAAGAACCTTTCTTAGTTTCTACCTTCATAATCTCTGTTCCTTAAGTAATAATTGACCGATATAACTATTTAAATCCCTTTTAAATTACTTAATAAAGCGCGAGGTTTTATTAATATTTAAAATAAGAGGTTTAAACTTTTCGATGACTTTATTTTTTTGTCTTTCAATAAAGTGATATCATCACAGACAATAATAAACATCCACCTCGCCGTAAACAGAAATTTCACAGGAAAGCTTAATTAATGAAAATTATCTCTTTTAATATCAATGGCCTGCGCGCCCGCTTACATCAATTACAAGCGATTATTGACAAACACCAACCTGATATTATCGGTTTACAAGAAATTAAAGTGCATAACGAACAGTTCCCAGTTGAAGCAGTTGAAGCTATGGGATACAAGGTTTACTTCCATGGTCAAAAAGCTCATTACGGCGTTGCTATGTTATGTAAAAATGAAGCTGACAGTGTGCAAATGGGTTTTCCTACTGACGACGACGATGCGCAAAAACGCATGATCATGGTGACAACTACAGCAAATAATGGCGAAAAAATTACTGTATTAAATGGCTATTTCCCGCAAGGGGAAAGTATTCATCATGAAACTAAGTATCCTTATAAGCGCCAGTTTTATCTTGATTTAATGACGTATTTAAATGAGAACCACACTCCTGATGATAATGTTGTCGTTATGGGGGATATTAATATTTCGCCTATTGATTTGGATATTGGTATAGGTGAGCCAAATGCTAAACGTTGGTTAAAAACGGGCAAGTGTAGCTTTCAACCAGAAGAGCGCCAATGGTTAAAAACGTTGATGGATTGGGGATTTACCGATACCTTTAGAGCGGAATTTCCAGAAGTTGATGATAAGTTTTCGTGGTTTGATTATCGCTCGAAAGGTTTTGTAGACAATAGAGGTTTACGTATTGATGTGGTATTGGCAACACCTGCATTGGCGCTAAAATGTAGTGAAACAGGTATAGACTATGAAATGCGTGGCATTGAAAAGCCTTCTGATCACGCGCCTATTTGGTCTACTTTTGATTTAGGCTAATTCCCCTTATTTGAGTAAACGAAGCAATGTAATGGATGATTCAATAAGACTAGATAGTCCACACTATCTATGCCCACTTTGTCAGCAAGCGTTAAGCCTTGTTGACAAGGTGTTTCGCTGCGAAAATAATCATAGCTTCGACCAAGCTAAAGAAGGTTATGTTAATTTATTACCAGTGCAGTATAAGCATTCTAAAGACCCTGGTGATAACAAAGCGATGGTTAATGCAAGGCGAGCATTTTTAACCAAAGGTTTTTACCAACCTTTAGTTGATCGAATTACGGCAATTCAGTACCAATATGGCGAACAAAAAGACAACGTTTTTGATGCCGGTTGTGGAGAAGGTTTTTATACTCATCAACACAAAACAGCTGATAATGCAGTTTATGGTATCGATATCGCCAAAAATGCGGTACGAATTGCGGCAAAAAAATATAAAGACTGTTTTTTTAGTGTTGGCACTTTATCTCAACTGCCATTTAGCGCCGAATTTTTTAATTGGGTTTTTTCAGTTTATGCACCAATTTTAGAGCAAGAATTTACGCGCGTACTAGAAACTGGCGGTTATTTATTAACAGTGACACCAGCAGAAAACCACTTAATTGAGTTAAAGTCACTGATCTACCGACAAGCAAACCAGCACGACATTACTAAATTTCCTATTGAGCATTTGAACTTAATAAG
>Ga0105355_10005182_pt1 | contig 11039 bp, 11 predicted proteins | sample GOMGulsemesocosm_2_FD_83508 | JGI IMG/M metagenome (GOLD analysis project Ga0105355, IMG submission 83508) | Methane-oxidizing microbial communities from mesocosms in the Gulf of Mexico - GOM9C Gulf of Mexico | ecosystem: Environmental > Aquatic > Marine > Cold seeps | place: Gulf of Mexico...
GTATTGAGCGATTGTTTCATTTCGAGCTCGACAATGGCGGTAAGGCCATTGATCTGTTTACGAAAATCAACGGGGGCACGATGTAAATAAACCTCAGGGGCATCAATAAACATTTTCATGCGAACTGCCCTATTAATTTTGCTAGCCAAGTGACGTCTGTTGAACTTGGAACAGATAAGGTTGCTTTGCCTATATTGAGGGTGATCGCCGTTGTTGAAGATTTAGCTGTTTCAGTGACGGTTACTTTACTGAAGGCGGAAGAACTAATATTAGTTTCAGTGCGATTAGATTTGAGCCAATCACTGCGGCGAGCATAAAAATTATTTAAAGGAAGGTCTTGTTCGCGACAGAAGTCGATAATGGATAAGTCACTGGTTTGTTGCGCCTGAATCAATTCAAGCCATTGCTGTTTCGTGCGTTTCATAGTTTTCACCTCAAGTAATGTAAGGTGAATGATACGGTTGCACGCAGATTATTGAAGGAGGTGCTTGGTTAGGCGCTTACGATATCTTCTGGAGAACTGGCGAAAGTCCGTAATGCAGATCAACTTTCTGCGAAATATCCATAATGTATTCGATCTTATTAACGGTCCGAACTGAGCCGTTAAATAAGATTTTTATGATCTAGTCCGCTATTGTTCCACTGATGTTTTTGTAAAAATGTAAAAAGTTATTCGTGTGAGATGACTAGGGCTTAACATCAAAATACTTTGATTTAAGCCTGCTAAAGACGCCGCTATCTTTTGTTGCTTGTAATGCGCTCTCCCATTGCTTTTGATTCACTAATGGCGAGGCTTTATTTGCTGCTATCCAGAGGGGCAGCGTTTGTAGAGGCTTTCCGAACTGGAGTCTGTACTTATAATTGCCTTGCTTCCAGGCTAACAAAGCTTCTGGTTTCGCTGTATAAATGAGATTGAAATCTCCTTTATCTAGCTTTTCATACAATACATTACCACTAACTCCGACGTATGAAATATCCTGTTGTTTTAGATATTCTTCTTGTGGCGTACCTGAAATAACGCCAATCCCTCGAATGCCTTTCGTATCTTTAATACTGTTAATGACTGGCTCACCTTCTTTATTAATAAACATAACAGGTACATCAAATATTTTACAAATCCAGCGATAATTTTCCTCTCTTAAATCAGATCTAGTTAAAGGAAAAATAACAGCGTTCGGGGTTTTAATCGTTCTATGCTGAGCTCGTTTCCAAGGCAAAAATTGTATATCAGGTTCAATGCCAATAATTGCAGTTAATGCTGAACTGAGCTCAAGTAAAAAGCCTGGAGATTGAAGGTTTGTTGACGTGTAAATAGGTTCATCTTCAAGAAAAAAAACTACGTTGTCAGCGCTTTGAGCTGACATAGGAGACCCAAATAGACCAACCAGCAGTGTTAAACCTAAACGGGCTAAGTAGCGCATAGGACTCCCCTTAACGGTTGAGTGATAAAATTACCTGTAACCTATTAAAAATAGCAGTGATAAAGGGGATATCCAATAAGTAGCGACATAAGGAGAAGATATAATTTGTTACTTATAGGGTTATTTAAGTAATAAACCAAAAGATTCCCTGCACACAACCCAGTGCAAAAATTCCCGCCAAAACATCATCAATCATAATGCCAAACCCGCCATGAACTTTTTCATCTAGCCACTTAATTGGCCAAGGCTTGAGTATGTCGAAAAAGCGGAAAAGCGCGAAGCCGATGATGATCCATTCAATACCAGCGGGCAGCGCGAGATAAGTTATCCACAGACCAATCCATTCATCCCAAACAATGCCGCCATGATCATGCACACCTAAGTCTTTCGAAGTTTGCTCACAGAGGTATACGCCAAATGCAAATCCTGCGATCAGTACACATAAGTAAGGAATGAGCGGTACATCTTGTAAAAACAACCACCAAAAAGGGATCGCCGCGAGTGTGCCAAAGGTCCCCGGGGCTTTAGGAGCGCAGCCAGAACCAAGGCCGAAGGCTAATAAGTGAATAGGGTTTCGTAGATTGGGTTTTACAGGAATATCAGTTGTCATCTTGGGCTGTGCCTTAGGAAGCTTTTAATATAATGAAAACCTATGATAAATCATAATCTCGCTAGCATCTTACAAATTTTCAGCTATCTTAGGTGGCATTATAAACAAGCACATTGTCATTGAGTAGCAGCACATGTCAGATAGCATTAGTCGTATACCTAAAATAGTTTGGATATTTACCCCGCTGTTGGCGGCTGCCTTCGTCGCTTTTCTGTTCTTTCTAAAGACAGTTCCTTCTGGCGATGAGCTAGATGCGGTTAAGGGTGATGCAAAAAAAGTGCTACAAACAGGTGTGGATAGGGCTAAAGACGAAGTTCGTAAAGAAGTTGAAAAACAAGTATCTAAGCCAGCTTATGATTTCTATAAATTATTAGAAAATAGTGAGGTGCCTGTACCCAAAGCAGAAGAATCACATTATAAGTCGACCCCAAAATCAAACGTGGCAAAGTATCAGTATTCTTTGCAAGCGGCTTCATTTCGTTCAAATGATCAAGCTGACAGATTGAAAGTACAGCTAATTATGGAAAATCTGTCGAGCACCATCGAGCAGGTTGATGTGAAAGGCACAGGCTATTATCGCGTGATGGTTGGCCCTTTTACCGATCGCTCAAAGATGAATAAAGCTCAAGATATTCTCGCTAACCATAAGATAAATGCTTTGGTGATTAAGAAGCCTATTAAATAGCCGATGAAGTAACCTAAGTACCGCGAGTCATTAAATACGCGGTATAAAGAAATGATCATGGCGGAAATTTCACAGCTGTTTATCAGAACTCCTTGGCTAGATTAGGCTATGCTGCACCTTCCTTGTTGTAATGTGAGCTTGTTGTGCAACCTCAAAATTTAGTTAAATCATCTATTACTCCATTAACGAAGCAAACTCAGTTTAGTCGAGCTGAATTGGAATCCTGTAGTTCCGGCGGGCTTTTCAAAGGCAGTGATGCCAAGTTACCTGCTGATCAACTGTTAATGATGGATCGCATTCTCGATATTAACCCGCATGCGGGTCTCTTCAATAAAGGGGAGATTAGAGCTGAGTTTGATATAAACCCTGATCTCTGGTTCTTCAAGCATCATTTCATTGGCGATCCCTTGATGCCTGGCAGTTTAATGCTAGAAGGGCTGTGGCAGACGTTAGGTTTTTACCTAGGTTGGAGTGGCTATCCTGGTAAAGTCAGAGCCTTAGGTGTTGGTGATCTAAAATTGAAAAATGAGATTACCCCAGATGCCGGATCAATTGAATACAGAATAAACATTCGTCGTATTGTGGCGCGGCAAACAGTTTTGGCTATCGCTCAAGGCAGTATTTATCAAGGTGGGCAAGAAATTGCCAGTGCTAAAGATCTGCGTGCAGGTCTATTTCAGGGTTGAAATCCCATCTCGTTGCCCCCAATTAGTTTGAATCAGATTGCTAACATATGACTTTAATAAGGCAATCAAACTAATTTGGGAGTAGGGCATGACAACAATTATATCCGTACGCCGTGGCGATGACGTTGCAATCGGCGGTGACGGCCAAGTTTCTCTAGGCAATACCGTGATGAAAGGTAATGCGAAAAAGGTACGCCGTTTATTTAATGGCCAAGTAATCGCCGGTTTTGCGGGCGGTACCGCTGATGCCTTTACTCTATTTGAGAAACTCGAAACTCAGCTCCAAAAGAATCAGGGTCAGTTGACTCGCGCCGCCGTAGAACTAGCCAAAGAATGGCGCTCAGACAGAGCGTTACGCAAACTAGAAGCGATTCTTGCCGTTGCAGATCATACTGCATCATTAATTATTACCGGTAACGGTGACGTATTACAGCCAGAAGACGATCTTATTGGTGTGGGTTCAGGTGGCAATTATGCGTTGTCTGCAGCCCGTGCTTTATTAGACAATACTGAATTGTCTGCCCGCGAAATAGTTGAAAAAAGCTTAACCATCGCCGGTGATATCTGCGTCTTCACCAATCAAAATTTTACTATCGAAACAATGACTGCACCTGTAACTACTATTTCTAAAAAAGGGGAAGAGAAATGAGCCAGATGACCCCGAGAGAAATCGCACATGAGCTAGACCGTCACATTGTTGGTCAAAGTGAAGCTAAACGCGCCGTTGCAATTGCCTTGCGTAATCGCTGGCGTCGTATGCAGCTTAATGAAGAGCTGCGTGAAGAAGTAACACCGAAAAATATTTTGATGATTGGCCCTACGGGTGTCGGTAAGACCGAAATCGCGCGTCGTTTAGCCAAGCTTGCGAATGCCCCTTTTATTAAAATCGAAGCGACTAAGTTTACGGAAGTGGGTTATGTGGGTAAGGATGTTGAATCCATTATTCGCGATCTGGTAGAGACCGGTTTTAAAATGCTGCGCGAGCAGGAAATGGAAAAGGTTGATCAGCGTGCTTTCGAAGCGGCTGAAGAGCGTATTCTTGATGTGCTATTACCGCCAGCGCGTACCGCGGAAAAAGCTGAGTGGGATACGACTGAAGAACTTAAGAAAGAAGACTCTTCTACTCGCCAGATTTTCCGTAAGAAGTTACGTGAAGGTCAGTTAGATGATAAAGAAATCGAAATCGATCTCGCCCAGCAAGGCAAGATGGGCGTAGAAATTATGGCTCCTCCCGGCATGGAAGAAATGACAAGCCAGTTGCAAGGCATGTTTTCTAACATGGCAGGCGAGAAAAAATCTAAGCGTAAATTAAAAATCAAAGATGCTTTCAAGCAGATTAAAGATGAAGAAGCAGCAAAAATGCTTAACATCGATGATCTTAAGGCCCGCTCGTTAGAAGTTGTAGAGCAAAATGGTATCGTCTTTATCGACGAAATTGATAAGGTGTGTAAGCGTCAAGAAAGTGGTTCGGGTGGTGATGTTTCTCGTGAAGGTGTGCAGCGTGACTTATTACCGTTAATCGAAGGCTGCACCGTTACGACTAAATACGGCATGATCAAAACAGATCATATTTTATTTATTGCGTCAGGTGCTTTCCACTTATCGAAACCTTCAGATTTAATTCCTGAGCTGCAGGGCCGTTTACCGATTCGCGTAGAATTACAGGCGTTAACGCCTGAAGATTTTCAGCGCATATTAACAGAACCTAAGGCTTCATTAACCGAGCAGTATGTAGCGTTAATGAAAACAGAAGATGTTGATTTAAGCTTTACTGAAGACGGTGTTAAGCGTCTTGCAGAGGTTGCGTTTGAAGTGAACGAAAGCACAGAGAATATCGGCGCACGTCGTTTACATACCTTGTTAGAACGTTTATTAGAAAAAGTATCTTTTAATGCAACGGATCTAACAGAGGCGGTTGTTGTTGACGCTGAGTATGTAAATGAACAGCTGGGTAAGATTGCTCAAGATGAAGATTTGAGTCAGTACATTCTTTAAAGATTTAGGACTTAAATCGTTAATACTTAAAGATAAGCAGAGCTAAATACTCTGCTTTTTATTTTTAATTTTTAAAAGCAATAGTCTTTTATTTAAAGAGTCTAATAATGTCTAGTTCGATCCCTTCAAATATCAAGGTCCGTAAACAAAGCCGTTGCTTGGAACTTACTTATACGCAGTCTGGTAAAAGCGAAGAGATTTTTCAATTAAGCTTTGAGATGTTACGTGTTTTATCACCGTCTGCTGAAGTGCGTGGCCATGGTATTGGAAACGAAGTTTTGCAGTATGGGAAAAAGAATGTTGTTTTATTAAATATCGAGCCTGCTGGCAATTATGCGTTAAAGCTTATTTTTGATGATACCCACGACTCAGGTTTATATGATTGGAAATATTTACGCCATTTATGCGATAAGCAAAGTGAATTGTGGCAAGATTATCTGAGTAAATTGGAGGGCGCCGGGCTCGCAAGAGAATCAAATGTGATTCAATTTAAGAGCCTTTAAATAACAAACAATTATTATTAAGTCACTAATTTTAATTTTCTTGTTCCTCTGAACTACCAATAAAACTGTCGGTAATGCGTTGTATCGTAATCGTGCCGACTACTTTCCCACTGCTTCTGTGAACCCCCGCATTAATATCGGTATCTGTAGCAAGTGACGTTACTAGCGCAATAATTTCTGTACCACCGTCAGCATTACCCGCAGCAAACGTTACGCCAGTATCAGTGCCAGAGTCATAAAGCTTTAGGTCAAATTCTAATTTATCAACCCAGGTATTTCCAGCGTACAAATTAACGTTTTTAATACCAATAAACCAATCAGGGCTGGGAGCGATCATGCTAATGGCTGAAACGAGCGGAAAAGCAGTATTTACTTTAAATTGTAAGCTGGTTCCTCCAGGGGAACTTATGCTGCTGCCAATGAAGATGTTTTCAACATTGCCTTCGGTTTTTTTCTGCTCCAACTCTGCATTATATATAGCTGTCGAGCCACTTTCTGCAACTGCTTCAATACCATTAGTGGAGGATTCTCCTGTTCCCCATAGAGTATCTTGGTCGTTATGAGTAGCGCCAATAATGGGCGAAAAGTGAGGGTTGCTAGGAAAACCAGTAGGAAAATCTATTTCATTCCACTTTGCATTAAAGTTGAGTTGATAAGTCATCTCGCCAGTCCCTTGTGGGGAGTTATTACTAGAACTAGTAGGACTTCCACCTCCACAAGCAGCCAGACTGATAATGAATGTCGCGATAACTCCCAACTTATTAGTTTTATACATATATGATCCGTTCCGTTATTATAAAATCTAGTGTTCAGTGTCGAGTCATATGATAGGAGAAGGTTCAGTGAATGTACAAGAAGTACGTGACTATTTATTATCCAAACCAGAAGCTGAAGAAGACTTCCCTTTTGGTCCAGACGTTATGGTTCTTAAAATAAAAGGCAAGGTGTTTGCTCTACTGAGCCCTGGTGGAGGAAAAAATCCTGATAAGCGCCCGCAAATGAACCTAAAATGTGACCCATTAGAAGCGACTCAGTTACGTGACGTTTTCGATGATGTTATTCCAGGCTATCACATGAACAAAAAGCATTGGAATACTCTGTATTTATCCCAAGCGGAAAAACCATCGGATATACCGGTGGGTGAAATAGAACGCCAAATTGATAACTCGTATGCTCTAGTTTTACAGGGAATGACTAAAGCTATGAGGAGGTCATTAGAGATTCAATATACTAATGACCAGTTATACGGAAAATAATAATCAGTTCAGGTTAATCTAACTTTAGATAACCTAAACTTTAAAGTTGGCGACCATGTTACTGAGTTCAGTAGCAGAGTGGTTTAGACCTAGGCATTGATCATTAATGTTTTTACTTTCTAGTGCTGTGCTGTCCGACATGTTTTTAATATTAAGAATATGAGAATTAAGCTCCTCAACAACAGAGCTTTGCTCTTCCGTTGCCGTTGCAACTTGAATGCTTAAGTCAGTAATAATGCTAATCGCTGAAATAATGCTGTCTAATGACTCTCCGGCCTTATCGGCATGCTCGACAGATGAACGGGCTGTTTCTATACCTTCATCCATCGCCGTGACTGCATCTTTAGCACCGCCTTGTAGTTTGTGAATCATGGTATTAATTTCTTCAGTTGATTCTTGTGTACGCTGAGCAAGTGTTCTTACTTCATCTGCTACCACAGCAAACCCACGGCCCTGTTCGCCTGCTCGAGCGGCTTCGATGGCAGCATTCAGTGCGAGTAAGTTGGTTTGTTCTGAAATGCCTCGAATGACTTCTAAAACAGTACTTATTTCACCGACGTCTTGAGCTAACGTTTGAATCACTTCTGATGCGCTTTGCATCTTTCCAAATAACGAATTTATACCTTCAATCGAAGAATTTACAATACTTTGGCTACTAGACGTTTCGCTTGCAGATTGCTTAGCGGCATTAGCGGTCTCGTTAGCATTACGTGCAATTTCGTGAACAGTCGCGCCCATTTCATTCATCGCTGTCGCAATCATATCAACGCTTTGCTGTTGCTCTTCGGTATTACGTTGAGTCGAGTGAGAAGATGCCGTTAGGTTTTGCGCTATGCTACTAACGTCTCGACTGTTACTGGCAATGGCAGAAATCAAACTTTGAAGTTGGCCAACGAAGCTATTAAAAGATATCGCTAACTTTCCAACTTCATCCTTGGTATCGACTTGCATTGTTTTGGTTAAATCAGCATCGCCAGACGCTATGTCTCCAAGCATATTCGCGGCACGAAGAATTGGACGAGCGACTCCGAGTGCAACCCATAAACCGATTGTAATTAATATAATAGCGACAATTATATTCATGAATACTAATTGCATAGAAGTATTATTAATAGGTGTGTAAATCTCACTGGTCGGGATTTCTATGACGACAAACCAATTTAGTGAAGGAATAAATTTTGCGGCTAATATTCTTCCACCTTGGCTTGAGGTCTGAATAATATTTATGGCTTCCTTATTTAATAAATTATCCTGAACATCACTATCAAACAAAGCACCTAGGTTAGTGCCAAGCTTAATACTCTTATTAGGATGAATTTGTACATTACCCTCTTGATCAGCAAGGAACGCATGACCTTCTTCGCCAATAGTATAGTTTCTTATAAGATCACTAACGTGATTAATGCCCATGCCTATCCCCGCAACAGATTTCCCATCACTGGTGCGGTAATTAATAAATAGCGTCAGTGTATTTAACGAGGAATCGTTATCAATATCGAGGGAGTATTTCTTTCCGCTATTGAGGAAACTATAAAACCAGGAGTCATTGCTGCTATTTGGATCTAATGTTCTGGATAGACCACTCGGCACATAGTAGTTGTTAGTTAAGCCAGAAACGATGAAAGCCGTGATGGCATTATTGTTCTGCTGTGTCGCTGAGAGGTAGTTTTGAATCTCGCCTAAGCGTAACTGATCTTCGCCTTGGGATATCCATTGATTGGTAAATGTATTTTCAGCCATGGATTTAGAAATAGTCAGTGGCAGGCTAATTTCTTTTTCAATGGCATTGGCAACGGCATTTAAAGTCGCAGGTATCTCTTCATTATTAATACGATCAGTCATCATGCTGCGCATGGATGTATTGCTGATAATAGTGGAAATAATGACGCTAATTAATAGTGAGCCGCCGATAACGAGAGATAGCTTGCGCCGAATGGGCAATGTAGACCACATAATAGAAAACCTGAGGAGATGATTATTCTATAAGCATAGCCAAGGTGAGGGGTTTCGCGAGATTCAGATATATTGGGCTGATAAGGAAATACTCACTTATTAATGTCCGCTATCCAATAGCATTAGCTCATATCAATAGGGTCTATATCTAAATTCCAGCGTACCTTTTGAATGCCTTTTAGATTTTCTAAGAAGTGAACCAACGGTTCCAGAACTCGGTGCAGAGAGTTTCGTTCATGGCTCATAATCTGCATTTGCTGACGGTAGCGGCCATTGCGCCTTTCCATTGGGGCTGGGAAGGGGCCCAGTAAAGTAACCGGCGTTGTATCTGCTTGAATTTCATTCATTGACAGCAAGCTGCCTTGCCAATATTGATTAAGCCAGCTCTGCACAAATTCGCGGGATTGATTTTGCACATTTTCAGCCAGCTGTTTGTCACTACATTCAGTTCTTAATAAGGCCATATAGCTATAAGGCGGTAATTGAATGTGCTTACGTTCTTGTAATAAATTGGCGGCTAAACCGTGGTAGCCACCTTCTAATAACATGTTTAATTGTGGGTGATCGGCATACAAAGTTTGAATCCAAACTTCACCGGGTTTATCACCACGCCCAGCGCGACCAGCAACTTGTAATATAAGCTGAGCCGTTTTCTCCATCCCCCGGAAATCGGCACTGAAAAGCCCCGAATCAGCATCGAGAATAACGACCATAGTCACATCAGGAAAGTGATGCCCTTTCGCCAGCATTTGCGTGCCGACTAAAATGCAGGGTTCACCTTTATGAATTTCATCAAATAAGTTATCAAAGGCATCTTTCGTACGTACCGTATCGCGATCAACCCGCTTGATATCGCTGCCAGGAAATAGGCGGTGCAGGTTTTCTTCAATGCGTTCGGTGCCTTGGCCTAACGCTTCAATCTGCATGCTGTTGCAGTTAGGGCATAAACGCGGAATCCCCACTTGGTTATCGCAGTGGTGGCAATGCATATGGGGTGGATATTGATGCATCGTCATACGTGCATCGCAGTGAACGCACTCTGCCATCCAGCCACAATCTCGACAGGCCAGCGTTGGTGCAAAGCCACGACGGTTGATAAAGATCATCACCTGTTGGCCTGCAGTTAAGTGCTGCTTGATTTTATCCACAACGGGCAGAGCAAGGCCCAGCTCTAATGGCTGATGCAAGATGCTATGCAGTTTCATCTTTGGAGGCTTAGCGTTACCGGCGCGAATAGTGAGCCGGTGATGGCTATAGCGTCGAATATAGGCGTTATGCAGCGTTTCTAGTGCAGGAGTAGCGGAACCCAGCACAATGGGCAGAGATTCTTTATGGGCGCGCTTGATGGCAAAGTCTCGGGCGTTGTAACGCAGGCCATCTTGCTGCTTAAAAGACCCATCGTGTTCTTCATCGATGATGATTAAACCAAGGCTCGGCAAAGGCGTGAAAATAGCAGAGCGGGTACCGATAAGAATTTTTGCTTGGTCTTGGTTGCATTGATGCCAAGCGATCAGGCGCTCTTTATCATTAAGGTTGGAATGCATCATTACCACAGGTACATCAAAACGGGCTTGGAAGCGGCGTAATGTTTGCGGCGTGAGACCAATCTCAGGAACCAGCACCAAGGCTTGATTGCCTTGGGCAATGGTTTTGGCAATGAGTTGTAAATAGACTTCGGTTTTACCACTACCCGTCACACCATCGAGTAGGGCGACGTGAAACTTTCCTAACTGCTTGGAAATCTTATCCACAGCAGAGGCTTGCTCGCTGTTTAGGATAAATGGCTGCTGAGTCGATGCGCCGCAGTGGGGGATAGGAAGTTGCTGGTAAGGTTCGATTAACCCCAGGCTGGCTAAGCGATCAAGCTGGGCTTTAGCAAAGCCTTGCTGGGTCAGATCTTTATGGCGCCAGTAACTCTGTTGTTGAAACA
>Ga0105355_10005191_pt1 | contig 11033 bp, 6 predicted proteins | sample GOMGulsemesocosm_2_FD_83508 | JGI IMG/M metagenome (GOLD analysis project Ga0105355, IMG submission 83508) | Methane-oxidizing microbial communities from mesocosms in the Gulf of Mexico - GOM9C Gulf of Mexico | ecosystem: Environmental > Aquatic > Marine > Cold seeps | place: Gulf of Mexico...
TCACCTTCACCTTCGGTATCAACCGCAATATTACTAATTAGGGGGATTTCTTCAATGCGGTCAAACAGGCCTGCGCTATTGGTGGCACCAAAACCAACAAGAAAACTTGCAGCGGCGGTACTATTTTCTGTACCTGCATCTAAGCTTCGTCCTCTGACTAAATATGAAAGCATTTCTGGCATTTCCATGTTGGGCGATGAGAAAAGCTGTATATCTAATGCATCAGATAAACCAGTTACCGTAATACCAACATCAATGTCTTCAGCCTTAATATGACGACTAGCACGTAAGTTAAAATAGGGATTATCGATAGGGCCATTGAAACTGAGCTCTCCCTTATCAATATTCAGCCTTTGGCCATAAGCTTGGAAAGTCCCTTTTGTTGACTGAACTCTGCCAAACATTTGGAAGGGATGTTTTTCTTGTTGTTTGATCTGCAATTGGCCAAATAGATGTCCCTGCAATCCTTGACCTGATATTTCGAACGCTTGGTCAATATTAACGTTAATATTTGTTTTAATATCAAAGCCTGCTGTCTCTTTAATCATGGCCTTGCCCTGATTATCGAGGATAATCACATCATCACTCAATGAAACACTACTATCAGATAGTTTTTCAATATTATAAATGCCATCTAAGACGTCGATATTGCCACTGATGTTTAACGCTCTTTCTACCAGGTTAAAATTTAAACTGGGCGCTACGGTCATTATTAATTGCGGTGGAAAAACGAGTGGTAAAGCATCTGCTGTTAAATCAATATTCATGGTTAAGCTATCTCGCCATGACATATTACCTTGTAGTTTGGCTTCGTTACCTTCAATAAATAACCTTCCATTCATTACTGCCTGATTATCTTTGATACTAATTGAACTGGAGATATTCTCTAAGGTGTTGGCATTTTTTCTAATACGTATTTTTCCTTGCTCTAAGGAGATGTCGCCATTCGTTATAGGAGAGCCTATGGTACCATCAACCGAAATATCAGCGGTGACCTTACCTTGCAGCGTAATAACATCAGTTAAAATACTTTGAAAAGGCTGTAGGTTGATTTTATTCAATATAACTTTCGAGCTAATCGGTGATTTTCGAACAGACCAATCATCAATAAAGTCAATTTTAGACGTGATGTCTACTAGCGGGAGATCGTTGATATCAGTTAACAGTAATTTGTTAAGCAAATGCTTTTCATTGACAGTAAAGCTAAATAGGCCTTGTGACCATTGTGATAGCTTATGTTCATTAAAGTCATCGATGACATTTAGGTAGCCTGAAGATAACGAAAAATCGGCTGTTGCTTCAATAGCTTTGTCAGGTGACCACTTAACATTGATATCTCCATCAATTTGACTAATTATCTCTGTGTCTTTAGGCAAAAATAGCTCGTCAACTTCTGATAGGTCAATATTCCAGTTCATGGCTAAATCCCCAGATGCACCGACTGTAGTATTATTGGCTAAGCAAATAGCTAAACCTGTACCATGCCAACAATGATCTTCAATTACCGCCTCTTGTTTGGAAATGTCTACCTCAAGGTTGAACACATTATCATTTGTTAGAGTTATCTTTTTAAAGCTTAATGCACTTTTTTCGATTGAACTCTGCCATTGGCTAAAGTCATCATTCCATTGACCTGTAAGAGTAAGCTCACCGTAAAAATTTCCTAACCAATGTGCTGCTACTTGGTGATCAGTTGCATCTCCTTGCACGGTAATTAATAGATTATCAACACTATGATGTTTGTCTTTTTTCCTCCAATGTAATTGATCATTATTGAGTGTAAATTGGATTTGGTGATTGCTCATTGGTTTATAATTAACCTCAATGTCGAGGAAGTTACTTTGCCAATGTTGCCAATTTAGCTCACTCAATTGAGTCTTTAGCTTAAATATCGGGTTATTTTGCTCTCCAGAAACAGAAAAGTTACTGATAAAGCCGCCATTGATGCCGTGATACCACTGGTTAATATTATCAACACGTAATTGACCTTTAATATCCCAAAAGCCGTTATTAGCAGAATGCAAGGTTAAAGCGCTGTTATTGAAGTCGATATATAACTTGCCCGGGCGAAAGTGACCAAGATGTGTAAAACCAATATCGGCTTTGATGTTTAGAGCTAAATCATTTATATCGCCAGCAAGTTCAGTGTCGGTAAATGCAACTGTCCATGCACTATCTGACCAAGTACCATTACTGGTGATATTTCCTTCTAGTCTACCTTGGTTCAATGCAGGACTTATTTCGATGAGTTCATCAAATTGCTCTATATTGTTTACTAAGTCGGTTAGTGACTGAAGACTTATTTGTGGCAGAGTGAAACCGGTTGAATTGGCTGATAATTGCCAAGCTATATCATTGGGGAATATAGTTATATCACCATCAATATTTAATTGGCTGTTAGAGTCTTTATCTTCAAAGGCAAATTTATCGAAAGTAAAATGCTGATCCTGGTGGTTTACGCTGAGTTTTAGTTGTGCATTATTATAGCCATAACCATTGATTTTGCTGCTTAGGTCAATAGTCTGTTGTTTCATATCACCTACAAGCAATAAAGACAAAGAGGAGTAATTCCCATACTCGGATAATGTTGAAGGTGTAGGGATTTTATCTGCTTGCAACTTAATACTAAATGGCATGCCTTCATTAATTAGATTGATTTTCCCTTGGCTTTTAAGTGCTAAATTACCTTTGCTACTTAAATCAAAAGCCAAGTCTTCTAACGTGCCTTGCATTGACAATTGTTGGCTTGTATTTGCTATTTCTGGCCACCAAGGTACGTCTTCTAGCTGACTAACTAGTTGTGTATTAAGTTGATAAGGCGGTTTTAATTTGGCATCTCCTGTCAATGCTTTGATTGCAAATGAGGTAGTAGTTGTTTGAAATTGACTGATACTTACATCGGTATCATGCCAGCTCCCACTTAATTTATTATTTGATGACCGCCATTGTTGGTCGTGTATGTTTTGCTCGTCTTTTGTTACTACTTCTACAGAATCAATATGTAGTTTGTTAATGATTAGGGCAATAGGTAGACTGATTTCAGGTAATGTAACAGCAGATTGATTGACCCTATGGGCAATGCTTTTATCTTGCATTGTGATGTCTTGTTCAATTTTTTCAAGTACCAGAGTTAATTGTTTGCTTGCAGTATCAGAGAAGGAGAAATCATTTTTATTAATTGACAGTTGTGTAAGAAATTGCTCAATTGATATTTCAATGTTATTAATCTCTAAGTGACTTTCTTTTATCCTAATTGAGTCTGCCGCAATTGAAAAAGGCATTTCAAACCGTTGATGACGATTGGTTATTTTGCTGGAATTTTGGGTAGTTTCCCTATTATCTTTTAGGTAACGTAAAGAGAAATAGTCAGCTTCGGCTGATTTAATACATAAGGTTTTTTTCCAAGCACAAGAAAAATCTATCTCTGTTGATAAGCCCTTGACGGAAATATCAAGGTTATCTAACTTTAAATTAAATACATTTAATTCAATATCTCTAACTAATGAACCACTACGATAATCAAAAGTAACTCCGTTAATATTATTGGCCAATATTAAGGTAAGTTGTGTGCCCCAAGGAGTAGTGAGTAATATGGTGACAAGGCAAAGAGATATTGCCAAATATTTTGAAATAAACAGGCAAATTCGGCGGAATGTCATAGTTCAGCGCCTAAATTAATGTGTATACGCCATTTGTTATTATCCGATTTATCATCAAAGCCATATGCCAGGTCAAACTTTACAGCGCCTACCGGAGATAGGTAGTGTATGCCCGAGCCAAGTGAATAGACGGGCTCAAATTCACCTTTGTTAGCAACACTACCGCCATCTGAAAACAGGGCGAGGCGCCATTTATCGTTTAAATAATATTGATACTCAATACTTGCCACCATTAAACATGTGCCTCCGACCACAACTTCCTTTGGGTTATCGGGATCTGATGATGAAGGGATTGTTGAACCAATAGATTGGTAAGCGAAACCACGAATACTTTGGTCGCCACCAGCATAGAAGCGTAACGAAGGGGCTAACTCAGCATCTCTATCGATATAAATAGCGCCTAACTCTGCTCGGGTCACTAGTCTATGCTTAGGGGCTAAGGTGGTAATATAATTCCAGCGCCCGTGTAGCCTAAAAAAACTATTGTCTGATCCTGCCTTTAAATGCGCACCTTCAATATTATAAACTTGTCTAAACCCTGCGCTGGGATCCAGTGCGGAGCCTGAACGAATGGTCCTTGACCAAGTGACCCCAGGAATAACATACTTTACATTATCTTTTTCAGACCAATCAATATTTGGCTGGGTATCATCAAGATCGTATTGCCATGACTCTTGGTGAATACGGGCATAAATTTGCCTATTCCAATCGCTTTTACTAATCACCCGGCCGATTTGCATAGAGTAATACTTAGTTGTTAAGTCTGCGTATTCGTCATTTTCTGAACTCACCTTAAACTGCAATATATCTTCAGTGGGGTGGCTCAACGGTATACTGTAAATGAAATTCCCTGTTGGGTTTAACGGAGAGTATTCAATTTTTGTCTCTTGAAAGTGACCATATTTATTAATGAGTGGTGTACGCCAACCAGCGGAAAGGCGGAACTGTGTATCAGTAGCGTAGCCGATACCAAAATCAAACAAGTGACTTTTTGCAGGTGTCAGGGACACAGCTATAGGTATATGCAACTCTTGTTGTGGATTATCCCGTTCTCTTTCTGCATGTACAGCATAAACATTGCCAAAATATTGAGTAGATTGAAGCTGTTGTTGTAATTTATGGAAATCATTACTGTTATAAAAATCTCCTTTCTCAAAAGGAATTAAGCTAGATAACAAGTTAGCTTCAAGTTCAAAGTCATTAAAATGGACGTCGCCAAAGCGATATCTGGGGCCGCTATCATAATGTATGTTGATGTCAGCTGCGTGATAACCCTCTTTAATAGTAATATTACTGTCGAGTAAAGCACCGTCAAAATAGCCACGCTGCAGAGCTAGAGACAAGACATTAGATTTTAGGCTTTCATATTTGCCGTGGTGGAGTTTATCGCCTCGTTTTATATTAATCGTATTAAGTAGCGCAATAAAAGACTCATCATGCTGTGCTTCTCCAGAGATATTTACATTAACAATATCAATCAAGGTTGGCTCATGTAATTTGATGGTAATTATCAATTGCCAGGGGCTTTCTACAAGGGAAACAATGATATCCGCTTGATAATAACCTAATGCTTGTAATGCACTGTTGGTATTGTCTTTCGCTGAATAGATAAACGCAGACCTTTCTAATTCTGTTTCCGGTAATGTTCCTAAAAAAGAATAAATATTTTTCTCAACAGCCGCAGGCATTTTACCCTCAAGGAACAGGGTTAAATTACTGGCTGTGGCGACGGGAATAAAAGTTAAAAATACAAATAATGTTGCTAGCCGCTTAATTTTTGTAAAAAAAATTACAGACAGTGTGCTTAGGGAGACTAAAGTGTTCAAAAGCATTAATTAGATAATATTCCTGAGGAGTTTTATCACTTATTTAATAGTAAATATTACGCTATAAATAACATTCTTACTATGTTCATAACAAAACTCGCTGTTTTTACTGGGGAAATTATATCTTTATAGTAAGTCATTAGCGAGTTAAACAATAAAATCAAGGCGGTAAACCTGAACTAGTCACCGTAATAGCTGATTAAATTAACAGCGATGCCAACTTCTCTTCTAAAATCGTTGAGCTGGTTAAACTCTACAAAGGGTTCAACTTCAAAGTACATCCACGATTTATATATTAGGTTTCTGTACCGTGTTGATATAACGTAATTTTCATTTGGAATATCCAGTTTGTTATTACTTTTATTATATTGAATACCACTGACTAATAGCTGCTCACGACCTGTGCTCTTTATATGAAAAAAACCTACTTTTCGGCGAGATCTTGATTCATCTTCTATATTTTGCCAGCTCGCTGATAAAGAGAAATAACTCTTCTCTAAAGGGTAATTAACAACTCCCTTTATGCCCGGTCCCCAACCATCTTGTAAAAAATAATCAAGGCGAGGCTGCAATCTAAAAGTCAGGTCTTTAATTTGCCAGTTAAACTGCATTTCACTTCTAAGGTATAGTTGACTTCGACTGACACCAACTCTGTTTTTGATTTGCCATTTATCGTTAAACTGCTTAACGTATTGAAGAGCAACGTTAACACCTGTTTGGTATGAAGGGGTGTTATCAGTTTCATAGTCGAGCAATAGCTCATCTTCATTATCATTATCGATAACTAAGGCAAGTCTGTCATTCCACTCAGGCAAATTAAAATAGACTTTAAATTTTGCATCGACATCATCTAAATCAGCCGTACGTGGTATCCAAGAAAATTGTAAGTAGCCTGTAGCAGAGGCGCGCTCTTCTTTATTCGCTGTGCTTTTTATATCAGCTTCAGTATTACTTTCGTCTATATAACTATCGCCTATGTTATCTAACCATGATGCCGTATTTTGCATCATGGTATTGAGTTTACTTTGCAATAAATCAGCTTTGGGGAGATCAGTTTGAACAGTTTCATCAGCGTCACTGTATAGAGGGGTTATCAATAAACAGAAACCGAAGAAATATAGGATATGAGATTTGTTTGGTGCCATTAAATTCTTTGTCTATTTGTATTGTTTTAAACTAGCAAGACAATATTCTAACATGTTAACTGCCCATCACATTATTATGGCATTGCACATATAGGGTGTTTACATTACTACCGCCATTTACATTACCAAAAAAATCCGAGCTAGCAAATATGCCTGAGCGATGGTGTACAGACCAACCGAAATAGCACTCTTTTAATTTAGGTACTTTGAAAACATCACCTATGCTGACATCTATACTCCAATCTAAATAATTTAAGAATTTAGAAGCTGAGCGGTTTTTTCCTTCGACATGTTCACCTTCAACGTAGGGCACTCTAGCAGCATAAGATACCCCTTCGGCAATACCTATACGGGTTTTAATAGTATCGGACCAAGGGAATTTTGAAAAGTAGGCTTTGAAGCCTAAGACATACTCATTAAAGTTATCTTGTAAACCTTGTTCAAACCGCCTGACATAACCCCCTGTCACATACGCCTCAAGTGGCAACCACATAAAATTATCAGCTATTTTTTTACCTACGAATACACTAGCAAGGCCAGTACCGCGTTCTTCAGGTTTAAACATCTCTTGAAAGCGTAATAGTTTATTGAAGGTAGTTTCTGTATGACGACCCGCTGCTACGCGCCAATACCATTCACCTTTGGTTAAGTCCTTGGTGATACTGCCATTAACATATGGATTGTCTTTATAGTCATTAAATTCATAACGATAACTAGCAAAGCTACTGAACTGACCATTATCTACAACAATCGGACTGTTTATTTTTGTTGAGTCTAATTCGGAATATTGCATGTTAAAGCCAACATAATGATGTTGTGCAATCCGATAGCTCATATCGATACCATAGCGCATTTCAAATGAACTATCGGTGCGATAAGCGGCTCTATCGGCTGTTGCTTCATTATCCTTGACACCGTAATAGTAATTACTCAGCTTTTGATCTTCATAAGTAATGCCAATCCAAGGCCTTATACGATAATTGCCGTGAACAAATAATTTCCCCCAACGAAAATCAAGATCCCAGCCGTTGGAAGTACCGCTGATATCATGTCCATAATCGAGGGTGAAATTACCAAAATCGGTACGGCGGGTAATGGCAAACCGACCATCTACACCATCTTCTCTATCCATGCCATCAAGCTCGATACTATCCTCTTCATTAAAACCAGCAAATCGATAAGCTGCATATGCACCGATTAACCAATCAGATGATTGATAAAGGTGAAAGCCGGTGCGAGTACCATCAATAAAAAAGGTATCTCCACTGTAAGTAATGAGTGGTAATAAATCGTCGACATCATCTTTACCAACATAAGGAAAGGTACCATTTCTAAAGCCCATGCCTAATGACCATAGGCCTGTGCCTGGTTCTAGGTGAATTTGACTGACATCACGTGCAGCATAAGTTGACGAGCTGAAAACACTGGCTAGTAGAGTTGTTGAAATAAAAAATATAGTGCGATTAAACATGAACAATCCTTTCATTTGATGCGGCGCTAGTCACTTATGCTCGATATTAGTTAAGCCCAAATATTTTATAATGCTTTTTAGGTAAATACTCTTTCTAACTACCCAAATTTCATTTATTTTGTCAGGTGGTAACCACTGATGTAGGTAATACATCGGGATCATGTGTATTAATCACAGAAAATTTGCGCTAGCTCATACTATTGATTAATACTTTCTACCAAAACTCTAACCATAAACTACAGTTTAATTATCCATTACAGTTCTTTGTAGAGGTTATATGAAATATATTCTGTTAGGTATACTCGCATTGGGTCTCGTTAGTTGCGATTTAGGTCCTCAATCTCCAGAAGGCTTCAGTTTACCTAATGGAAATATTGACGACGGCAGACGTTTGGTGCTGATGTATAAATGCCTAACTTGTCATCGTATAAATGGTCTAGAACCACCTGATGATTTAATTGATAATCCAGAAATTTCAGTACTCCTCGGCGGAAAGTCAGTTAAAGTAAAAACCTATGCAGATTTACTAACCTCGATAATAAATCCATCTCATAAATTTGCCAGAGGCTACAAACTTAAAGACATTCAAGACGGTGGCGTTTCTAAAATGACAAATTATAATGATGTTATGACAGTAACTGAGCTGATAAACCTAGTAACTTTCTTACAGTCTAACTATGAGTTAACACCCTATAAAAGCACGAATTATCAATATTATGGTTATTAGTTTAAAACATTTATATGTAAAGTTAATAAATCAGTTAGTACAAAAAGGTAAGAATAATCATCTATGATGAAGAAATAAGCAGAAATATTTCGAGTTAGTAATTAGTCATAAATTGTAAACGACTCGCACTATTTTTAAGCTTTGTATCAGTATGTAATATTATAATCTTCTTGAAGTACTAGGAGAAATAATGCGATTTATCTCAATTGTTATTCTACTATTTTGTTCAATGTATTCGTTAGCCGAGCAGCCAATAAATTGGCTTGCCTATAACCAACCACCCGCCAATATATTAGAAGGCAAGTACCAAGGGCAGGGATTTATTAACCTTGCACAAAAAGAACTTATTAAAGTTTTACCTCAGTATATCCATGTTGATCAACATGTCACTGTAGGTAGGTTCTTACATAATCTTAAATTGAAAAAAGAGGCTTGTGTATTTGGCTTACACAAAACGATTGAACGTGACCAATACATTTTATTCTCTGAACCCGCATTATTTCATCCTAATGTAAGGGTATTAGTAGCTAAGGAAAAAGCACGAGAACTCAATTTGAATAATCAAATCGACTTGAAGCTATTATTGGGTGGATATAATTTAACAACTAATCTTATTGAAAGTCGCTCTTATGGGAAGGTCATTGATCTTTTGGTTAAAGACTATCCCAACAATGTTTTTTATCGGTCATCGCATTCAAATTCCGCACTTTTTAAAATGTTAGACCGTGGTCGGTTTGATTTTATGATCACCTATCCAAGTGCGGCGAATTATGCGATTAAAAACCTCGAGTTAAAAAATGAATATGTCTTACTTCCCATCAAAGGTATTCCACTTTATGTAGTTTCCGGAATTGGCTGCAGTAAATCACAATGGGGTGAACAAGCAATTGCTGATATTAATGTCGCCTTGACTAAGGTAGTAAGGACCCAGTCGTATTTTAATGCGCTATCATCTTGGGTCAATAATGGTTTGGAATATGACGAATTTCGTAAGTCCTATAATGAAAAATTTGTTACGCTTTCAGAAAATTGATTATTATCTACTTCCTTGTGTTATATCTATATAAGCAGCTAAATCCTAAACTCTTGAATTAATGATCAAGTGAATAGCTAAAGATTATATTAACAAGGAGTCCAAAATGAAAAAAACGCTCACTTCTTCTCTACTTGGTGTTACGTTATTAAGCTCAGCCTGTGTCATGGCCGATGTATTGGTTTTGAAAGATGGCCAATCGTTAACAGGTACTTTGGTATCAAGAAATGCAGACAAACTTGTTTTTGAAATTGCAGGGCAACAATTAAGCTTTGATACTGATAAAGTTAAAAGTATTAGTTTTGATGATGCTACCGCCACTGCAGAAAAAGTAGTTGAGAAGCATGAAAAACCCGATAAAACTGCAACTAAGGGCGGTATTGCGCCTATCGGTACTCGTGTCGTTGTTAAAACAAATACGGCAATCAATAGCAGGCAACATAAAGCAGGACACAAATTTACTGTTCGACTTGAAGCTGATCTAGTTGCTAATGCGATTATTATTGCTCCACGTGGTAGCACTGTTTATGGCGTAATTAGCCAAGCTAAACAATCAGGTCGTTTAATAGGTAAAACCAGTGTGCAGTTAGTGATGACAGATATAATGATAGACAACCAAATGAAGCCTATCCAAACCTCTGAAATTAAAGCAGTAACACAAGGCACAGGTAAAAGTACGGTTAGCAGGACTGCCCGTTTAGCTGCAATAGGTGGTTTAGCCAATGGCTCTGATGGTGCAAAGAATATGGCAAAAGTTGGGGTAGGGGTGTCGTTACTAACCAGTGGTAATTCTATTAATATCCCAGCAGGGACATTATTAGAGTTTCAACTCGCCCAAGCATTATCTACGACTAAATAGTCAAAGTTACATCAGTAGGGCCGTAATCGAGTACAACTTGTTGATTTTTAGAGCAGCAAGTTACATAAGTGTTCTTTTTATACTCAAACAACACTTTATTTAACAATTTTTGCATATATCGCTTTACAAACAGAGCGTCAGTATTTAGAATTCGGCTCGCTTTTAAGGAATAACCTTTTATTAATTAATAAGCAACTTGGTGAGATGGCTGAGTGGTCGAAAGCACCGGTCTTGAAAACCGGCAAGGGTTTGTAGCCCTTCTAGAGTTCAAATCTCTATCTCACCGCCACATTTAGAAAAAGCCGCTAACTGA
>Ga0105355_10005192_pt1 | contig 11032 bp, 13 predicted proteins | sample GOMGulsemesocosm_2_FD_83508 | JGI IMG/M metagenome (GOLD analysis project Ga0105355, IMG submission 83508) | Methane-oxidizing microbial communities from mesocosms in the Gulf of Mexico - GOM9C Gulf of Mexico | ecosystem: Environmental > Aquatic > Marine > Cold seeps | place: Gulf of Mexico...
ACGCAATACCGTTCATCGCAACGCTTATGGCTAAAGAACACGGCCTTGTGAAAGGTAAAGGAGCAGGAGCTCTTATACTTTTTGCCACTTTAGTGTTTTGCCAGATGTTTGATGTTGGCGTTATCACCATCGAAGCAGGTTCTGGTGCAATGGCAAAATATGCAGAAGCAACAAAGAACAACTGCTTCCCCAACCTTCCAAAAGAGATCGTCAAAGATCCGAACTGGAACAAAAATGGTGACGAATGCCGCAAACAAAAAGAAGACAGTAAAAAGTTTTTTGAAGGTACTGAAGAAAAATCTACATCTTTCTTAGGCGCTTTTGGAGATAACACACCATCATGGAAATTAACACTTTATGTGTTATTCAGTTCATGGTCACTTGCATTATTAATGCAATTTACTATTTATTCCTATGAGTCTCGTAACGATGACTGATTATAAATATCACACTACTAAAACCACCCCTCGGGTGGTTTTTCTTATTCCCATCCCGCAACACAACAACTTTAAATAAGGCAAATTGATAAATAAATTTACTTCAAATTCTTAATCGAATAACATGGGAAGTTCTATTTGTATCAAACTCAGATGAAATTTACGGAACCGAACTATGGATATCACCTTTGACCGGATCACCTTTTCCTATTCCAAAAACCTAAAAACAACAACTATTAAAAATCCGGAAATGCAAGCGGAACAAATAGAGGTAGCCATATACGGAACAGATCTGGACGACAAAACCCCACAGCCCGTCGTCATTGCCAAGCTAAAAGGGGCAATACTCCCTTGGTCACTAACACAACACTGCAATGAAGAGAATAGCTCTCATATAAATAATATGCTCAAAGAGCAATCCGAAACTATACTCTCAATCTTCACAGCACTAGACGACCCGCAAAGAAACGTTAACTTAAACACTATTCAAGGTGAAGATGTTTTATTCATTGAATCTATCGTCGTATCGAGCCTATGTAGAAAACAGAACCTCGGCACCACTTTACTAACTAAAACAATACAAACACTTGAGATGCAAAGAAACGGATTGCAGGTTTTTCTCTACTCAACGCCAGCTAGAATTGATTTAGACGACTCACTTAAGGTTAGATGCGTTTCTACTAAAGATGACGACTCACTCATTAGTGAACACCGTTTGACGCGATGGTTTAGAAACCACAAATTCAACACGTTCACCCAAGATGCAAGCGGACACTTCATGCACCTTAGTATTCAGGATCACTAATATCTACGCAAAAAAAAGAGACCAAAAAAAAGGTCTCCTAAAATGTTTAAAACCCACACTTTCACAGTGAGCGCGGCTTACTCGTCAGCAAGCACCAAAGGTTTACTCAAAACGAAAGGACGCTAAGGAACTTTTATAAGACTAGGGTGTCCTTATCCGTTACCCGCATCTGACCAGCTAAACGCCTTGTAATGAGTTTCAAACCTTAATCAAATTTTATTCAATTCAAACGACTTTAGCCAGCAACCGTTATGCGCAATTCAACGCTTCCACCAACCTATAAGCGCCCAGAAAACCAAACTCTAGGGAATCACACTTTACGATTAACCTGTCACCATTTGATCTATGATCCAACTGCACAGTCAAGAATTTACCGGAATCCAGACTAAGAACATCCCAACCCTTGTTTGCCAAGTCACTGACAAGACAGACCAAAGCAAACTCCGCCTTAGCGCCTAGACCCGAAACAAACCCCCTGCCCTCCAATAAATCATAATAATCCTCAAACCTAAAATAATCAGCACTTGCTTCAAATGAATAAAGTTTACCATAACCCAATTCAGCCTCTTCGATACAAACACTAGCACCATCTATTTCCACAAATATTACCTTTTTAAAATTAAAACTTTAAGCGCCTATTCATCGGGTAAGCGTCCGGATTAAAACAAACACCATAACTCCCAATAAAAAAGGAAAGTTGCCATAAAACAAATACAGCTATTCTTGAATTAGGAATAAGAATAACCCCATCTGAAACTGTCACCATTCGCATAACTAAACCTTATCTTTTTTCATTTTTGAAATAGCAGAATCAACCGCATGTGCCCGATTTCGATCTATGATTAATTTCTCTAAATTAGGATAATATCGATTTAAATCTAACTTATTTGAAAACTCATCACGTTTCAAATAAAAAACAAACCACACCCAATCAACAAAACCGACAAGCTTAATTTCCCTAAAGACTTCCATATCAACCCACTTTATCAGAAGCATCTTTATTAAAAATAGATACCATCTTGTTATACACATCCGGATCAGCTAACAGTGCGTTATCCGTAATAACCTTTGAGTAAACTAATTTGCCAAACAGTTCTCGCAACTCAGCATACTCGCTCACCGCATCCGCAATGAACCTTTTAGTCGAAGCATCTGGAAAACCATCTAAAGTTGTATCCGCTAATATTCTCAGCTTTGCAATTGTCATAAGCGCCCTCTTTTATATCATCGAAATATGCGTTGGCACTACCCAACAATCAAACCCTAATCGCTACAGTAAACAAACATAGGGACTCTTCATAGTACAATATATTTTTTTATAAATACATACGCCATCATAAAACTCAACCAATATCAAAACAACTTTAACCATACAACCCACACCAACTAGGTGAACTTTTAAAACACCCCTAAAACTCATAACTCCGAGTGAATCTCCATACGACACAACTATATATACTATCAATAACTATATTTAACTCTCGCGTTTAAAAGGATTTAAACAATGAAGAATTTAAAAGGTTTCGCCCTATTAATAACATTACTTTCCTGCTCGGTTTTTGCAGAAACAGATAACTTTAACGTGTCTCTTACAGGAACTTTTGACAACACCATCCCTGACGATTGCTCTATCACACCCATAGGCACCATTAATTTTGGCACCCTCAACATGCATGATATCTTAGCCAATGCCGATACTGAATTATATATGGGAGACACCACCTACGACTCAGGCGTAACCGTTAATATAATCATCAATTGTTCCAACAGCACCAACTACGAACTTACCTTGGACAGCACATCTCATTATGATTTCGCCACTGACGTAGCATTTTATCTGCACGACGGAGCTTCTTTCCTCGGCACAATACCCGATGGCAACGAACTTAGTGGCACAGGTACTGGCACAAACCAAACCTACAGTTATAAAATATTCTTCCAAGGAGTTCTCGACCCAGACATAACAAACATAAATACCGCTTTCTCTGTAATAATCCCAGCAACCTTAACCGCATGGTAAAAAGCGCTTTAGATGCAAAGATACGGCCTGAGATTTTCTACACTCAAGGCCGAACACCTGTTTCGAAACTAAAGTTTTTTAAAAATACTTATTCAAATTCACCTACCACAAGCCTCAACCACAAAGTCCAAGAATACCAATGTAGGAGTGGTTTTTTAAAATAACTCATTTAAAAGTAACGATTTCCAAAACCACCTAGAATACTAAGCACCCCATCTCACAGATATAATCCCCCTCCAAATGTAGCTACCAAAGGGCTCGCCCCACTATTTATATATGTTTTACAATTAGCTAAATTTATCTATTGCATTTATAAACATTTTACAGGAAAATAAACAGCAATATTACTGCCTGAACATAAAGCTCGCCAATAAATGATAACTATAAAAACAAATAGCGCTGAAGATATCATGTTCACCACAATACCAAACAATACCAAACTAAATGGCTCTCATTAATGATTGTTGATAGCCACCCACAAACTAGAACACCATTTAGAATAATGTTAGACAGTATTCACGCACTCATGCTACGTGAAACAAAAACCCGCTTTGGCGCAAACAAACTAGGTTACTTCTGGGCAGTCGTTGAACCCATGTCACAAGCCGCAATCATGGCGCTATTATTCACACTACTCGGAAGAGAAAGCATTGGGGGCATCTCAATCGCCATGTTCCTATTCGTCGGCATATTACCCTATAAACTTTTTGCCAAACTATTACCCCAACTGTCTGCATCAGTCTCTTCAAACAAACAACTGTTCGGCTATAGACAGGTATCCCCTATCGATCCGGTTTTTACCCGACTATTTATTGAGGTTGTTACATTCACTGTCGTTTATTTGCTTATCATGACAGGGATGGGATGGCTAGGCACAGACTCAATACCTCATGATTTCCCTAAACTTATAGCAGCGATTATTTTATTATTAATCCTCAGTCTAGGGCTCGGACTAATACTCTGTGTTGCTACGAGCTATTGGGAAGATACCCCAAAAATTTTAGGCATGGTCATGACACCGATGTTTTTCATCTCCGGCGTATTTTATTGTGCAACCATGATCCCGATCCAAGTATTACCATACCTGACATGGAATCCAATTTTTCACATCCTTGAATTATCAAGAGATGCTTATTTTAATACCTATACAACACCTGTTGGTGAATGGGGATACGCCTCACTTATCTCTTTCGGGTTTCTAGCGATAGGGCTTGTTATGTTTAATGCAAACAAGCAAAGGTTCATCACATTATGATCAGCCTTAAAAACATAACTAAGTTTTATAAAACCAAACAAGGCAGACACTATATCTTTGATAATGTGTCTATTGACCTACCCACAGATATCAACATCGGAATACTAGGGCCAAATGGCGCAGGTAAATCCACTCTCGTAAAAATGATAGGTGGAGCAGATTTACCCAATAAAGGTGAAATAACCACAGACAAGCGAATATCATGGCCTCTAGGTCTACAAGGCGGCTTACAAGGCTCAATGTCAGGTAGAGAGAATGTTCGTTTTGTTGCTAGAATACATGGGTATAAAAATACAACCATCATTGAAGACCAAGTCGAGGCCTTTGCTGAACTCGGCAAATTCTACAATGAACCCGTTAAAACGTACTCAAGCGGCATGCGCTCAAGAATTACGTTTGGACTAACAATGGCTTTTGATTTTAATTTCGACGTACTACTTATCGATGAACTTAATGCCGTCGGTGATGCCAATTTTAAAAAGAAAAGTGAACAAATACTTGTAGAAAAATATAAACAAACAAAAATTATTATGGTGAACCACTCTCTCACCGAATTAAGAAGATTTTGCACAGCCGGACTTGTACTGAAAAATCAAAACTTAATTTTTTACCCAGATATTGAAGATGCAATCGAAGACTACCAGGTAACTTATGTCAAATAATACTAATAACTCTCCGCTTTACAGAAAAGCAAGAAAACTGAGAAACAAACCTATTCAGTTTTTTAAAGACTCTAAAATCTTTATCAAAGCAGTAAACACCGTACTGCTTACTAAAGCTAAACTAGGCTCTTTTGCATTAGTTGTACTAACATCACTATTTGTTATTATTTACTATACAACAATTGCAAGTCCACGATTTGCAACGACCACCAAATTTGTAGTTAAAGAAGCAAGCAGCAATGACACACCCATGTTTGCTTTAGCCGGACTAACAGCGAGCTCACCATCAATGCGTGATGCCCTCGTTTTAAAATCTTTTATCGAGTCAACACAAATGGCTCTCACCCTTGATATTCAAACAAAACTTAAATCTCACTATGAGAACCAAGAATGGGATGTCCTTAGCAAACTAGAAAAGAACAGCACACTAGAGAGCTACACCAAATACTATCAAGACCACATCATTATCGAGCACGATGAATTATCCGACGTGATCACCATTGAAGTACAAGCTTTTGACGCAGACTATTCACTATCTCTTGCGCATACCGTTTTAGAAATAAGTGAAAACTTCATCAACCGCCTAAGCGATAAAATCATCAATCAACAATTACTCTACGCAAAAGAAGAAGTTCAGACTACGTATGAAAACGCGCAAAATCTTCAAGCAAACATGATTGTGTTTCAGGATAAGTACAACCTCTTTCAACCAGAAGCTCAAGGTGAAGCACTTGCTCACTCTATTGTGGAATTAGAAAACCAAATAACCAAAGAAAGCGCCGAGCTAAACCACTTACTCTCCATTATGCATGATGACACCCATGACGTTAAAACTAAACGTGCAAAAATTAGCGCCCTCGTACAACAAGCCAATATTGAAAAAAGCAAGTTAACTAATCAAAACACTGAAACACTCAATAATATCGCAAAAGATTACACCCAACTTAAAAGAGAACTTGAGCTCGCAACGCAATTACAACAATCAGCGATTGTAAGTTTAGAAAAAGCTAAAAGTGACGCATACAAACAAGCTAAACACTTACTCGTCATTCAAAATCCCATCAAAGCACAAGAAAGCAAATATCCAGATAGACTCTACAACATTTTTACATGGTTCGTAGCACTAATCATCGCTTACGTTATTACTGTGTCAATCATCACAACAGTTAAGGAACACAAAGCATGATCAAACAACTTATCGCCATAGCACTCTTATCAGCAACCAGTGTTACTCATGCCAGTACCTCAATTAGCAAAGAGTCTACCGCTGAAACAAAAGAAAACATTCAAGACATTAGAACGTCCAATATTTACGGCGACTGGTTATTCAAAGGCAACTTCAAAAGAAACTCGTTTTCTGCCATTAACCCCAATTACATCCTTACAAAAGGCGACTCCGTTAACGTCCAAATGTGGGGTGGCGTCACTTACAGTGCAAAACTCACCGTTGATGCTCGCGGCAACATCTTTATTCCCAAAGTAGGCCCAATCAAAATTGCAGGTATCAGCAACAATAACTTAAACAATGTCATCGCCAAGAACGTTAGCAAAGTCTACAAATCTAACATCGAAACATATGTAAACCTAGAAACAAGCCAATACGTTAAAATATTCCTTTCAGGACTTGTTGAGAATCCTGGACTATACGAAGGCCAAAGTGCGGACAGCATCTTACGCTACCTCGATCAGGCGGGTGGCGTAAAGAAAAAACTAGGCAGTCTCAGAAACATTAGAGTAAAGCGAAACAACGAAACCATTCATACCATCGATTTATATGAATTCATCCAAAAAGGACACATGCCAACCATTCAATTACGTGACGGCGATGTGATATTTGTTGAAGGCAAAAAAGGCGAAATCGCCCTTGAAGGCAGTCTAGGCTTTGAAGGTAAATACGAACTTAAAAACAATACAGGAAATCTACACACCATCCTTGAAGCATCACTCATTCAAGACAAAGCAACACACATTACCGTCATTGATTCTGTATTTAACGAAAACCAAACAATGAAAGAAGTATCGGCAAAGCAATACTCTCTTGCTCAAATCAAAACATCTAACATGTCCGTATCAACAGGGGCAAAAATCAAAGTTTCGTCTCAAGAGAAATCCAAAAGCATTTCCATTGAATTACTCGGCGAACATGATTCAGAATTTGAAATCGTTTTACCTTGGGGATCTACACTCCAAGACCTACTTGATACCGTCACATACAACAAGATATCAAACAAAAATGCCATCCAACTCTTTAGGCACTCTATCGCCAAAAGACAAAAAGAAATGCTCTACGCTTCTCTTGCGACGCTAGAACAAAACATTATGACCACGCGCTCTCACACCACTGAAGCTGCTAATCTTAGACAAGCAGAAGCATCCACCATCTTACAATGGATCGAAAAAGCGAAACTCGCAGAGCCTAAAGGACAAGTGTTATTACCTACCGGATATAACGCCAGCAATATTATCTTACAACAAGGTGACCAAGTCGTCATACCAAGCAAACGTAACATCGTCATGATACACGGAGAAGTCATGTTCCCAACCGCTATTGCTTATGAAAGCAATATGAACGTTGAAGACTTTATCATGAAATCCGGAGGCTCATTAAGTGATCTAGATAACATGAACATCCTCATACAAAAACCTAACGGCGATTTTCTTAAAGTTAGTAACACAAACAGCAAAAGCATCATCCAAGCCGGAGATGAAATATTCGTCCTTGCCGAACCCGACCTAAAAGAATGGCAAATGGCGAAAGACATCTTCCAAGTTATGTACCAAATTGCTGTGTCTGCTGCTCTAGTTGTGTCCCTATAAATGAACTTTACGGACGAAAATCTCACCATCGCAATCGGCAAAACAAGACCGAATTCGATGGTTGACCAAATAGCAAACAAACAACTAAAGTTCTTCAAAACACTTTTTAAAAACGTCGAGCTCGCAGAAAAACCGTGTGAACAAAATAGAAACATTATCCACAAGTATGGAGTCATGCCATGCGACTCCAACAAAGACTTGTTTATATTGCATTTTGACCCATACGACGCAAGACACAATATTGATCCTGACGACCTTGAAATATACCTTAAGAAATTTAAAACAGTCATATGCATCAACACTAAACAACTATATTTCTGCAACAAAAGAAACATTAATGCCACCGTCATTTACCACGGCAGCGACATTAACCCAAACAGCAAACATGAAAAAATCAACGCATCCACCACGATAGCAATGGTTTGTGATTATTATGCTGGAAATGTTAAAGGAGAGAACTACTTTCTTGAAATAGCTAAATCACTGTCAGACGTAGCTACGTTTCAAATCATAGGGAAGAATTGGCCGGAACACTACGCAAGTGATCATGTTGAAGTCGTGAACACTAAATCGTACAACCAACTCCTTAAGCATTTCAGACATGTCAGCGCCCTCTTTATAGGCTCAAGATACGAAGCTGGCCCTGCTAGCTACCCTGATGCTGTTAATAGCTCTAAATACGTTATATCAACTCCTGTAGGAATGGTTTTAGAAAACCTTAACGTAGCGCGTTCCGGCTTCTTTTTAACATTCAATAAAGAAGAAGATATTAAAAATATCAAACACATTATCAGCGACGTAAAAGCTGACATAAAACCAATTTTTAAATTTAATTACGAATCATGGGAACAGCAGTTCTTGAAGATATTAGAGAGTTTCTAAGATGAGCCTTTACCGAAAAGCCAGAAAGCTAAAAAACAACCCCAAGCAATTTTTCATAGACACAAAAATAAACAAATTTTTGTCGAAGAAAAAAAAGCCAAACACGACGGCAAAAAAAGACACAGAGCCCAGAGTTATCGGTATTCTTGATTTTGACTCAAAAGACATTATCAAAATTAAAAACAAATCAATCAACCACGCTTCCTTCTCCACACTGGTCTTAGTTGATGACAAAACAATGACGCTTAGCAAAGCTCCCGTTATAGGAGAACTCCTTAGGAATGCAAATAACTTTATCGGCTATAGAGAGAAAACACTCTTTGCTCTACGCGTCAAAGACTCAGAAGCAAGCTTCAAAGAGATATATGAAAGAGTCGTTGCCAACAAAACATGGCATACAGGAAATCTGTCAAAATTTGCAAACGTTATACTCGTTGGCAAGTTCATTAAGTACGCGGAGTTTTTTAAATCAGCAAACCCGAACGTTCGCATTATCGCAATTGTTAACGCCACTGAAAACAACGTCAACAAATATCACCTAGATTTTATTGATCATCTTTTTCACAACCAATCGCTAATAGGGATTATTCCCTTTATCAAAGATATCTCCACATACAAAAACACAAAAACACTACTCAGCGGATTAGAACAAAGAATCCTTCAAGGGGGCGATAAACCATTTGACCTTCTTATCCCCATTTTCGGTGAAGCCCAATATATCTCCAACATCGATGAACTCAATAAAGACGGGCATGATATTTTAATTAGAATAAACAAACTTCCACCAAATTTAGCGCTATCAGCAAACAGCTTTAGCCAATATATTGAAACGCTAATTCCACACATTAGTCTCGTCCTAATGAGGGAAAGCATGGCACAGAGATACGCATCTTTATCAAACGGCAAAATCTTACCACCCTCTTTATTAAAACATGCACTAAAAGACGGTGCTAGAGTACATATAATATGAGAATCGTTCATTTATCAAAAACACCACTAGCGAGTAGCCCTGGACACATGTCTCAATACCTGAATGAAGTGGGTGCAACATCGTCACATTTCTTCGAGAAAGACTACCCTGGAGACTTAGCCAATAAAATGGTGAACAACTCCATCCACTTTAATGGAGATGCGGTTTCAACAGAAATCCTAAAAGAACACCTAGATGAAGCAGACATAATACACGTACACAATTATATCTCTCCGAAGCTAACGCTCCTCATTAACCAATATCACTTCGGTACTGATATCATTTACCATGTGCACTCTCCGCTACAAGAAGGGCCACTTTTTACTAACGCCGCAAAAATGATGGACTTAAGATTCACCAAGCTTTTCGTAGTCGCTCAATACCAACCGAGGCACTATCAAGACTATCAACCCATCTGCAACATAGTGTCGGACTGTAAAACCAGCGTTCTGAAAAACGAAAGCAAAGTGCCCCGAGTCCTGTATACGCCAGCACACTCAAGAAAAGGCGGTAGATGGAACCCTAAGGGATCTGAAATACTCAATACCGCAATTAAATCACTAAGTGATCAAGGGAAAATTGAACTTAAAACCCCCAAGAAAATGTCTTCAAATCAACTGCTAACCTATCGCGGAATTTGCGACATAACGATTGATGAAATACTAACAGGTTCATTTCATCAAATATCACTCGAAGGCCTATCCGCCGGAAACATTGTTGTCAATAACGCCGACTTTTTTAGCCTAGAAATGCTAAAACTGGCAATCAACAGTAACGAAGCGCCACCCTTCTTTAAAATGTCAGAAAATAACTGTCACGAAAAACTCAATGAAATAATAACTACCCCAAATGATTTTAAAGAAGATCTGAAAGAAACCAGCAAAGCTTACTTTAAAAAATATCTATCACCACAACGCCTAGCACTCACTCTGCTAGAGAAATACGGAGCATAAGATGTCCCTTAGTATGCTAAAAAGAATCAAAGAATCCAGCGCAAATAAAAGCGGCATATACTCGTTATTGAATGCAGAAGCAGGCCGTAACATTGTCATACTCGGCAATGGCCCATCCCTTCACCAAATGGAGATTGACAAAATAACTAACCCCCTCTTTATTGGGCTCTACGGCGCTGCACTCATTGCCAAAGTACAAGGGTGTAGAGAGCAATACTACGGTCTTAGCGA
>Ga0105355_10005200_pt1 | contig 11023 bp, 8 predicted proteins | sample GOMGulsemesocosm_2_FD_83508 | JGI IMG/M metagenome (GOLD analysis project Ga0105355, IMG submission 83508) | Methane-oxidizing microbial communities from mesocosms in the Gulf of Mexico - GOM9C Gulf of Mexico | ecosystem: Environmental > Aquatic > Marine > Cold seeps | place: Gulf of Mexico...
AGATACAAAACCCGGCTTATGTGTCAGCTCACTTATTCAAAGTAACCGCTTGTGAATCAAACGGTTACTTATCGTTTTAGTTATCAATGACTTGGCGGTAATTAGTGTCACACCCGATGTCACACTAAGTGTAACACTAGCAATTAAAACAAAAGCTCTAAACGGAGCTAAAAATGAAAGCTGTTACAAACTTCAAATATTTATTTCAACGCAATAAAATTTATTATTTCAGATTAAAATTAACAAAGCGTCTACCCCAGCCAGAACTCGCTTTTAGTTTGAAGACTGAAGTTATTGCAGACGCTGTTGCCATATGGCAAAAACTCATTCCTTACGCAGAAAAACTAAAGCAGCTAATTTTACTTGGTGATACAGTTGGTGAACGCGAATGCCTTAAATTATATAAAGGACTAAAGTCAGGAATGTTGAAACAGCTGAGGATTCATTTACCACCAAAGTGTGCACCTTTCCCGTTGGTGAAATACTTATTAGCAGTCGGGCTTATTACTAACTCGCCATGGGGTACTCAGTGCCTTAGATATTCACTCTAATTTAGACCATTTCGTACGCAAAGTAGAAGTGAACAGTAATAAATTTCACAGTAGATTTTAGAGAAGTTTTACAACAAGATAGACTTAACTTCTCTGGGGTAGCGCGTTAATTTTTACCACTAAACGGGCAGGTTTTAACAGAAGTGTGCACTCACCCTTATTCACTTTAGTTTCACAATTTGTTAGACGTTCATATCGAGCCATTAATTTAATTAATTAATCAATATCTAGCTTGAAATGAAAGCAGCATGGCTAGCCCAGGCTCTCTTCTTTCTACCTTAATCTCCCCTTGTTGTGCCAATACCAGCTCATTAACTAAGGCTAGTCCTATTCCCGTTCCTTGTGTGGTTCGGGTTAACTCATCGCCGCCACGATAAAAAAGCTCAAAAATTTTATTTTCCTGCTCCAGGGTTATACCTGCTCCATAGTCCCGTATTTCCAGCTGTACCATATGTTTATGCTTGGGATTCTGGCTAAATATAAAATCAATTTTTTGTCGACTGGGATCATTGATCTGTTCCTGATCAAAAAACTTAACGGCATTGTCGGTAATATTGATGATCACTTGGCAAAATGCATCTTTATCAACAAAAATCAGCATATTTTCGGCGTTAGCTATTTCAACAATCATATTTTGTTGGAAACTATTCTTATCAATTATCGAAGATGTTTTAGAGCGAATAATATCCACTAACATCTTCAGCGGCGTATATTCCGGCTGTACATTTTGTTGCTGATTGCTAAGTGTGGACAACTGCAATATGTTATTGATTAACCGCGTAAGGCGTTCACTTTCACCATAAATAAACTCGAAATATTTTTGCTGGTGTGTTGCAGATATTACTGTTCCTTCTTTGAGCATTTGCGAATACATTTGAATTGAGGTCAGCGGCGTTTTTAGTTCATGGCTAACTGAAGAAACAAAGTTAAGCCTTTGTTCACCTAATGCCAGCTGCTTAACCCCCAGGCGATAAAACCCGTAACAAGCCGATAATATGGCAGCAATTAGCATAATAATAAAAATGCCGCTATACACCATAGCTGGAGTCATAGGTAACGAGCTTGTTGACATTGATATTACATAACCACCAAAAGGCCAGCGTAGCTGGCTATTGTATATCGGTTGTATTTGAAAACGTTTATCTACCTGAAGCGGCTGACTTACCTTTACTTGGCCGTCAGGAAGCTTTTGGTAGAAAAAATACTCGGTCAACTTGGTATGCTTAACATCCTTTATTTCAATAAATACCGAGCTATCGAAACGTACCTGTTCCAATATATCAGTGAATAATTGCGATAAGTAAGGTTTACGCTCGACCAAATAGCCTTGCAGTCGGTTTTTTTTTGCCTCTGAGACAAAGCGATAAAAAATAAGGTGATCAGGCACATCAAAAACCATGTTAAATAACTGTTTGTCAACAATGAATTCTTGCTGAAGCATTTGTTGTATTGTTTTGGATTGAGACAGGATCTGATAGATCTTAATTGCTGTTTTTTTCCGTTTTAACAATTCCGCGCCAAGTTCTGTCTCTAATTTCTGATCTGATACCTGTTGGTTGGCGTTGTCCGTATTATCTGCAGATAATACGCTTTCAGATAAAACGTAGGGCCAGATTGGACTATTAAAATGTCCTTGGCTGTTATATTGAAAGTAGCCAACTAATCCCTCTGTTTGTAGCCAAGCTACCGGTTGGGCAATATCTAACTTAGAGAGCGGCGATAGCTCCTGCTGCGACTGCTTTGTGATCGGATTATAGACTTGCTGATAATAGTCAAAAACGTTCACCGGCAAAGTATTGGTTAACATTCTTTTTTTTAAAATTCTTCTATTTGTTGCCTGCAGTAGATTGTTCGATTCACGCTGATACTCAAGAAGTAAATTATTCTCTATTTGATGAAAACCGAAATACAGCAGCGTGCCAAGGGGGATTAATAAAAACAACAAAAACCCTATTGCTAAATAACGTAATCGACGTAACCGCTGTGAATAATTAAGCAAACGCTTATTTGATGTTTGCATCTTAAAAACTCACAGTGTTAAGTGTCATATTAGGCAATATATTAACCAACATATTAGATAACGCATTAGACAACATAAAGCTGATATCCTTCACCGCGGTGGGTAATTAAATGTCTGGGGGATTTAGGGTCTGTCTCTATTTTCTTGCGAATCTTTGCGATATGTATATCAACTGTGCGTGTATCTATATCACTGGTATTTTTATAGCCCCATACTTCCATAAGTAACTCATTTCGGGAAACTGGCTTATGCTGACCTAGTAGATAAGCTAAAATTTCCACTTCACGACGAGTATATTTTGTCTCTTGTTGGTAAGAGCTCCCCGTTAATGTTTGCGCACAAATAGAAACCTCTGCGCTTAATAACATCGCCTTATCTGTTCCCGTCCAGCCTGAGCGTCTGACCAAAGCATTTACGCGTAATACTAGTTCAGACGTTGAAAACGGTTTGCCTACATAATCGTCTGCGCCAAGGGTCAGACCGTTAATAATATCTTCTTCTGAGTTTTTTGCCGTTAACATCATAATGGGTTGAATACGAGAATGTTGTCTTAGCGCATTACATATTTCAAAACCATTGAGTGAAGGCAACATCACATCTAAGATAATACAAGCATACTTGCCATCCAATGCCCGAGATAAGCCTTTTTTTCCATCACTTTCGCTTTCAACCTGATAACCGTGAAAGACAAATAGGTCGGTAAGCCCCATTAAAATAATGGGTTCATCCTCTACGATAAGAAGTTTAGGTTTGATACTCAAGCTATTACCTTATTGTTTATACCCATAGGTATTAATTAATGCTTCGAGACGATTATACCCCTAATTGTCCAAGATACAGGCTAAATCGAATGTAAACTTTTGTAAAATTTTTCACCTCGCATCTTTACATATCATGCCTTTTTTAACGTTAAGCGAGGTTCTATATTAGTTCTTGTCAAGTCAGCCCAGTCAAATAATCACAACCACGCTTAATACCAAACTAAAGGTATAACCGTTAAAACATCGAGTAAATTATGGATATAGTTCATACCAAAAAGAAAACGAAATTAAGTAAAAGAATACAAATAATAGTAGGCACCTTAGTGATGTTGACACTGTGTTCAATCTTTTTATTCAACAAAAGTAGTGCCTCATATCTGGCAAATAAGAACAGCTTGTTAATCGATACGGTCCAACGTGGAGAATTAAATATTTCTGTGCGTGGAACTGGCGTATTGGTTCCTAAAGATATCCGCTGGATAGCCACTAATGTAGCGGGGCGGATTGAGAGAGTGTTAAATAAAGCCGGCGCAAAAGTAAATAAAGGTGATTTGCTACTGGAGCTGAGTAACCCCCAATTGCAGCAAGAATTAATTGAAGCTCAGTGGGAACTGCAGGCCATAGAGGAGGAGACTCAGGCACGAAAAGTCTCCTTAGAGTCTGATTTATTAGATCAGGAAATTGCGGTTATCAGTGAAAAACTTAATCACGAGAGAGCACTGCTAACGTTAGATGCTCAGGAAGAACTAATAAGTCAGGGTATAGATGTCATATCAAAAATTGACTATGAAGAAGTAAAAATTAATGTGAAGCAATTTAAACAACGGTGGGAACTTGAACAAAAACGATTAGATAAAAGGCGGGAAAACCTGAACGCGCAAATTAAGGCAAATGAAGCCAGGCTGATCAGCAGGCGAAAAAGCGTAGAGCGAATTCAACAGCAAGTAGACAGTTTAAAAGTCAGAGCGACCATGGATAGCATAGTGCAGGAGATGCCGATGGAATTGGGGCAACAAGTCAATGCAGGTACTAACCTAGCTAAGCTAGCAAGAAACGATCAATTTATTGCTGAATTAAGGATCCCCGAAAAACAGATCAAAGACGTGATCCTTGGGCAAAAAGTCACGCTAGATACCCGAAGTAGCAAAATACAGGGAATAGTTCAACGAATTGCTCCGGCAGTGATTAATAGTTCAGTACAAGTTGATGTAGAACTCTTAGGCACTTTACCCAAAGAAGCTCGCCCGGAATTAACCGTCGATGGCGTCATTGAAATCGCCACAATACCCGATACGTTGTTTGTTAAACGCCCTATGTTTGCCAATAGCTTTAGTCAATCTAGTGTTTACCTAATAGACAATGAAGGCATCTACGCTGCTAAGCAAGACTTGAGGTTTGGTCATATGTCTAGCCAATACATACAAATCGAGCAGGGCTTAAAAGAAGGTGAAAGCATTATCGTTTCAGATACTTCGAGCTGGCAACAACATCAACAAATTCGTATCAATAATTAATACGCCCTGAGGAGAATAACATGCAACAGAAAACTAATAATAAAACGCCTAATGCATCGGTATTAGTCGAGCTAAAAGATCTGACTAAGGCATTTTTCACAGATGAAGTCGAAACCAAGGCGCTGGATAATATCGACTTAACCATCGTTGAGGGAGAGTACCTCTCCATTACCGGACCTTCGGGATGTGGAAAATCCACGCTATTGTCGTTACTGGGCCTGCTAGACACCCCCACAAGTGGCCTGTATCAACTCGCCGGACATGATGCCTCAAATATTGACTCCGATGAGCGTGCTAGGATCAGAAATAAAGAGATTGGTTTTGTGTTTCAGTCGTTTAATTTGATCAGCGACTTAACGGTTGCTGAAAACATTGAACTGCCTCTGACCTACAGAACAGATCTAAATAACAACCAGCGCCAGAATATGGTGCTTTCATCGCTGGAAAAGGTCGACTTGGCTCACCGCGCTAATCACTATCCCTCTCAGCTTTCAGGCGGACAGCAACAAAGGGTTGCCGTTGCCCGTGCAATCGCCGGTAAACCCGCCATCATCCTTGCCGATGAGCCCACTGGGAATCTAGATTCTAAAAATGCCGAGTCAGTAATGATGCTGCTTGATAAATTGCACCAAGATGGCACAACGATATGTATGGTCACCCATGACCCTGCATCGGCGGCACGCACCCAGCGAATAATTGAAGTCTTTGATGGCCAGATGGTCTCAGATAAACGCATCTCAGATACGTGCAGCATAGATTCGGCAGCCATAAAATCATCAGTCATAGCCGTATGAACAATGTTAGAGGAATAAACATGTCTTTTTGGATTGATATAAAATACGCAGCTAGGCTATTACTTAAAAAGCCGGTATTTACCGCGACTTCTGTGTTAATTGTTGCCATCGGTTTAGGCCTGACGATATACGCCTATGCTTTACTTAACCAGCTAATTTTTAAGCCGATCACTCTTAATGGGGATACCCCAATCATCGCGATTGAAGGTGAATATAAAGAAGCTTATGGTATGGGACTCGGTGCTGACACCTACCACCTGAATCAGATAAGTGAGGAAACAGAGCAGCTACAGGGCATGAGCTTATATATGACTGGGATCAGGACAATAAGCGGTTTGGGCAACGAAGTTAGCGCCAGAAAGTTTAATGTCAGTTTCAATCAGTGGAATCTATTTGAAGTTGCCGGTATTCAGCCTGTGTTAGGTCGGGGTTTTAACCCAAAAGATCAAGACACTGGGGCAGAACCCGTGATAGTACTGGGTTACGATGTTTGGCAAAACTATTATTCTGGAAAACAGGGTATTATCGGCGCCAACATTCAGGTTAATGGTGTACCTACACGTATCATAGGTGTGATGCCTGAAAGTTTTGCACTTCCTGCTGTCGCGCAAATCTGGGTTCCCTTATCTGTAGAAATGTTAACCCCTACGCAGGCGTCAAATAACGAGCGTCTACGGGCGGTAGGGCGTTTAAAACCCGATATCTCACTGGCGCAGTTCCAGCAAGAGATGCGGGTTATATTACAAAGGCACTTTCAAACGCTACCTCAGGATTTTGCCTGGCGTGCATCCTCTCCCGGGGGATATATAAGAGCCTTTCCTTTTAAGTTAACCAATGACGCAGTATTTCATCATTATTCGGTTTTTGTGGCTATGCTCATTGTGGTTATTTTGATACTGCTATTAACCTGCATTAATATTGGTAATTTGCTCTTGGCCAGGGTTAATGAACGTATTAAGGAAGTGGCAATCCGCATCGCATTAGGTATACCGAGAAAACGATTGGTATTGCAAATGTTATGGGAAAGCATCTTTATTTGTAGCCTTGGTGGTTTGGTTGCATTCTTTATCGCCGGATGGGGCATTGACATAACCAATAGCGTATTCGACCAGATTTTTGCAGTGAATGGTGAGAAACCTTTTTGGTGGCAGCTTAGCTTAGAAATGGATGCGATTATGCTGCTACTGGTTGCCATTTTTTTTATGATTTTGGCGACCGGATTTGTTCCTGCTTGGCGCGCACTGTCGGGGGACTTAAATGCAGTTCTAAGGGACGGTACCCGCGGTGCATTAGGGAAAAAAGCTGCTCGAGCAAGCAAAATGCTGGTAGCGGCGGAAATAGCATTATCCTGTGTGGTATTAGTGATAGCCACTATGCTGCTCAGTACCAGCTATTCGGCCCAAAATGCCGACTATGGTGTTGATACCGAGAACCGGATAACAGCAACATTGCGATTACCCACTGGTACCTATCCTTGGAGTGGTGGCTCGCCTGAAGCGAAGAAAAAGCGATACGATTTTTACTATCAATTAAAGGACGAATTGGAACGGCTACCTAACGTTCATAGTGTCGCTTATTTCAGTAGTTTACCCGGTACGGGAGGCGGCAGTTCCCACTTTGAAGTACAGGGCAAGGCAGCTGAGGTATATACCGAAAACCCTGTTTGGAATTTTGAAACCGCCAGTCGGGGCGCCTGGGATGCGGTAGACATGAAAATTATCGCAGGCCGGGATTTTGACATCAGAGATATTGATAGCGAAGAAACGCCCATTATTATCAATCAATCTTTAGCCAGAGCGCATTTTCCCAATGGCGACGCCATTGGCCAGCGTGTTCGCACTGTTGTAGAAAATTGGCAAACAGAGTGGCGGACTATCATCGGCATAGTTTCCGACAGTGTTCACGGCTCGGTTATGCAAACCACCAGTGCTCTGCATACCGGTTATGGACTTATGGACAGGATGTATTGGACAGTGAATATAACCGTTCACTATAGGGGCTCACAATTACAGGCAGAGGCAACATTACTAGAAACAATCAACAAAATAGACGCCGAAGTCGCTGCCTATCATATTCAAAGTTATGACAATTTGATTGAGCAGCCGATGCTGTTGGTGAATGCCGTTAACAAAATCTTTTTATGGTGTGGAGTGGTCGCCTTATTTCTTGCTGCCAGCGGTATTTATGCCGTTTCAGCTAACAGCATTACCCTACGAAGTCAGGAAATAGCGACCCGGCGAGCCTTGGGTTCACGTAACAGCCAAATCATTAAACTGTTTTTGAATCAGGCAGGAATGCAATTACTACTTGGCCTTAGTTTGGGTATTTCGTTGTCCCTTTGGGTTATCAATCAACTATCACAATCTCTGATAATAAACGGAAGCAGCTATATTGTTGGGCTGGTAGGTATACCGAGTTTCATCATAATCATGGTGTTAGTCGCTACCTATATTCCAGCCAATAGAATCACTAAGCAGGAGCCGAGCGAAGCACTGCGGCAGAGTTAAGTTATTACCGCGAATCAAGAAGGGGGGCAGAACGCTGGTAAATCAAGGCGCTCGGCTGCAGAAAAACTGCGTCGGTGATTGAAATGTACCCCCTCTGCTTAAAATATTGCTTATCACAATTTAATTCAAAACTAAGGAATTACCTATGAAAGTTAACCTAATGCGTTATTCACACACCTTTGCATTTGCTTGCATAACATTATTCACTATCACGATATCAACAGCATCGGCAGGAGAGGCTGAAGAATTTGTCGTTAAGCTCAAAACACACTACCAAAATACACTGTCGATTAAGGCCTTTTCACTGAAATATCACTTCTTAAACAAACAATATAGGGACCATGATTATTGGGACTATCAAGTACCCAATAGAGTCATGTCACAAAGAATGATTGAGGTTGATCTTGCGAAAAAACATTTTTACGATAATGACATACTTTACTATTCAGGAGGTCGGCTATACGACAGGGCTCAATTCCAGAATGACACGGAAAGTTTTTTTTATGAAAAAAGTAGCTCTACCTTTGGAAGAGCTATTATCAACAGAGGTATGGATAACTTCGATCGAGCAGTAAGCCATATTGTCATGAATGTTGACTTTCTGGCAGTAAGGCCTCTGCTTAAGGAAAGCAATATTGAGGGCAACATCACCCTTCAGCATAACAATAAATCAGGGACAACAACTCTCACCCATAAAGTTTCTGATGGCGATGATGATGAGAGTGTTATCGATTATGAATTTAGTAACAAGCCGTTGCAGCTAGTGTCGGTCAATAACAAATCAAAGCAGGCAATTTATGTCTATGATGATTATCAGACTAATAGAGGCATAACCTTCGCTCGATCCCTACACTCATATCATGAAGGAACAAAGGAACCAGGCTACATCAAGTTCATTGATCAATTTGAGGTTATTGAAAAAGTGGACCCTGCCAAACTTAAAATTCCAGCCGGATACGGTCCCGAACTCCCTAAAAGCGATGGCATTTTAGTATCAAAAGAAATCGCGAAAGATCTTTATCTCGTTACAGAATCTTCTGCTAGGCGCAATAGTTTATTTAAAGTCAATGGCGATGAAATTATGCTGTTTGGTGCAAGTGGCTATCCCGCGTTTGCAGAGGCAATGATTAAACTTATTGCCGAGCAGTTTCCAAAAAAAAAAATCACCTCAGTTTATGTGACCCATCCTCATGGACATCAAATTTCTGGTCTCAAAGTTTATGCCGATTTGGAGATCGAAATACTTACCGATGACTACAGTATCGCTGGCATAAAAGCCTACCCGGATTTTTCTGGCGACATCGCTAGATTCAAATTCCGCACAATTGAAAATGAGCAACTCATTAATGGCGCTTCTTTTTATGTGTTAGAAAATCTGCACGCTAAACGACAAAGTTTTGTTTATTTCAAGGACAGTGGCATTATTTTTCAAGCACACTTCCTGCACATTCCGTTCGACAATACCATTGCTAAGGTAATACCAAATTACACCAAAACCTTTATTGATTTTGTTCGAAGCAAGCAACTTAAGTTCAACCGAATAGTTGCTAACTACAGAAATAATAATATCTCTGGTGAGGTTATGAATAAAACTTATGATGCCAATATGTGACGGCCAGTATGTGAAAGCCAATATATAACAATCGGGGCGTAATGGCGTTGGATTATGAATTTATATAACTATTACGCTTAACTTTGTCACCGGACTAGCTTTAGGTTTCGCTTTTGACAGATAAACGTTCAGTTCTACATAAATAATTATGCATAGGAAGGTTTTCCTCGTTTACCAATGCTTGTTTTTCAGAGATATCAGTAGCGGAATCACTTTTTTTAACTAACGTTGTCAACCTAACACGCATAACTCCGTTGTACTTAAATATGGTGAATGTTTTTTGCCATTTTTATAGGTCACGTTACGACTCTATAAAAGAATAACTTTTAAAGGGCGTTATATGTTTGAACAGCTATTTTTCAATTTTTATCAATTTTTTACTAGAGCGGTTAGTGTTTTTTTTATGTCCGTGGCGTTAATTTCTTGTGGGGGAGGTGGTTCAAAAACATCATCAGACATCGTTACTGATGATCCTATTGATATAGCAACTCCTATTGATACAACAACTCCTACCGATACAGCGGATCCACATGAATACGTAGAAAACCCGGATTTAAACGAAACGGTCAGTGGAATGCTTAATGCCGTTTTAACTAATCGAAACCCTGATTGTCGCTCGTATGTTACTGATGCTAATGATGGCGATTATGGTGCATCTGGTATGAATGACAGATCCAATTTAGCGGTTGATGCACCTTATTTTCCGGGCACAGATAAAGAAAGTATTGTCGAAATAGACTTGGTTATTGTTAGCGGTGACTATATTCAAAGTCCAAGCAAGCCTAATATTGCTGGAGGCTGGAATTATGCCTCTGTAATTGAAACTACGGATCCTAATTTAGCAACACATTGCCGGATGCGCCATAATATGATCCCTAATCATGATTTGGGTAGAGATGTTGGCACTCCTAGTGATAGCAATGTTTGGGTGACAGAAATAGATCATGACGATATGCAGTTAACTTATTTACCTATTCACCCTCAATTATCAAACCCGTTAGTTGCTGATGATACCGACCGTAACCCCACTAATTTTATGGATTATGATGGTGTTTTACTAAACGGTGTTGGTATCGCAATGGATTCAGGCTTTTGCTATAACCCAGAGCATGCCAGAGTCAATGCTGCAGGTAATGCTACAGGGTGTGGCCCTGGCTCTGTTTGGTTCGAAATCCCTGCCTATACTTTACAAGAGCCGTCAGCAGAAAAAATGGCGGCAATTTTTGATGAATACTTTGGCCACGGATTTGAAGGTACTTATCAT
>Ga0105355_10005201_pt1 | contig 11022 bp, 7 predicted proteins | sample GOMGulsemesocosm_2_FD_83508 | JGI IMG/M metagenome (GOLD analysis project Ga0105355, IMG submission 83508) | Methane-oxidizing microbial communities from mesocosms in the Gulf of Mexico - GOM9C Gulf of Mexico | ecosystem: Environmental > Aquatic > Marine > Cold seeps | place: Gulf of Mexico...
AAGTTAATTGCCAAAGGATTACCGCCGGCGATGATGGAAGCAGCGAAAGAAAAAACCCAAGATATTCAAGCGGCTTATGATTTGATTTCGAAACAGTCAGCCTAAAGTTGTGTGCTTAGCGCTCGCTAGGCTTAACTTTCGTTAGCGTTAACTATGCTCAAGGTTAACTGAAAACAGCTTACCAGCCGATAGATTTTAGCCAACTGTTAATCTGCGTAAGCAGGGCTTGTTCAGGATAAAATCCTAATACGGTATTGGTAAGCTGTCGTTGTCGATAATAAACTTTCAGCTCTTGCTTAGCATAAGCCAGTCGTTGAGCAATGTGATTTAGCACCAAGTTATTATCAAATTTAAGGTATAAATCTAATACCGCTATTTCACTGTCGGCTAAGCTTTTAGCAAAAGCCATGTTACTCGCTGCTATTAACTGCTCGCCTGCTAGCGCGAAGCTACTCAATAGGATGACACCATTGGGCTTGGTTATTTCTTCAACGGCGTCATCGCTATAGCTCTGTAATAATAATGCGCCAAGATTACCTTGGGCTACCACTAAGACAATGCCGGGATATTCAATCGCCTGTTTAGTCACTGCGTCAATAAGCCTTGAAAACGGTAAGATGTAGTCATCAAGTTGCTTTTTATTCTCTTCTTGCTGCGTTGATAGTTTCTCTGCGATTGAAGGAAAGTTCGCTGGCTTGGCGAGTGGCTGAATACTAATGGTGGTCCAACCCTGTTTAGGCAGTGCATTGGCGAGAAAATTTATCGCTTTAGGATTAACCATTCCTTGTTGCCAATCAGGGATCAGGATCACCACTCCTTTATGATTGGCACTGATGCTTTCGTTCACTAGCGTTAAATACTCGGTAGTGCCCACCAAAATTGGTTTTACTTTGTCTTTCGGTAAATAATGCTTTAGATCGGCATTATATTGATGGGTCAGTGCTACCGGCATTGGCACACTGCTCTGGTCTTTATCGGTAGCCTTTGAACTGGCTGAGCTATTCGATTTAGCTGAGTTATTTGAATCGGCTGAGTTATCGGCAGTTGTTTGGGCAACTGCAACGCACAAGGGGATGAACATCATAGAAATAAGAGATAACGCCAGCAATGATATTCTTTTCACAATAGATCTCAATAATAATCGCACTAGTTATATATCGGTAGCGATGGGCATAATGTTAGCTTTTTATGCGGTTAATTTTCAATAGTGGCAAAAGGGCAAACTGCGGTAAAAGTTATTGTTTCCTCTGAACCTGGGTGAGTCAAACTTAACATTTGAGCATGTAGCTGTAACCTTGGGCTTGCCGCTAATGCTTCTGGGTGGGCATAAAGTCTATCCCCTAAAATAGGGTGTCCTAGCGCGAGCATATGCACACGTAATTGATGAGAACGGCCGGTAATCGGGGTTAACTCAACTAACGTACTGTTTTCTTCCGTTGCTAATATGCGGTAATGAGTTAGCGATTTTTTGCCGTGCTGATGACAAACTTTTTGTTTGGGCCTGTTTGGCCAATCACAAATGAGTGGTAAATCAACACTACCTTGCTCTGCTGCCACGTGACCAAATACGCGGGCAATATAGCTTTTTTGCGTTTGACGTTGTTCAAATTGGCGGCTAATGGCAACATGAGCAGGCTTATTGAGCGCCATAATAATAATGCCAGAGGTCGCCATATCTAAACGATGCACCACCGTTGCGGTGGGCAGTACCCGTTGCACACGATTTTGTAAGCAATCTTGATGCTCAGGCAGGCGCCCTGGCACACTGAGTAAACCACTGCCTTTATTCAGCACCACAATATCATCATCTTGATAGATAACATCAAGGTACGGTGTCATTGGCGGTTGGTAGATAAAATCAGGATTGGCGCTCATGCAGCTCTCATTACTCTTATTATAGGGAAATTGTTAAGTGATCGATTCAATGGCTAAATCAGCTGAACGCGTGAAAACTCAGTTCAGCTGATTTCATCATGGTAACTTAGTTAGTTACTACTATCATACGAATTGCTTCAAAGGTTAATTGTGCTTTATCAATATAATGAGTCAGCTCGGTTTGTTGATGACCTAAGTAATCTATTTCAGATTGGCGCACACTCGGGTTAATGGCTTTTAACGCCGTTAATCGTTGCTGCTCTTTTGATAGTTTACTTTGCATACTGGTTAACGCTTTACGTTGAATAGCGGCAATTTGGCCTTCAGCATGTTGCTCTGCTTTGGTCACTAATGGGCCAATTTGTGCTTTTAACGCTTTAACCAATTGCAATGCCATTTGCTTTTTAACCGGCGCTAATTGTTTATCTAACACTTCTTCACTGACTTTATCGGCAAGATCGCCACCGCTTTTATCGACTAAAATTCGGATCGGCGTGGTCGGTAAATAACGCCCTAGCTGTAAATCAGCAGGCGCAGTCGCTTCCACGGTAAATAAACACTCTAAGAAAAAGGTGCCGACAGGCAGCGATTCGTTTTTCAATAAGCCGATACTGGCGTTACCAATTTCATCACTGAGCACTAAATCTAACACTCCACGCACCATAGGATGATCCCAGGTCAGTAATTGGTAGTTTTCATTAATTAGCGCAGTATTACGATCAAAGGTAATCGTGGTGCCATCTTCCGGTAAACAAGGAAAATTACTGTTGAGCATATGCTCGCTTTGATTTAGCGCGATAGAATTATCGGCTTTATCATCTTGCTGCACGCCAAAGACATCTAACGCTTGAAACATGAATTGCGGTAAAGCAATTTGCTGATCGCTTTTTGATATTTTGTCGACTAATTCTTGTGCTCGCCCTTGACCTGACGAGTTTAGTTCAAGCAGTTTATCGCGACCACTTTCAAGCTCTGCTTTAATGGTTAAATGTTTTTGCCAGCTTGCAGAGATTAATTGCTCTGCTTCACTCGATTGTTGTTGATCAGCTAACGCTAATGTCAGTAGTTGTTCACCGAAGCTTTCATAGATCACCCGGCCAGTAATACAGGTATGTTCAAAGGCTTGCATACCTTGATGATACCAATCAAACAGTAATTCTTGAGCAGAGTTTTCAAAATAAGGTACATGTAAACGGATGATTTCAGTTTGACCAATACGATCAAGACGACCAATACGCTGCTCAAGTAAATCGGGGTTAAGCGGTAAATCAAATAACACTAAATGATGAGAAAATTGAAAGTTACGCCCTTCGCTGCCAATTTCTGAACACAGTAATAATTGCGCACTGTCTTCATCTTGAGCAAAGTAGGCGGCGGCTTTATCACGTTCAAAAATAGATAAACCTTCGTGGAATACTGCCGAGCGAATACCTTCTTTTATGCGTAGCGCTGCTTCTAAATCAATCGCCGTTTGCGCATTAGCACAAATCACTAACACTTTTTCTTTTTTCAGTGAGGTCAGTAATTCAATCAGATAATCAACACGGGGATCAAACTCGGTCCATGTTGGTGATTGCACATCAAGTGAAAAGAGCATTTCAGGAGTGAAAACCATTTTCGCTTGCGGAGTTTTAAGCAAGGTTTCTGGGCAAGCGCTCAGCATAAATTCATTGATACACGCTTGATATTGCTCTGGCATCGCTAAGGGGGTTGGATGCACTTCACGTGCTGGAAAGCCTTTAATGGTATTACGTGAGTTTCTAAATAAAATACGACCAGTACCGTGTCTATCAAGTAGTTGTGACAGTAAATACTGACGTGCTTTTTTAGCTTTAGCACTTGAGCTATCACTCACTTCGCTAAGCTGCTTGCTGATATCAGACTCTTTTAACAAGCTAGTTAAGGTTTGCTGTTGCGCTGGCGAAAGAGTTTCACCTTCAACTAACGCATTTGCTGCATCAGCAACCTCACTGTAGTGAGATTCTTCTTCGGTGAACTTTTCATAATCAAAAAAGCGATCAGAATCGAGTAAGCGTAATCGAGCAAAGTGACTTTCATGGCCTAATTGATCAGGCGTAGCGGTTAGTAACAACACCCCAGGAATAACTTGTGCTAATTGTTCAATACATTGGTATTCAACGCTTGGTTTATCTTGTTGCCAATTTAAGTGATGGGCTTCATCAACCACCATTAAATCCCAATCTTCTTGAATTAAGGCGTCGTACCATTGTGGATTTCTAGTGATAAAGCCCAAGTTGACGAGTACCAGTTGCTCAGTACTGAAAGGATTCGTTTCCTCTTCGCCGGCGCATTCAACACAGCGGTCTTCATCAAAAATACTGAATTTAAGATTAAAGCGACGCAGCATTTCTACCAACCATTGATGCATTAACGACTCAGGCACAATAATTAGAATACGTTTAGCACGGCCGCTGACCAATTGCTGATGAATAATTAAACCGGCTTCAATGGTTTTACCTAAACCAACCTCATCGGCGAGCAAAACGCGTGGGGCAAAACGGTTACCGACTTCATCGGCAATATATAATTGATGGGGGATTAAATTGACTCTTGCGCCAGTTAAGCCCATCAGCTCAGATTGCTGTTGCTGATATTGGTGTTGTAAGCAGTCTTTACGTAAACGAAACCAGTCTAGACGATCTACTTGGCTATTTAATAAGCGGTCGTGTGGTTTATTAAACTTGATGAAGTGATCAATCATCACTTCTTTTAAGGTGGTTTCTTCGCCATTGTCTTGGCGAATGCCGTGATAATTTATAATGCCATGGGCTTCATCGGTAGTGCTAACTTTTAGCAACCAACCTTCATGGCTAGGAATTAGGTCGCCAATGTTGAAAATAACTCGGGTTAATGGCGCATTGGCTTTCGCATATTGACGTGATTCGCCGGTGGCGGTAAAGACGATATTGACAAAGCGGTGCTCTATGCCTGTAACTGTGCCTAATCCTTGATCTGATTCACTATCACTGATCCAACGTTGACCTACCTGAAATGGCATAAAAGAGCTCCAAACTACTTAAAAAACGAATATAAAATTTTCACTGAAGATTACGTGAAAAAAAACGGCGCTATAGTACCTGTTAGTTATGCATAATCATAGTTAGCATTATTAAAAAATCGTATTTATTCTTGTTATGCTCTCAATATACTGCCATTGTTAAAGAGTAGTTGCTGAAGTTGTTTTATAGCAAGTGGATTCATTAATTGTCCACCTAGATAGTTAATTACCACCATTGGTATTAAGCACCATTTTCTTTCATTAATGCTGGAGATGCTTATATGAGTGAAGAAAAAACTATTTATACTCTCTTTTCTAATATCCTACCGCACCAATACTTCGCCTCTTTATCCTTTAAAATTAATAAGTTTACTGTTGTTAGTACATTATTGATGGAGGACGCGTAATGAATAATTCAATTGAAAATCGTAATCCTCGGATCTTAGATACTTCAGCGTTAGTGCATGATCCAAAAAGTTTACTGGCTTACCGAGACGATATTTATATTTGTTTAACGGTGCTTGAAGAGCTTGATAACCTCAAAGAGCGTACCGATAAAAATGTCAGTCAAGATGCTCGTGTTGTGATTAGAATGCTCGAAGATATTATTAACGGTCACTCCAGTGAAGAAATGGAGAAGGGCATCCAATTACCTTCGACAGAAACAGCAACACGTGGCAAATTATTTATCGGCATCGATACACAGATAGATTTTGCCAAAGAATTAAAGCATGCCATTGGCAGTGACGCTGATAACCGTATTATTAACTACGCGCTGCATATGCAGAATGAGTTGCAGCAAGACGTTACCATTGTCAGTCGTGATATAAATATGCGGCTAAAAGCGCGCACTATCGGGGTCAATGCCGAAGACGTCTTGGTAGATCATCAAATAGCGGATATTGATTTACTTTACACCGGTGTACAAGCCTTTACGGGAGACTTGTTTGATCGCTGTGAAGAAGAAAAAGACTTTGCCATGAGCGGTAAATTATATCGCTTTAATCGTGATATTTTTAACGACGAAGCCCAAGTGAATATGTATTGGTATGATGCAGTAGGTCATGTTGGCAAAATAAAAGAAGTCACCGACGAACATGTTTTTACGACCTTGCTGCAACGAAAACCAGAAAAAATTTGGGGGATACTGCCTAAAAATCAACGACAAGCAGTAGCACTTAATCAACTTGTTGATCCTGAGTTTGATCTCAATATTCTACTGGGGCCGGCGGGATCGGGTAAAACCTTTTTAGCCATAGCATCAGCATTGCACCAAGTCATTGAAACCAAACAATACAAAAAGGTGGTGGTGGTTCGCAGTCGTGATTTTATGGATGACGATCCGGGTTTTTTACCCGGCGATTTAAAAGAAAAATCTTTACCATTATTAGCAGGGGTTACCGATGCCTTAATTTCAATGCATGCCGATGATGACGAAGATGAAAAAAGTACCCGTGCCACGGTAGAGCATATTATTGACCGAGCGAATATAGAGTTTACCAGCATGGCGTATTTTCGCGGGCGTTCAATAGATGATGCGGTACTCATTATTGATGAGGCGCAAAACATGACCCGTGCCCAAATGAAAGGCATGCTCAGCAGAGGCGGGAAGAACTGTCGAACAATTGTACTCGGTAATCTTGCTCAAATTGATGATCGATTTGTCACCCCCGCCAGCTCAGGAGCAAGTGCCGCGGTTAATATCTATCGGCATTATGAAAAAGGCAGTGTCTTGATCTTCGATGAAGTTGAGCGAAGTTCACTGGCTGAATTTACCGAGAAGAATTTTTAGTGGAATGAATATCGTTACTATTATTTATTAAACGCTTACTTATACAGTCATATCATATTCTTTGACTATGGCTGTACTTTTAGATTGAATCCAAAGAGGGGTAGTTAAAATAATATTGTACGGCATAGTTATAATAACTACTTCAAATCATTCGCTTTAAAATAACAAAAGGTATTGTAGCGTTCAACCCTCACACCACACTCGTAGTGTAATACTCGTTTTATAGATTCTACTTGGTTATCATAGCGCTAATTTATGGTTTTCCTAAGGCAAACGCTTGTTAGCACAAAACGTAAAAAACACCGTATTTAAGCGCTACAACACCGCCGTTGTCATCGCTTTTCTTGTCATCGTATTGATTGCGTTGGTAGCGGCGTCTTTGCGTTATGTTAATGAGCTATCTGCTCATAAACGTAATGGTTTAAACTTATTAAAGTCTCAAGCACAACAGCTTAATGGCTTATTGACACAAGGTGAGCAAGCGATCACCGGGATCAAAGAGCTTTCAGAGCACCTCTTAACCTACCCGAAGGAATTAAACCCATCGTTATTGCCGTTAGCACAAGACGGTGAGCGTTTTTATAGTGAAACGCCTCATGTAAATATGTTTGAACAACGTCATATTTTGAGTGGTAGCGTCACCGGTTTTGGGCGTTTTAGCGACTTTTCTACCGCTAAATCGCAAGAGATAGCGATGGCGAACATGCTCATTCCTGCTTTTATCACTGCACAAAGAATGGTTGAAGAAATTACTTGGTCTTATTACATCTCCTTCGAACGATTTGTCTATGTTTTTCCATGGATTGACCGCAGTAATTGGCAATATAACGATGAAATACTACTCGAACCTGACCTGCAAAAAATGAAACAAGGCACGAGAGCTAATAACCCCGTGATTTGGTCATCACCCTACATGGATAGTGCTGGCAAAGGTATGATGGCCTCGATGGGCATTGGCGTTTATCGTGAACAGCAGTTGTTAGGCGCGGTGATCATTGATCTTAATCTCGCAAAACTTCAGCAACATTTACCTGAGCTTGATACTCCAGAGCAAGGTATGGTGCTATTTAATCAGCACAATGAAATATTATTATTTAAACAACAAGCCAAAGCGCCGTTAACTCATCCTACTTCATGGCAAAAAGTATTACCTAAAGGGTTAGCTAAATTGTCGAGTCAAACCTTGGCTACAATGGATGATTCTGTGCAGATAGGTGACTGGGTTATAGAAAAGCAGCGTTTAGCTATTAATGGCTGGGTGTTATTAAAGTATCAGCCTTATCATCAGTTTATTGCCAACATCCGTAGTCATTTTATCTATATGTTTACGATTTTATTGTTGGGCTTGCTCGCTTTCTTGATGTTGGTTAATACCATGACTCGGCGTACTTTTATTAAACCTACCCACCAGTTTATCCGTCATATTGAATATTGTGCGCAAGGAGACCCGGGTAAAATAAAAGCCAGTGGTGATTGGTTGCATTGGTTTATGTTAGTGGAAGATATTTTTACCCAAAATCGCAGTTTATTACTACAACTAAAAGAACAAAATGAGGTGCTAGATAGTCGCGTCTTAGATAAAACTCAAGCCTTGCAGGAAAGTAGTGCCAAGCATCAGCGTGATTATGTGTTATTACGCTCAGTAATGAATGCTATTCCTGAGTTGATTATTTTTAATGATCCGCATGGTCAGTTGATGGGCTGTAATCAAGCGTTTGAGCGTATCACAGGCAAGAGTGAACTCGCAATGTTTGGTCAGCAAGCGAATAAATTCATGCCTGCTTCGCTAGCGAAAGAAATGGTTAATTCAACGCTTAGTTTTAATGGTCGTTACCCGCAACAACTGCTTTTGGAAGCAGGAGAGCATAGTTATCAAGGTTTTTTTAACTCCTTTGCCAATGAACAAGGAGAAGTACTCGGTACGATTACCATTCTTCAAGAGGTGACCGAGCAACAAGCGATACAAAGCGCATTAGAAAAAGCTAAAAACCAAGCGGAGTATGCTAACCAAATTAAAATTCAATTTTTGGCGAATATGAGCCACGAGATCAGAACGCCGATTAATGCTATGCAAGGGATGATGGTCTTGCTCGGTAACACCGGTTTAACCTCTACTCAGCAACATTATTTAGCGAATGCACAAAGTGCCGCGTTTTCACTATTACACCTGATTGACGAATTATTGGATTTATCAAAAATTGAAGCAGGAAAAATGCATATCGTCAAAGAGGTAGTCAACCTCCCTACCGCCATCGATAAAGCGTTAAAGCTTAATCTTGCCTGTAGTGAAAATAAGCAGTTGCCTCTACGTGTTGAGCTTTCACCACAGGTGCCAAGCTTTATTAAAAGCGATGAGATGCGTTTAATACAAGTGCTTTCTAATTTACTCAATAATGCCATTAAATTTACCTCACAGGGAGAGGTGGCTATTCAAGTGGATACCATCGGGCAGAGTAATACTAATGCCTTAGTGCGTTTTAAAGTTACCGATACCGGTATTGGTATTGCTAAAGACAAGCAAAAAAACATATTTGATGCCTTTGCTCAAGCCGATCTTTCAATGACACGAAAATATGGTGGTTCTGGATTAGGCTTGTCTATTTGTCAGCAGATAGTGCGGTTACTGGGGAGTGAAATTACCTTGAGTAGTGACTTAGGTCAAGGGTGTGAATTGAGCTTTATTTTGCCATTCTCGATACCTGAACAGGAAGCTGAGCGGCAAAACAAACTGCTTATTCAAGCTGGAACAGTCACCATATGTGCAGTAAATCAACACTTATCAGCCACCTGTGTTGATACTATTAAAAGTTTTGGCTGGCGTTATATCCAAGTGCAACATATCAATGAACTTAGCGCGCTTTGTGACCCTGGCAACGCTGAAAAAGTTAATGGCAACTTAGTGCTATTAAGTAACGAAACGGATCTTAGTTCACAAATGCAGCAAGCAAAGCTAGAGAATGTTGATTGGCAGGCCCAGGTGAGCTTAATTGGTTTATGTCAGCCAGCGATAGTTGGGCTTCATTCTGATATTGGTGAGCAACTTCTGGCGATGAAACTACCGTATTTATTGCTTGATTTACCTTTATATCGTTTTTCATTAGAGCAGATTATTACTGCGCTTATTAATAAGTCTGAGCTGAGCAATGTTAGCGCCGTAGAAAACAGGCTTGAGGTTAATGACAGACATTTACCTAGCGGTTTATCGCTGCCAACCCCTCGTGCGGATAAGACGCGGTCGACAAACCGTGATCTAAAAGATGTCAAGGTGCTGTTAGTGGAAGATAACTTGGTTAATCAACTGGTTGCTAAAGAATTACTGCTAAGCATGCAAGCGAACGTCACCATTGCTGAAAATGGTAAACAGGCGATAACATTATTGGCTGAACACCCGTTTGATGTGGTGCTGATGGATATTCAAATGCCTGAAATGGACGGACTAACAGCAACAGCGATTATTAGGAAGCAAGAGCAGGAGTCATCAGCTCTGCCACTCCCCATTATTGCCATGACTGCTCATGCTCGCGAAGAAGATAAACAACGTAGTTTCACGACAGGCATGAACCTGCACATTGCTAAACCCGTCACCGGAAAAGTATTACGCGATAGTATCTTGCAGGTGTTAAAGCGTAGTACTTAACTTTTAATTCTAAGGTTAAGTTTGGTTAGTTATTGAAAATAAACGCTCTAACTTTTTAATGGTTTTATCAATATTACTGACATCGGTTGGGGCAATGAAAATGGTATCGTCGCCGGCAATAGTCCCTAGCACACCATCACTTTTACTTAAGCTATCAAGTAATCTAGCAATAAGCTGTGCAGCCCCTGGGCTGGTTTGAATAATGATCATCACTTCATTGTGTTCAATATCGAGAACTAACTGTTTGAGTGGGCTCTGAGCGGTTGGTACACCCAACTCTGCAGGTAAACAGTAAACCATTTCTTGGCGAGCATTACGGGTTCTTACCGCGCCATACTTGCTCAGCATTCGAGATATTTTTGATTGGCTGATGTTGTCAAAACCTTGCGCTTTTAACGCCTCAACAATTTCACCTTGAGAGCTAAACTGTTCTTGTTTTAACAAATCTTTAAAGGCTTGAATAAGAAAATCTTGTTTTTGTTGACCGTTCATTGCTTGATATTAAAACCTATTTTGAAGGAAAAATAATAACGTAATTATGGCTGAACTACAGACGTTGAGTTTTTGCACGCGAGCCATTATACGCTATCATATAGACAAATATACGCTATACGTGAATATTAATTGTTTTTTTGTTGCCTTTACTATATCTTTTGCGCAGCAAATTTTTACGTATTTACTCAAATTTTTTTGTTAAAA
>Ga0105355_10005209_pt1 | contig 11013 bp, 9 predicted proteins | sample GOMGulsemesocosm_2_FD_83508 | JGI IMG/M metagenome (GOLD analysis project Ga0105355, IMG submission 83508) | Methane-oxidizing microbial communities from mesocosms in the Gulf of Mexico - GOM9C Gulf of Mexico | ecosystem: Environmental > Aquatic > Marine > Cold seeps | place: Gulf of Mexico...
ACTTTTTAAGGATCGCTTCTTTACGTTCTTGTGAATACTGTGCCATCTAGCTCTCTGTTTACCGCCCCCTATATTAAATTAATGGATGATCTTAAGGGGTGACAACAATCCTGACACAGGGGGTTCGCATGATTATATCTCAATCTATGTACAAAAAATGACTGAAAATCGGAGTGATATTGATGTCTTGCTATCATGGTATATTAAGCGGTACGTTTAAACCTCTCTGAGGTTATTCACATAACCTTATTTTTTTTAAAGTTTTACTCTCCCCCCTGTTTTTAGATAGAAGGCGTTCACTAATGATTTCATTCTTTGACTTACTGATATCTGTTCCAAGTACAAACTCATCTGTCGGAACATCAATGCCTTCACGAAATTGATCTATAGCGCTCTTTCTATTGTTGGCATATTGTTTATGTAAACGATCATTATTTGACCAATCATAATCAGGAGCTCCAAATCTTTCATGGAGTTCCTTCGCAATCTCATTCCAACGAGCAGTAACTTTTTCTAATGCTTGGCTTTGTTTTAATTCAATGGCAACCTCCCCTTCAATTGTTGCAAAATGCGTTTCTAAAAACAAGGTATCATATCCTCCTGGAGAAAGATTAGAATGATCGATAAAAGTATCATAAATATCTTTGGAATAAGCAAAGTCATAATAAGCTTCTTCTGAAATATATTCTTTTTTTATGTTGCCCGTAGCTTCAACAAGAAATTCATTATCTATAGCAATAGGGTATCCCTCTTCACCTATGAGATAATTAGTTTGTCCCCAACCTTGAATAGCGTACGTTACGTCATTAATTTTTTTTTCGTAAATTATGCTGTTTTTATAAAGTCGATCTCTATTTCCAAATATATAGTCCATTATGATCGTTGAATCACGCTCTATACCTATGTCATTAGGGGCTAATATCCTGTAGTTGTCTGATATTGTATTGTCAACAAAAAGAGAGTATACATAGGCTCCGTTCTCGCCTACTGGTGTACTATTGATAACCACAGGGGGGACAATACCTAGATTTAGTAGATCATCAAATTCCCAAGCCATTAATTCAAATTTCTCTCTTTCAGAGGATTCTCCATAGCTATCAGCTACAATTCTTTTCTTCAATATTTTTGTCTTAAATTTCTGTCCCTCGTATTCTGATTCTACTTCCCATACTGCTATAGAGTTCAAATTATTTATACCGCCTTTTATTTTATATTTAATGGTTCCCTCTGTCACATGCCCAGAATTATCAAAATTTAATATATTCAGGATAATACTTTTTATAATTTCTTTATCTTCTAAGTCTCCAGATTTAGTTGCATCACGTAATGCAACCCATGCCTTTCCATTTAAAATATTATCTAAATATTTCTGATGTAAAGTATGTGATTGAGCGGGTCTTGCACTCAACGTTATGTATACAATAATACATAAGAATATCAGTATATTTTTTTTTATTAACGCCATATTTATATCCATTTTAATTAATTTTATAGTGTTTATTTTATCGGATCACGTTGCTAGTTTATTGGAGATGTTTTACCGTGTGTTTTTTAAACGGTTATCTGGTCTTTAATAATTATTTACACAATGTCTTTTTCTTTAAAGTTTTACTATCTCCCCTGCTTTTAGATAGAAGGAGTTCACTAATGGTTTTATTCTTTGACTGACTGATATCTGTTCCAAGTACATATTCATTTGTCGGCACATCAATGTCTTCACGAAATTGATCTATAGCGCTCTTTCTATTGTTGGCATATTGTTTATGTAAGCGCCCATGATTTGACCAATCATAATCAGGAGCTCCAAATCTGTCATGGAGTTCCTTCGCAATGTCATTCCAACGTTCAGTAATTTTTTCTAATGTTTTATCTTGTTGTAATATATGCTGTTCCTCTTTACTCAACTCGGCTAAATAGGCCTCCAAAAAAATGGTTTCATACCCATCTGGAGAAAGATCAGAATGACTAATAAAAGCATCATAAACATCTTTGGAATAGGCAAAGTCATAATAAGCTTCTTCTGAAATATATTCTTTTTTGGTGATGCTGTAGGCAGAAACAAGTTGTTCATTATCTATAGCAATGGGATTACCGTCTTCATCTATGAGGTAATTTGTTTGCCTCCAACCTTTAATAGGGTAGTCTATCCCATGAATCTCTCTTGAACGAGTACTAAAGTATTCATAAAGTCGATCGGGGTTGCCAAATATATGATCCATTATGATCGTCGCATCATGTTCTATACCTATGTCATTAGGGGCTAATATCCTGTAGTTGTCTGATATTGCGTCATCAACAAAAAGAAAGTACACATCAGCACCACCTTTACCGTCTTCTGATGTACTATTTATGACCACTGGAGGGACAATACCTAGATTTAGTTGATCATCAAATTTCCAAGCCATTAATTCAGATTGTTCGGCTCCTTTTTCGTAGGGTGCGTAACTAGGCGGTATAATTCTTTTCTTTAATACTTTGATTTTAAATTTCTGCTCCTTATACTCGGATGTTACACTCCACATTTCTACAGGGTGTTGATTTTTAGGCTTTCCTTCGTTTTTAGGTCTAGGTATCAGCCTCGCCTCAGTTACATTCCCTGAATCCTCAAAATTTAATATATCCAGAATTATATTTTTTATAATTTTTTTATCTTCGAAGTCTCCAGCCGTCGTTGCGTCATGTAATGCAGTCCATGCCTTTCCGTTTAAAATATTATCTAAATATTTCTGATCTAATGTATGAGCTTGAGCCAGCCCAGCACCCAAAACGGTGTATGTCATAATTAAAAAATACACCACTGATAATTTTCTTATTGAGTTTATATTCATAATTTTTAAATCCTTTTTATCAAATCCACCCTTCCTTTCCCTAAATTGTTAGGGCGTGAAGTAAGGTGGGGGGGATTTTCAGTAGGTTTTTTCTATTTTATTCATTACATCGGAGACTTTTTTGAATGTATATTGAGTCACCTCTTGTGCTTCGAACTGATTGTTCCTCGAGTAGTGGATGGGTTAGTTCTGATATATCGATGTTTTTTTTATCTTCAGGGTTAACTAAAGCAAGAGCGTCCTTAGTACGTGAAGCCTGTTGTCTAGGTTCGGCTTCAATCTCTATTTTCGTCTGTACAGGATCCTCTGAAATTCCCCAGCGTTGTTCGACCTGGTCAGCTATAGCATTCCATCGCTGAGCTATCATCTCTGTTATATCTTTTATCTGATTTTCCTTCGAAAGTTTTGCATTCACCTGTGCCAGTTGTGCCTCAAGTATCGCTAAAAAGTCTTTTGGAAGTTCTAATAAATAGGTCTCCATAAAATCTGAAGCGGTATACTCACCAAGATGAGAATAGTCAAGAAAACGCTCATAGACATGGTAAGAATGAAAAAAGTCACTTAAAGAAGAATTTGTAATAGGATATTTTGGAATTGTCGCACTTAATAGAGACTCATTATTTATTGCGATAGGAAAACCTTCTGGATCTATAAGGAAATTGTCTTGAATTATGCCACGAGCTGGAACATCTATACCAGCAAGTGTTATTTTACTTCCCGCTGAACCAATGGTAATACGATCTGTATTTCCAAACAGCCAGTCTATTACTTCAACTCCGGTAAACTCTACCCCCATATGCTCTATTGGTTCTCCTTCAAAACTGAGGCCTTGAGAAAGGTCTGAAGATAATAACCGGTAGTTATCCGAAACGGTATCCTCAGCAAAAAGACTATATATGATTGTAGTATTACTTTCTGTGTCTTTATCTACAGCAACAGGTGGTACTATTCCTAGGCCTAGCATGTGATCAAAATCCCATGCCATCTTCTCTAGGGTTCCCCTCCCCATTTCCTGTCCTCCATCAATATCTAAATTAATATATTTTTTACTCACCTTGAGATTAAAATTAATATCATCATCAAACTTTGCATTTATCTCCCATACTTCTGTTTTATTTATATTTTCGGAATGAATATCTACTTCGCGGATTAATTTTTTATTTTTTATAAATTCAGTACTACTGCTATCATCAAAGTTTAATATTCGTAAGATAACATCTTCTATTGTTTTTCTTGAATCTAAGTCCCCCGATCGAGATGAACCACGCAAAGCTTCCCATGCTTTTCCATTGAGTAACTTATCAATATATATATCATCAAACTTAATCGGTTTAGCGTTTGCTATGTTAGAAATAAGCAGGGAAAATATGAGAAATATGGTAACTACTGTAACAACAAAGCCTATAGTAAAATTATATTTTTCTTTATTTATATATGTATGCAAAGTAACGCCTCTACGTATATGAATTAATATTAATTATCGAAGGAATCGACAACACTGTATGCTTTATCAAGGTGTTCAAGGACGGTATCAAAATATACTGTTATTCTAGGAGTCTTTCCATATGTCCAATATGTACCTGGTATTATTTCACTTTTTATATTTTCCTTATACTTGATAATGTTATATTTAACTCTTATTAGAGAATCCTTGGTATCTTTAGCATCAACTATATATGGGTTTAATGCGTTTCTTTCTTGATCAATAATGTTATTAATATCTGTAATTACATCATGTTCATGCTTTGAAACTAAAGCAAGCTGATAGAGTGAATACCTTAGTGTAGACAGCATAGCGTCTTTACGTCTTTCCATATAAGCGCTCTGCGTCCGAGCAATATTTTCTTTTATGTCTTCTGAATATACGGAAATATGGTCTGATAAGATGTTTTTGAATTTTTCCTGATAATCTTTATTGATATGCTCCTTTACATAAAACGGCGCAACGTCTTTTTGGGCAGATTTCAGAGCTGACTTAATGGCACGTTCTAAGAACCCTGTATCTTTCTCTGGATCAGGATCTATGCTTTTTATTTGGCTGAATTCAACTATTTTCTTGAAAATAACGCCTTCATCTTCCTGTATACTTGTTTCACCGGATAATTTTTCTAAGATTTGATTTATATGATTCATTATCAATAAGTCATTAATCAAACCTTTAGGTAAAGAATCATTAGAGAAAAATTCCCATAAGCCTAATGTCAACGTAGAAAGTATATTATCCGTGATTTCTATAGGTTCTACACGATTGTTTATAAATGTTATAAAGTGTTTGGTAAAATATAGCCAACCAATAGTTTTATCAATTTTATCATTATATGCAATCCGTTCAGAATCCGATGTCACAAGGGAGAACTCATCCAAAAGGTCTTTAGTAATGTCCATTTTTTGAGTTATTTCTGACGATTTATCTCGTAATATGTAAGAGCTAGAGTCGATAACAGGTTCTATTTTTTGGATATAAGATTGCCAACTATCACTTGTATAATCCGCATGAATCGTGACAGTATCTATAAACTTACCTGGAGCAAAGTAGCTTTGACCTAGAATCTGAATATTTAAGAAATAATCCGATGGGTCATAAATAGATTCAACTATATCGTTAAAATCATTCTTCATGTTACCAAGTGAAGTGGATGAAAATTTATTTTTCTCTACGTGTATTTTTAATGCTGATGAAAAAGTATTGAGTTGAATGAAGTCTAATACTTGTTTATTTTGCAATAGAACATATTCATCTGAATTATTAATAATTAATTCAACCAATTGTTCTAAAGGCAAGTCTAGATATTCATCGTTCGGGCGTATTGTCTCAAGAGCACTATCAATTGCGTTCTGGTACGTGTCCAGCATCTCACTGGCCTCGGCACTTAGCTGTAATTCAGCGATCTTAGAATCTAATTCCATTATAGTGCCTGTATTTAGTATCGCTCCTACGACGAATCCTATACCATCGAGTGAATCTCCAACGATCTCGGCAATAAGACTTCCTGTCGTTTTCGCAATAGCAGAAGATATCACACTGGCTCCGCCAGCTATCGTCAAAGTTGAACTAGCCAGAATCTCATTTACATCACCATGTTCTATTGTATTAATTAGACTGTACGCTCCGACAAGAAACATGGCAGAACCAAAAAGATCTCCAAACCCTAATTCTCCTTCTGCTTTTATATTTTCTACTGGTGAATCAGCTAGTAGAGTATTTCGGTATATTTCATCTTCAAGGTCTAATGTGCATGTTCCTGCAAAGCTGTTAAAAGTTATTAGGTATGGTATGAGGACACTAAGAATACTTTTTTTTGTATTAAATTGCATTATGATCAATTATCCTTTTATTGATATTTTATCGAAAATGTACTAAAGTTAATGTGTAAACTACTATTTTTCATACTTGTTGAATTTTAGTAGTTTACTCATTAACTATTTCAAGGGATTATTTATATTGCTATTTTTTTATAATTCCAGCCTTGCGGATAAAGTCCTCAGCCAGTGTAGATAAGTCTGTCCAGTCTTTAATTATTTGCTGTACTTCCCCTTCTCCCACTAGCGATTCAAGTGTGCTATCCCCCCTCATGATTCGATTACTATATTTAATAACTGAATCCATATCATATGACATTTTTTGCCACTGTGTTGATACCTTAGATAATAAAGGAGACAGGGTATTTAGGTATATGATACTCTGCGCTATACTCTTATCGGCTAATATATATGTCTGGAAGAGTGATAGCTTTAGTTTATCTTCACTAATTATATTTTTTAATTTTTTTATTTCTTGTAATATTATCGAGTCTTCATCTCCATAAACTTTGGCGACAACAGCTGCACTTATCCATCCTGCTATTGGGATCCATATATAAGTTATAATCATTCTCCCTTGATATTCTAGAAATTCTGACTTTTTTTGTAATATTTCAACTTGATCCAGAAAGTCGGTTATTTCTTCCTTTAATGCCACTGTATCTATATTCTTTATATCTTCTGTATAATTAGTTTGGATTGTGTTTAAATTTTTACTTTGTTGATAAAGATACCATTTATATTCCTTGAAACTATCTAAGGATTCCTGACTCTCATGCTCGAAACCCTCAGACTGATTTCTCAATATTTCAGCTATCTTTATTACAGCCTTGTAGTCTTCTTCACTTTTTGTGTCAGCTAATTTAGCCATACTTCGTTGAAGCTGGGCTAAATATACAGACATATCATCAGCATAAGAGACGATTGACCAAGCGGACTTCAGCATGCTTGGATGTATGACTGTTAGCCATTCATGTGCTTTATCATGAATCCCCTTATATGATGCAAGTAATGGTTCAAATTTATCAAAATCATTATTATCATTTAAATCTAATCTCGCCTTTAATTCGGCTTTACTCTGAGGAAGAGAAAGAAGATTACTCGTAAGTCTTTGAATTGAACTCCAATCTGAATTGCTTAATATAAATTTATTTGTCTCACTTTCTTTATTGTAAATATATACTGGAGAAAAAATGCCTTCACTGGCTATTGCAGGAAAACACAGTGCTAGCGATAAAAGTGAACTTTTTAAAAAAAAACTCTTATTTTTTAACATATATTCTTATTCCTATGATCTTGAGTTTATGTTTGTTTGTTAGAGTATTTCATACGCAGATCCCCATTTCAACGGACGAAAGTTAATTAATAGTTAACAAAATGTTACTTTCACAATAGGACATTGAACTTGGGGTATATTTGTTTTACAACTGCATGTTCACAAGGAGGGTTGTGTTGCATTCTGATAATAGTTAACATCCTTTTCGACATCAATTATTCTGGTCTAATCTATCTGGACACCTTGATTGTGGATAATAGAACCAACAATTGAGGTAAGCATGAATACGAAAAGACAGTACCGAACTTATATCAAAGAGTTTAAAGAGGAAGCTTTAGGCTTAATAACAGAACAAGGTTATTGTTGTGGTTTAATTCTATCGGACACTTCTAAAAGCATTTAAGTATAATGTTAATTAGAGGTGATTATGAATACTAAATTTAAACGTCCGAAATTTACAACTGAATTCAAGCAAGGCGCTGTAAAACTCGTTACTGAGCAAGGATATACCAGTCAAGGTGCCGCAGATAGCTTAGGTATTTCATTAAGTGCTATCACGCGTTGGGTTAAGGCTGAAAGTGGTTCGCAAGCCAGACCAGGAACCAAACAAGAAAGCTTGAACCTATCTGAACGTAATGAACTTGATATGCTACGTAAAGAAAACGCTAAACTGCTGATGGAGAAGGAAATCCTAAAAAAGGCCGCAGTCTTTTGGATTATCTTGCTTATTACAACAGCAAGCGGCCACATACGACATTGGGGTATTTATCACCGATGGAATTTGAGCAACAGATATTAAGAAAAGTAGCTTAAGCAAGTGTCCGATTTGAGTTGACCTTTACAGTTGATATTGATGACACACATAAAACGTGTGATTGTTGCCGTCATCCATTACATAAGATGGGTGAAAGTAGTAGCGAAACCCTTGAGTTTGTCCCTGCTTATATTAAAGTCATCAAAACCATTCGCCCGAAGTATACGTGCCGACATTGTGAAAATAACGAGATTGAAAGTCAGGTAAAAATGGCACCAATGCCAGCAACACCGATACCCAAAAGCATGGCGACACCGAGCTTGCTCAGTCAAATCATTACCTGTAAATATCAATTTGGTTTGCCCCTTTATCGACAAGAAACTATGTTCAGTGATATCGGTATTGAGTTAAGCCGTCAAACAATGTCGAGTTGGATATTACGCCGTGCGGCATTACTTGAGCCATTATATATGCGCTTAAAAACAGTATTGCTTGCTGAGCCTGCTATTCATGCGGATGAAACGCCGCTTAATGTCATCAAAGCAGAAAAAGCGACGAGTTATATGTGGGTATATTGCTGTGGGTCAGATGCATTAGGCAGCAACACCAATATTGTATTATTTGATTACCATAATAGCCGCCGAGCTCAATGTACGATTGATTTTCTTAGTGGTTACCAAGGTTACATGCATGTTGATGGGTATAAAGCTTATGAGTCAACGGACGCGACTTTAGTGGCTTGTCTTGCACATATTCGACGTAAATTTGTGGATGTTAAAAAGCTGCAAGGAAAAAAGAAAAAAGGGAAAGTAGATGTCGTATTAAATTTAATTGGTCAGTTATACGGGATAGAAAAATGCATTAAAGGAAAATCAGTCGAAGAGAAATTAGCCATTCGACAGTCCCAAAGTAAACCAATTGTAAACACATTATATGATTGGCTGCTTGAACACAAAGATAAAATCCCCCCCAAAAGTAAATTGGGTGAAGCGATCAGTTATGGATTAAACCAATTTGAAAAATTTCAACGCTACCTTGAAGATGGTCGATTGAGTATTGATAATAATCGAGCGGAACGAGCAGTAAAGCCATTTGTAATAGGGCGTAAGGCGTGGCTATTTTCGTATACCCCCACAGGGGCGAACTCGAGTGCCATTTTATACAGTTTGGTTGAAACTGCAAAAACGAATAATCTCATAGTGCATGATTATATTGCTACCTGCTTACAGCATATTGCTGAAAATCCTAATGATATTGACGCCTTGCTACCATGGAATATTAAGTGTAGCTAGGTGCCGTTGCCTATACGCTTACAATTATACTGGTGTGAAAGGTCGATTAAAATAATAACCGACCTAACTGATATTGCCTAATTGATGATTATTTGAGCGCTGCAACAAAGCCGTTCAGAATAAGCCTTAAATACCTGCCTATGTTTAAGGTCAGGAACATTGAAATTCCTTACTGTGTTCGGGTAATAAAGATGTATACTACAAACTCATAATTTCATTTTCTGTGCTGTTAACGACTTAACTATCAACAGGTTGAAAAGTTGGTATACAACTTTATTACTCGGTATACATCTTTATTACTCAGCGACACTTACCTTCGAGAATATCACGAAATCTTTTATTACTTTCCTCACTGACACGATTACTATCACCATCTGGCCGGCCATTAATGGGGGTTGGCTCTTCATAAGACTCCATATCAGCATTCATTGACTTTAACTTTTTTTCCACTAAATCAAGGCGTTCGAATTTAGGTGCAAAGTGGCCACTGTCATTGTTGATTGATCTTATCTCGCCATGTTTGACAATAAGCGTACCAGCGGCGACTGGCCATTCATCTTTTACTAATGAACTGTGAAAGATGATATCGTTGTGAGGAAGTTGTAAAATTTCGGGATCGTAGACATATATATCACCATCATTTTCCATTATAAATATAATTTCATATTTTTGTTTGTTGATGATACCTTCGCGTTTGAGAAAGTTATTTATTTCTTGACCACCGACAAGAAGTTTGCCTTCGTCATTGACTACTAATTTTAACTTCTTTGATATCTCACTGTCGTCTCTTAGGTAATGCATCTTGTTTAATGCGATAGCCTTTTCGTCCGTGGTCGCACCGTGTTGCGTCATTTTAAGTCCAGAGATTTTTTTTTTCCAAGTCGCGAGCTGCGCAATCTTTAACCGGACTTTTCCTAACATTGTGTCTGTGTTTATTTCAGCAATAGCTGGAAAGGCGCTTAATTGCGCTAAAAGCAATGCCGCGATTATTTTCTTTAACATTTAGATGTCCTTTTAATATTTTTAATGTTTTTAATGTTTTTAATGTTTTTAATGTTTTTAATGTTTTTAATGTTTTTAATGTTTTTAATGTTTTTAATGTTCAGACGCTGGGGCGAAACAAGAAACAAGAAACAAGAAACAAAAAACAAAAAACAAAAAACAAAATAATACAATGTAACTACATAAAATCAACATTGTAAGATTTAACTATCTATGTATAGAACCACTCAAAGGATCAGTCAACCGATCATATTTCTCTTCACTGATCGGCGTTAACTCATCGAGTAGCTTTTTTTGTGTCTAAATTTCGGTAACCTCAGATATCAATCACCATATTTCCGCATTCACGATACTACGAGATAACGCCAACGATTTTGATGCATTTCCCGCAAAAAGCTCAGTGACGAAATCACGTTGACCGAAACTGTTCACTACCGTTAAACCGTATTGGTGCTTACAACCCAATCTTTTGACAAGCAGCGCATATTCGTGCCTGTACCTTAGCGTAGCGATTTGAGCATCAACCTGCGATGCGGTGAACCCTGATATCGCGACAAGCTC
>Ga0105355_10005215_pt1 | contig 10998 bp, 11 predicted proteins | sample GOMGulsemesocosm_2_FD_83508 | JGI IMG/M metagenome (GOLD analysis project Ga0105355, IMG submission 83508) | Methane-oxidizing microbial communities from mesocosms in the Gulf of Mexico - GOM9C Gulf of Mexico | ecosystem: Environmental > Aquatic > Marine > Cold seeps | place: Gulf of Mexico...
AAAAATTAATAGAGAAGGATCAAAAGAACCCGAATTTTAGATATCAATTAGGTTTGGTTCAACTACAAGCAAAGGATAAAAGTTATATAGAGTCTTTTAAACGAACCGCTAAATTAGATCCATATCATTTAAAAAGTATCAAACAACTATGTAAATATTTTTTAAAGAAAAGTAGCTGGGGCTCTTTTAAGAAATATAATGAGTTGGGATTACAAAACTATCCCGAAGATGAAGTTTTAATAAACTATAAAGCACAAGCTTGTTTCAATCAACAATATTATAAAAAAGCAATTATATATTTTACCAAGTTATATGAAACAGACCCTGAAAATAAGTTTGTGCTCTATAGATTAGGGCTAGCAAATCATATGTTAATGAAGTATGATGAAGCAATTTCGTTTTATAAAAAGGCCATTGAACAAGATAGCACTAATGGTGATTACCACACCCAAATTGGGTTGGCGTATTTGGGGGCAGAATCTTATAAAAAATCACGTCTTCACTTATTACAAGCTTTGGTTTATAATAATGTAAAGGTAGATAGTGAGTATTACAATTTAGGAATATGGCATAAACAGCAAAAACAATATGGAAAAGCAATAAAGGTATTTCAAAAAGCTTTATCGGAGAATAAATATAATTATAAAGCTAAATTTGAACAGATATTATGTGCCGATAATTATTACAAAACTAACGAAAGTAAATTAGAGTTATATCAAGAATATAAGCTCTATTTTGAAGGGGAAAATAAAAGAAATGATGAAATTGTAAAAGCAAGGATAAGTCATTTTAAAGAATTAATACATTTGGAAGGAAATACGAAACAGTTTCAAAAGTGATTGTAGAATACCTATCTTTAATGCTTGTAAAATCATTCCATGAAACAGAAAGTATTATTTATAGATAGAGACGGTACCATAATAAAGGAAACTACCGATGAAAAAATAGACTCTTTTACGAAGTTAGTATTCTATCCCAAAGCAATAGTTACATAAAATTGCTAAAAAATTAAACTTCGAATTGGTTATGATTACCAATCAAGATGGATTAGGAACCTCTTATTTTCCAGAAGATACGTTTTGGCCTGTACAAAATTTTGTTGTCGATACCTTTAAAAATGAAGGGGTATCATTTAAGAAAATTTATATAGATAAAACGTTCCCAAAAGACAATGCGAAAACTCGTAAACCAAATACAGGATTGCTGACTTCTTATTTTTCAGATTACTATGATTTAGAAAACTCCTTTATGATAGGCGATCGATTAACCGATATGGAGTTGGCGAAAAACTTTGGAGGAAAAGGAATTTTTATCAATGATAAAACGCATTTAGGAACCAATGAAATAACCATTAAAATAGAAGAATTAGATAAACATATTGCATTAGAAACTAATGATTGGAATACAATTTATAAGTATCTAAAGTCTTTATAATAACTGTATAGATCTATGCTCATTGTGTATATAATGATCTTTTCGTACTTTTCCACTTTAAAGCCTTGATTTGAAGAAAGCTATTGCTATTATTTGTGTATTGTTATTTTGCTCCTGTAATTATTTTGAGAAGCAAAAAATTCACGATACAGATGAGCGAATTCAAGAACGACTGGATTCTTTAGATACTTCTACAATTGATAAGTTCCCTATCTTTAAAGACTGTGAGCAACTTGACCAAAACCTAACAGCCGAAAAACAATGTTTCATAACCTCTTTAAGTTCTTATATTGGTAACTCTTTATTCCAAAATAAACTGGTGTTAGAAAATGAATTAAACACCTCTTTTCAAGTATCTATTGAAGTTTCTGATACAGGAAAAGTGACTGTTATATCATTTGAAATTAATGCAATTTTAAAAGAAAACATCCCTCAAATAGAACAAATGATATTACAAAGTATTAATGATCTACCAGAAATAAAGCCTGCCTTAAAGAAAATAGAATCAGGTGAGTTAGTACCTGTAAAAACGCACTTTATTATCCCAATACGAGTTGTAGCAAAGGTAACTGATGTTTTAAGCTTAGCGAATAGCCAATCTTCTCATTAAACGTAACACTTCAACGTACAGCCAAATTAAGGTTACTAATAATCCCCAAGTAGCAAGCCATTCACTACTCTTAGGGGCTTTATTTCGTTTATGGTCGATAAAGTCAATGTCTATTAGTAAAGAAAATGATGCGGTTATTGCTGCGAACACATTAAAAGCCAATGCAAACCAATTATTGCCCCATATAAAACTTGTATTCACACCAAAAAATCTAAGAATCCATGTGACTATGTACACTGTAAAAATAGTAGTAGATGCAATAATTATGGTGCTTTTTAATTGCTTGGTGAGTATGATTAACTTTGTTTTATATAAGAGAATCATCACTAAAAACGTGATAATAGTAACACCTACCGCTTGAAAAGGATAGTTTGGGTATTGTTGATGAACTTGGACACTAAAAGCCCCTAAAAACACTCCTTTTGCTAAAGCATATAGTGGCACTAAAAAAGACGCCCAATGATGTCTTACAGAAATAACGATGCTAATTACGATAGCAGTTAACATTCCGCCAGAAGCAAACCATTTAATAGAGTTTCCTTCATAATACCAATACCAAACAGCAGCAACTACAGTAGCCAATATAAAGATACAAAAAAACGATTTCAGAAAAATTCCTGAAACCGTCATTTTATTTGTGGTACTTGCTTTTTTATCCCAAAAAAACGGACTGAAAGCAGGGTTTGATGTTTTGTGGTTTAAAAACATTTAATTACAAGTTAAACTTGTATCCTAAACGTAAGTCTAAAGGTGTATTTCCTTGATTATCAAAGTTGATTAAAGCAAATAATTCATTTGCAGATAAAGTAATATAACCATTACCTAGTTTAATATCAGCACCTAAACCTAAAATGATAGGAGCATCTAAAGTTGATCCAGAACTTTTTGTTGTAGTAGTTGTCGCTCCAACAGTAGTTGTTGTTTCAGATTTAGAAAAAGTATAGGTAGCAAATGTTGCTTGAGGATATATTGAAAAAGATTCTTTGTTGATTACTCTGAATCTGTAAAATATTCCAAATTGACTAGACGAATACTTAAAATCATCAGCTTCTAAACTTTGCTTAAAAGTTAACCCTAATGAATGTCTAGATCGTTTTTCGTCATATATTTCAGCCTCAGCTCCAAATACAGGAACAAATGTATTGTTCGGGTTTCTTACAAACGGATTGTTTGACATTCCACCAAACACACCTAAACGAGCTTTAGTAATTGGTCGTTCAGCTTGTAACCTGTAATCTATGTCAGAGGCTTTGTTGTAGTTATCAACATAAGTTCTTAAACTTCCAAGTGTAAGTTTAACTTTAGAAATATCCATTCCTGCCTCAGCGGTAAGGATACTTAAAATTTCTTTGTATTCACCCTGATATTTTCCGTTTTCATCTTTGGTATTAGTTAATTCAGTAAGTGAATCATCCTTTTTGATGAAATAACGATATTCTCCATCTGCTACAACATAAAACAAAGATGCTTTACCTGTAATTTCTTCTGTTAATTCATATGATTTTCCATCAATAGTATGTGTCATTTGAGCAAAAGAATAGATGCTTAAAAATAAAGTAAGGACTAATGTTATAATAATTTTATTCATGGCAATAATATTGTAGTTAACCTCCTTTTGAGGAATTTTGATAAAAATAAAAAATAAAAATGTAATAAACTGATTTTAACAAGCAAATAGCAGCTTATTGTTGAGTAGGTAATTTCAACGACCAATTATTACGAACAGATAGGTACCTAATAATAACAACTGTAAGCATAGAAATTAACATGTTAAGTGTTGGTATGTTTGAAGTTTGTTCCAAGCCTAAAAAAACTAATCCACCAGCTAAACATGCTGAGGCATAAATTTTTTTTCGAAATATTAATGGGACTTTATTAGTTAATACATCACGAATAATCCCACCAAATACTGCGGAAACAATTCCCATCAAAATTGCTATAGGAGGTTCAAGCCCCACTGAAAGTGTTTTTTGTACCCCTAAAATAGTAAAAAGACCAATTCCGATTGTGTCAAAAAAAAACATACTTTTTCGGAGTTTTAAAATTCGTTTCTTGAATAAATAAGAAAGCAGTAAAGCTGCAATAATTGCCCACAAGTAATTTAGGTCTGTCATCCAGCCAACTGGAGTTTGGCCAATAAGCATATCGCGTAATGTACCACCTCCTACAGCTGTTACCATACCTATTATACTAGCGCCTACAACATCAAATTTACTATCTATTGCTGTAAGTACTCCACTAATAGCGAATACCAATGTTCCTATAATATCAAGAATGTAAATCCAATCCATAAAAAGAGACTTAAATTAGAATGCAAAAATAAGCTAATTTGTATTGAACATGCAGTCGATTATTTATTAAAACGCCTGTCTTTCCACACAAACGGACTCAATAAACTTGATACTGCAATGTAAACGGTAAAAAACGGGTAAAATAGTAGCGTTTTTAAGTAAGATAATAGGTTGATTTTATTCTGGTATAAATGAGCGGTTTTAAAAATAAGTAATGAGTCAATTACAAATTTTGGAACTATGAGTAGTAAGAAAACAGGATTAACTATACTAATAATTAATGATACTCCTATCCCAATATTTGTAAAGAATACTATCGCTCCTATACCTTTAGCAAAGTAACTTTTAAAGTGAGTGGCTTTGGCTGCCCAACGTTTACGTTGTTGAACTAATTCATTCCAATTTTTAGTTGGGTAAGTAGTTACTAATGCTTTAATTTCTTTTAGGAATAGTACTTTGGATTTATCATGTGTAACAAAGTTTTCTAATAAAAACACATCGTCACCACTTGCTATAAAATCATTGTTTCTAAATCCGTTTAACTCTAAGAATAAATCCTTCCTATACGCCAAATTAGCACCATTAGCCATAAAGGGTTTCTGAATTCCAAAACCACCAATGGTTGCACCTTGCATACTCAAAAAATCTAGGAGTTGAAATTGATGCAAAAATGAATTATTACTTTTGAAACTTACTGGTGCAACGATCATATTTGGGTTGTTTTCACAAATGCAAGTATTGAAGCTAGAAAGCCATGTTTTTGGTAGTATACAGTCAGCATCCGTAGCAAGGGTCCAATCGTGTTTTGTATTTGAAATGGCAGTACTGATAGCATCTTTTTTAGGAGAGTTTGACTGCCTTATATTTTTAATTAATCTTAAATTAATCGTTGGGTTTTTAGCACAAAATTGATTGATGATATCTATTGAATTATCAGTTGATTCATCATCAACCAAAATTATTTCGAATAGTGTTTTATTGTATTCAATTTCAGCAATGGATTTTAATAAGTCAGGTAAGTTTTTAGCTTCATTTCTAAAAGGAATAATAACTGAGAATTGAGTAGCGTCTTTTTGGTTTTTAGTGCTGTTTTTCAACTTGTCAAAACCAACAACAAACAATAGGATAAGTATTACATACAAACCAATTATGAATCCGAATATGTGAAAAATGAAGAGCATATTATTCTTGGTTCAATTTAAAATTTAAAACAAAGTAACTTCCTATTGCTGCAGGAAAAGCAAAATTAAAAATCCACATTATTGTTGTGATTGCTATTATAACGAATTCGTTAGCTCCAGCAAAACTAAATAACCAAACAGCAACACTTCCTTTAACAACTACATCAAGGATGAAAATTGTAGGGATTACAGAAGCTAATAAGTACATACTGGTAATAAACGGCATAGCTTCAAGATAAGAAACATCAATGCCAAACATCCAAATTAAAAAATAAAACTGATGTGCAAAAACGATATATTTTAACACGGACAAACATCCAGTGGTTATTATAGTTTTTTGGTGTAAGTTTTTGAAAAACCGACTTAACCTTGAAAAACAATAGCCTTTTATAGGGTGTTTTTTCCGAGAAGAATAAGTGAAGAAAAAATACAGAAAAACAATTCCTAAAAACCCAAACCGTATCGTTTTATAATAAAATAGGGGTATGTCATAAGTATGTATAACATATGATAAGCCAACAATTCCAAAAATGATTGTTACTCCAAGTTGTGCTAAGTTCCCTACTAAGTTCAAGCCAAGGATTTTTTTTCGAGATGTTTTTGGGTAGTAGATTGCTTTAGCTCCATATTCTCCAATTCTGTTTGGGGTAATGATAGATGTAGTTAATGAACTCAATGATTGTTTAGTCGCTTCTGTAAATGAAATCACCTTGATTTCATTTACAAGAACTTTCCATTTTAAACTTTCTAAACTCCAATTGAATAAGCTAAATATAATGAGAATGCTAATGTTGGTTGTAGTTATTATATTATTATCATTCAACAATTGTAGGAAATAGTCAAAATCTAAAGTGTCATTATGTATTAGCTTTTGATAGATGAAAAAACCAGCGCCAAAAACAATAGCTAACTTTACCGCCATAAAAGCAATTTGCTTTAAGCGAAGACGTAAAGTAGACATACTATTGTGCTTGGTCATTAGTTTTTAGTAAGTTTGTAATAATCAGCCCGCAAATTATAAAATTTAAACAGATGAACAGATTTAGTATAGTATTATTCTTTGTATTCCTTTCAAATTTAATAACAGCCCAAACTTTAACGATCGATCTAGGAGTAGGTTTTAATAAGCCTTCTGATGATTTCGGAACCACTTATGAAGCAAAACCAATTAACGGATTAACTGTCGATGCAGGACTTCGTTACATGTTTAAAAAGAAATTAGGTGCAAAATTAGATTTAGGATTTAACCGCTATGGTGAAGGCGGAGACTCACCAGAATTTAAAGCAAATTATACACGAGTAAATTTACAAGCGTATTACAATGTTTGGGATCATTTATACGATTTACAAATGCGTTTACCAGAACGTATCGGTGTGTTTTTACATGCAGGACCAGGAATGTCGTTTATAAAACCACTAAGTGAACCATACATTAACAACAAGAGCAGTAATTTTAATGTAATGGCTGGTGTAGCAGTTCATTATGGAGTCACTGATAGAGTATCGATATTTGTTGATGCTTCGAATATATTTAATATGGGTCAGAAAATAAATTATGAAGGATCTGTTTTAGCAGATAAAATAAATTCATCAATGGCTAATTTAACTTTTGGAGTAAGTATTTCGATTAATTCAGATTGTTACTTCTGTGATGAGCCAGAAATGTAGCCCACCACTGGGGTTTTCTTGCATAAATCCCTAACAAATAAACACACAAACGAGTATAGTGGCTAAAGAAAAAATCATATTAGGAGTAGATCCAGGAACAACAATAATGGGTTTTGGACTCATTAAAGTTGTGGATAAAAAGATGGAGTTCCTGCAAATGAATGAACTTCTGCTTCAGAAATATAAAGATCCTTATACCAAGCTAAAACTAATTTTCGAACGTACAATGGAGTTGATTGATACCTATCATCCAGATGAGATGGCGTTGGAAGCTCCTTTTTTTGGGGTGAATGTGCAATCGATGTTAAAATTAGGTAGGGCACAAGGAGTAGCTATGGCAGCAGGATTATCAAGAGAAATCCCTGTAACAGAATATGCCCCTAAAAAAATAAAAATGGCCATTACGGGTAGTGGGAACGCAAGTAAGGAACAAGTTGCAGCAATGCTTAAAAGTTTACTAAACTTAAAGACTTTACCTAAAAACTTAGATGCTACCGATGGTTTAGCAGCTGCGGTTTGCCATCATTTTAATTCAGGTAAAACTGTAGGAACAAAAAATTACGGAAGCTGGGAAAGTTTTGTAAGTCAAAATGCCAATCGAATTAAAAAATAACATCTCTTTTTTATTAGAGAATATCAGCTATGCAAGACATTGAATCATTAAAATATCCAGCAGGGAAATTGTATATCCCAAACCAAATTTCTGATATAGAAATTAGAAAATATATAAAAACTATAACTGAGTTTCCTGAACGAGTGATTACTGAAATAAAAGACTTGTCAGACGAAGAGCTACTAAGTTATCACTATCGCTATGGAGGTTGGAATATCAAGCAAGTATTGAATCATTGCATTGATAGCCATATGAATAGTTTTATCAGATTTAAATTGGCATTAACCGAAGAGAATCCTACCATAAGGCCTTATAATGAAACTGCATGGGCGGAGTTATCCGACACGTTATTGTACAGCGTGTCAGAAAGTATTCAGTTATTACAATCGATACACAAACGTTGGGTGTTTTTATTAAATAGTTTAACACCTGAAGAATTCACAAGAACATTTGTTCATCCAGATGGGAACGAAGTCGTTTCGCTAAAAGAAAATCTATGTATCTATGCGTGGCATTGTGAAAATCATTTTTTACATATTGCAAATGCTAAGAAATTTAAATTCCCAAAAGATTAACCCACCAGCGGGTTAAATTTTCCGCCCGATAGTTATCAGGATACCTTGGGCTAAAATAATATTGTTAAACTTATACTTCGGACGCTTGCGTCGAGTATATTGATTTTATAAAAACTAAAGTTATTTAGGCAAAATGATAAACTGCCTACTGTTACTGTAAACTGAATACTAAAAATGAGTGGAATTTATCTTCACATCCCGTTTTGTAAACAAGCATGTCATTATTGCGATTTTCATTTTTCTACATCATTAAAGAAAAAAGATGAGTTAGTACAGGCTATTGCTTTAGAATTGGAATTGAGAAAAAATGAAGTTACTGATCCTATAGAAACTATTTATTTTGGTGGAGGAACACCAAGTTTATTATCTGTAGATGAGTTAGCGTTCTTAATTAAAACTATTTATATCCAGTATGAAGTAATTGAAAAACCAGAAGTTACTTTAGAGGCAAATCCAGATGACCTGATAGCACTGATGTCTTTTAATGATAAATCGAAAAATATATTTGAAGAATATAAAGCTATTGGTATAAACCGATTAAGCATTGGTATTCAATCTTTCTTTGAAGATGATTTGACAATGATGAATAGGGCACATAATGCAGAAGAAGCTGAAAAATGCTTGTCTGTAGCGACTCGTTACTTTGATAATATTACTATCGATTTAATATATGGTGTCCCCAATATGAGTAATGAAAAATGGACTGCTAACATCGAGAAAGCATTGTCGTTTGGTGTAAATCATATTTCTAGTTATGCGTTAACTGTTGAACCAAAAACTGCGTTAGCAAGTTTTATAGCTAAAGGAAAAATTGATGCTCCAAAAGATGCTGTAGCCCATGCTCATTTTAAAATATTAGTTGATAGGTTAGAAAAAAATGGATTTATACATTATGAATTGTCTAATTTTGGAAAACCTAACTACTTTTCAAAACACAATACTTCTTATTGGAAAGGGAAATCTTATATAGGGGTTGGCCCTTCAGCACATTCTTTTAATGTCACTCAACGTAGTTGGAATATAGCGAACAATGCAAAATACATTGCGGCTATTCAAAATAGCGTTTTGCCAATTGAGAGAGAAACCCTTTCTTTAGACGATCGTTATAATGAGTATGTTATGACAGGATTACGTACAATTTACGGAGTTTCCTTAGAAAAAGTTAGAAATGATTTTGGTGAAACCTATGTTTCTCATATTAAAAAAGAAACACAAAAATTTATAGACCAAGGTTTGTTAAAGATTATAAGTGAAGTTAATAGGCTAACCGGAGAACAGGTTGTTAATGTATTTACTACTGAAAAAGGGAAATTTTTATGTGATGGTATTGCTTCCGATTTGTTTAGGGTATAAAACGGTAAAAAGGGTTTTTACTTGAAATTCAATCTTTTAGGAAATGCGCAAAAAATAACGTATTTTAGTCCTACTAAACACTAGCCGGTTTAATGAATTCTAAAAAAGGGGTAATATCTATTATTTTACTATGCTTATTTTTGAGCTTAAACGCCCAAGAATATGTTGATGAAAAATATTACTTACTGGATAGTTTGGATTTGTCTTCAACGAGTTCTAAAGAAAAAAAACTACTCGAATCTTCATTAAAAGAATACCATTCATCATCACACGATACCTTAAAGTTAAAGGCGATTAGTCATCTTGTAGAAAATTCTTGGGACAATAAAATTTGGCCAAGATATAACGCTTGGGTGTATTATTTTACAAAGAAAAAACTAGGGGATTTAGTTGGTACTTATTACCAAAAGGAATTATCTCCAGTAGATGAACAGTTGCTTTTGTATTATGCAAATGCTATCAATAACTTTGGGATAGTACAAAGTGAAATAGGTGATTTGCCTAAGGCTTTAGAGTATTATTTTATATCATTAGGGATAAGGGAGCATGTTAAGGATGACTTAGGAACTTCTGAGACATATAATAACATAGGATCAGTTTATAGTACGTTAGATAATTCCGAAAAATCGTTAGAGAACTATGAAAAAGCGAAAACTATAGCAGAGAAAGTAAATGATAATGATTTAATGGCTGTTGTTTTAAGTAATATAGGGATACTGTATAAAATAACAGGTAAAACAGGTAAAGCATTAGAATGTTACGAAAGAAGCTTAGTGATAAAAAAGGAGTTAAATGACAATGCGGGCTATGGACTTACTCTAGGGTTGATCGGAGAAATTCATGAAGATGATGATAAGCTTAAAGAGGCGTTAAGTTTTTACAAAAAAAGCTTAGTTATTTTTGAGGCCGAAAAGGATAATGAAGGTATTTCAGTTTCTTTAAATCGCATTGGAACAATTTATTTTAAGCAAAACTTAATAAATAAAGCTAAAGAAAGTGCTTTAAAGGCAGTTTCCTTAGCGAAGGAATCTGGTGATGATGAGGTAATAATGAATTCTTCTTTGCTACTGTCATCAATATATGAGCGAGAAAAATTATGGGACAAAGCGTTTGAATTTCAAAAGCTACATGTAAAAATGCGCGACCGTGTTAAAAACGTTGATATTCAAAGAAAAGCAACTGAAGCACAAACAAAATATGACTTAAGCAGTCAGCAACAAAAAATTGATTTTTTATCTTTTAAAAATAAAATTCAGAAGGATCGTTTAGAGGA
>Ga0105355_10005217_pt1 | contig 10997 bp, 12 predicted proteins | sample GOMGulsemesocosm_2_FD_83508 | JGI IMG/M metagenome (GOLD analysis project Ga0105355, IMG submission 83508) | Methane-oxidizing microbial communities from mesocosms in the Gulf of Mexico - GOM9C Gulf of Mexico | ecosystem: Environmental > Aquatic > Marine > Cold seeps | place: Gulf of Mexico...
AATAAAAATAATAAAAATAATAAAAATAATAAAAATAATAAAAATAATAAAAATAATAAAATTTAAATTCTCATAAAAAATTAAAACCACTGCACCTAACTATAGAAAATAATGAGAATGCTCCATACCCTTATTTAAAAATATAGCTATTGATCTAATTCAGTTTTTTCCAAAAAAAAGCCTCATACAATTAAGGTATGAGGCTATGCATAAATTAAACTACTAAATCCAGTTATTTATCGTCATGATCGATACTGGTATCAATTTTTAATAATTGAGTTTCACCATTTGAATCATCTACCCCATCATTATCATTAATAATATATAAATCATCATCTGCAGTTATTGCCATTCCTTCGATTTTTTCTAATATCAATCCCTTAGTTTTAGCTAAATCTTTCATAAGATCACGAACCAAAACTTTGTTTAAGACAGGGAAGTCAGTTGATGACCCTATCTCCGCGTCTTCTAATGCTGTTAATCCAGCAATTGAAAACTGATAAATACGTTTTATTGAAGCATCAGCATTACCTTGGTTATCCCGCTCGATAACCATGAAATATTCATCATCAACCGCTGTAATTTCAGATAAACCAACCCAAGCACCAAGCTCAGAATCTAGTGTTTCTAATGGATAATAATAAAAACTCCAGCTAGCAGAGTTAACATCATATCGACCTATACGGACAAAACTTTCAGGGTCTCCAGCCCATTCACGCTGGAAAGCAACAAAAAGAACTTCCTGATCTGCTGTTCCTGTAGATGTTACCCCCTCGAAACCAAAACGTATTTGACGCGCATTAGTTTTAGCTGGCAAAGTGATTACTTGATCAATTACACCCTCTACTGTTACACCAAGAACCAAGTTATAAGTCTCAAATGGTTTTTTTACATCACCAATTGTGCCTTTGCCTTCTGAAGCTATCCAAAACCCACCAGTCTTACGAATAGCTATCCCTTCTTGATCTATATTAACGGTTCCATCTTCATTAACCCTATTTGAATCAATAGTAGCCAACAAACCAAGACTATCTTTTAAGATGATTTCTTCAGTCAGTACTGCTGGTTTATCTGCAATATCCATTTTAAAAACACGTGCTTTATTATAAAAACTATCGTGCACTGTATACATAATATCTGAATCAGTAGGATCAGCTGCTAAACCAGATAAAGCACCCCACGGCATTGGTTTTCCATCAGATCGATCCGCTGAAATTACTGTAGGATAATCTACTTCATCAGAACCATATTTATAGATAGTCAATGCAGATCGCATTTTGTCATCACGAGCATCTTCTTCACCTGCTGTAATAAATAATTTACGTCCAGGGATAGCTAATAGACCTTCTGGTTTTACTGCAGTAGGTAAAACTTGTTTTAATACTGGGGTTTCTGGATTATTAATATCGTAAACTAATGCAACACTTGCACGTTCCGAATTTACAAACAGATACTTGTCATCTTTAAAAGAAGCTACTTCTACATTTTCTGGTTCATTACCTTTTTTAGCTGATCGTTTATCAGGATAGTGTCCGTGGCGAACAATAGTGTGCTCTACAGTGTTTCCAGATTCAAAGACAATACCACCTTCTTTACTATAAATAGTATACCCTCGGCTACCACCATTCAAATCACCTTCATCAGCAGTCACTAATAAGTCATTATTAACCCAGCTAACACCATCAGGCTCTCTTGGGACAGCTGTTAATGATGATTCTAATGAAATAGATTTATCTTTAGCCGTATCTATATTGTCTAAATCTTGTGTTCCAGCAGAGAAATGATTAACAATTGTTCCATCTGCAAGGTCTACCAAAGCAATATGATTATTTTCTTGAAGAGTGATAACAGCAATATTATCATTATTAATATCTACATATTCTGGCTCTGGGTCACTTGCATAGAGCATTCCCTGTAACCCTGTTAGTTCAACACTACGTGTAGTCCAATTTGTAGGTTTACCGTTTAAATCTACAATTATTAATTTTCCAGCTGGTTGCTGAGGAAGTTCACCATCATTTAAATCTTCGTCACGTTCATTTTCTATAACGATTGCCGCATATTTTCCATCAGGGCTTACAGCGATTGAATCAGGTTGTCCACCTAGCTGAATTGTTGCTTGAACTTTTTGTTTTTCAATGTCTATGACAACTAATTGACCACTAACATTAATAAAATCTTCTGATGTATTTACTGCTGCTAAGGCATATTCGCCTTTTATAGCAACAGAAGTCGGCTCTCCTCCAACATTGACTATTCCCGCAGGTTTAGGTTTTTTTGCATTTTTTATATCGACAAAACCAATGGCTTCCATTTTTCCATCAGTATATATTAGCGTTTGGCCATTTATACTCGCAGCAACAATTTCAGCCACTGTTTCATTTTCTATACTGGAGTTTAAAAAAACTGGAAATGTAGCAATACGATTAAATGATTTATCTGACCTATCGTCAGCAATTGACATTGATGAAGCAAGAGATAAGGCTATTGCTGATGCAATAACTTGTTTACGCGGTAACCCTTTTAAAAATGAAGACATATAACCCTCTACTAAAATGTAATAAATAACTAGCGCATAAAGTAGCTGTTATTTATTACATTTTAATGACTAGGCTTTTCTATTTTAAAAAATAGCTAAAAGAGTTATTCAGTGGTGCCTATGTTTTTCTCTTTCTTGGCAAAACCTGCACCTTTTTTAGTTTTTGCTTTAAGCTCCAAGCTTTCTATAAGTGTTCGATAATCCATATCTAATTTATTCATTTCTGCAAAACAACAGGCTACAACAGCAATAGCATTAGGTACTTCATCTTTCTTTTTATAAGATTGTAAGTTTTTATCACTTACCTTAATCAACTTACTAAATTTGGGTAAGCTGATTTCCGCATCAAGTAATAGCTTTTTAAATTCAATAAAACTCATAAAATATCCCCCCTCAATTATAATTTACTATATTTTATAGATAATATACTTATTTTGTTGACTTATCTAGGTGCAAGCTATATTATCACCATAACTTATTACTATTAGTAAGTAATTTTATATCTCACATAACAAGGAAAAATCATGTCAAAAGTAGTTAAAAAGAAAGTTGCACTTAAAGTTGCTAAAAAAATCACAAAAAAAGCAGTTGCTAAAAAAGTAATCGCAAAAAAGAATGCAAAATCTGTTCTTAAATCTGCAGTAAAAGCAGTATTAAAGAAAAAAGCTAGCAACAAAAAATCAGCTAAAAAAATTGCAAAAAAAGCAGTAAAAAAAGCGGCTTAAAAAGTTAAGCTCTTTTTAAAATACTTTGAGCAACTTTAAACCAATGGTTCATTAGTTAACGTTGTTCAAAGTAATAGCTAACCCTTTAATTAATATTATCGGTAATTATTTGTTGTAATAATTCTGTCATATTCTAGTCATAGACGCATGTTAATATCTGGGGTTAGAATCTAATAACAAATCTATTGTGCAATAATGACAGATACCCCTCTTTTTTTTGAACTTCCTGCAAACCTAAGCGCTAAAAAATTTATCAGTAAATTAAATAAATTTACTGATCTACAAATTATATCCCAGCAATACAGTATAAAATCCTTTTACGATAGTTTTGATTGGCGACTCTACAATGCCAATATGATTTGTGAATATGTGCATTCGCAACACACATCCCAACTTGCTTTAATTGATAACAATACTGGTCATTTAATTGCTACTGAAGCTACTGATTCTGTTCCTAATTTTAGTCAACAGTTTCCCAATGGTAAATTTAGAAAAGCCATTACAGCTGAATTAGAGATGCGAGCCTTATTACCTTTATGTCAATTACCTCTTGAATTATATCGGGTTAATATCTTAAATAAAGATCAAAAAACTATTCTACGAATTCAAGTTGAAGATTTTGAACAGCTTAATAATCGCATTCAATTATTACCCCTTAAAGGCTATGAAAAAGCGCATCAAAAAATAGCTAATATTATCAGTAATGATTTAGCTATTAAGCCATCTAGTTGCTCTGTGTTAGAAGAAGCTCTAAAGCAACAGCGACGGAAACCAAAAGACTATAACTCAAAACTGGCAATAAAACTAAAACCAGATGCCCGAGCAGATAAAGCTAGTAAAAAAATATATCAGCACTTGCTACAAGCTATGCAAATTAATGAAGCAGGTACTATTGCAGATACTGATACTGAATTTTTACATGATTTTCGGGTAGCCGTTAGAAGAACTAGAGCAGGATTAAGCCAGATTAAAAATACATTACCAGCAAAAACGGTAACAAAGTATTCTGAATTTTTTGCTTGGCTTGGTCAAGTTACCGGCCCTACTCGGGACCTTGATGTTTATTTGTTATGTTATCAGGACTATAAAAAAGCTTTACCTCTCACTTTACGCGAAGATATTTCTCCTTTATATGACTTTTTAAAACAAAAACAGATTGATGCTCAAAAGGAATTAGTCAATCATTTAAAAAGTGATAAATATAATAAGAAACTAGTTGCCTGGGAACAGTATTTAAGCGAACCTTTACCTAAGAAAGGACATGGTGACCTGGCTAATCTAACTATTAAAGAATTAGCAGATATACGTATATGGAAAGTATATCAACGAGTGTTACAAGAAGGTCATGCCATTGATAAGAATTCACCAGCTGAAGCATTACATGACTTAAGAAAAACCTGTAAAAAATTACGTTATTTAATGGAATTTTTTCAAAGTCTATACCCTCAAGAAGATATCAAGTCTTTAATAAAATCCCTAAAGGGCTTTCAATCTGTTTTAGGTGATTTCCAGGATTATGAAATCCAGGAAGTAAGTATTAAACACTTTAGTGAAGAAATGATGGACAATAAAGTAGCATCTAACACGCTAATGGCCATGGGTGTATTAGTTCAGTACCTTGATAGAATGAAATGTAATGCACGAAGTAACTTTGCTAAGCAGTTTGAATTATTTATAGCAGACAATAACAAGTCCGCATTTAAACAGTTATTTACAGATAAGGCCTAGAGAGAATATTAATGACAATTATTGCAACATATAACATTAAAGGCGGAGTTGGTAAAACATCTACAGCTGTGAATTTGGCTTATTTAGCGGCGCAAAATAATTATAAAACTTTAGTTTGGGATTTAGATCCTCAAGGAGCTAGCAGTTTTTATTTTAGAGTTAAGCCTAAAGTAAAAGGTGGAAGTAAAGACCTAATTGCAGGTGCCAGAGAATTGGATGGTTTAATTAAAGCGACTGACTTTGAAAACCTTGATTTATTACCAGCAGATTTTTCTTTTAGAAATCTTGATTTGGTTTTGGATGAACGTAAGAAACCAACACAACGTTTAAGAAAGCTGTTAGCCCCGTTAACCAAAGAATATGACATTATTATTCTTGACTGTCCACCTAATATTTCCTTACTTTCAGAAGCCATTTTTGAAGCTTCTCAATTAATTGTATCCCCGATTATTCCAACTGTCCTTTCATTGAGAACACTGGAACAATTGAAAAAATATATTAAAGATAATCAGCTTAAACATATTAAATTACTGCCCTTCTTTTCTATGGCTGACAGACGCAAAAAAATGCATAGAGAAATTATTGAATCATTAGTAGAAAAACATCCTGATATTTTAAAAACGGTTATTCCTTATGCCAGCGATATTGAGCGTATGGGACTTGAGCGCATGCCTTTGGGGGGTTATATGAAAAAATCACGTTCAGTTGATGCTTATCAATCTCTTTGGAAAGAAATCTTAGACTTTCTTGATTAAAGAAGCTTGATTTGTTCGGTCGTCACAATTCTGTAATATTGAATCATCATAATAAGGTTGTTTATTAAGATAATATTACAAAATAGTCGGAGACCCATTCATGTTTAAAAAAGCTTCTTTTGCCCTATCATTTCTTGCACTTGTATTGACCACTCAAGTATCGTCAGCCAAGCCCCATTACAATGTAGATGATTATTATCAAGTAACTAAAGAAGGCCGTATTTACATTTTTGATGATTACAAAACCTATGCTAGCTTTAATCAGGTTGGTGAAACTGCTTACCGTTTAACCCGTATTGGTGCCGGTCCTAAAGGCGAGACTATTGTTTTTGGTTTAAGAAAACAAGATAAAAAAATGCGTTCTGGATTAGGTTCAGTTGCTTTATATGAAGGTGCAGCTAAAGGTATAACAGAAGGTTTTTATGGTGAAGTTGTTGATGATGGCCGCATCTATGTATTTAGTGAATGGGCTGATTTAAAATCATTTTTATCAGTAGGTGAAGCACCTTATCGGTTTACTCAAATTGGCTCAGGCCCTAAAGGTGAGACTGTTGTTTATGTGCTAAATAAAGGCAATAAAAAGAAAAAACCTACAGCTTTAATGCTTGCTTTTAGTCAAAAACATAATAAATAATTATCGTGCCTTATTAATAGAATAGGTTGAAATGTTGATAGAAAATAGGAGGGACATTTGGCCGCGATAGCTCTTGATCTTGTTCCATTCGCGGCCAAAGGCCCCTCCTACCAATAATAGATGTTAATTTAGGTAGTCAAAACACCTGTACAACTAGAGCCCTGCCCTGCGGTACAACCATAGCAATGATCGGCCACAGTAATAGGTAAATTATCAGGCATATGCTCTAACAATTCACTTAAATGGGTGGTTTTTTTCATAATGGGTAAGTCTAGCATTTGATTAAAATCACAATCATAAACATTCCCCTGCCAGTCTACACTTAATAAAGTTTTGCACATAACTTGCTCTAGATTATCAGCTTGATATGCTTGCTTTAATACCCTCATATATTCATCAAACTGCCCTTTTGCCAACAACACTGCACCAAATCGTTGAATAGGCATGTTTGTAATAGTGAACAACTGATTAAATTGAATATTAAATTGTTCACTCAGAAATTGACGATAAGCTGCTTCTAATTGTAATTGCGGGGCTGGTAAAGAGATTCCTTGTGGATTAAAAACTAAATTTAAAGTGAGTCCATTCTCTTGCTGACCATAACCTAAGTTATTAAGCATTTGTAATGCTTTGATTGAAGCGGTAAACACCCCTTTTCCGCGTTGAGCATCAACATTATCTTCTAAATAACAGGGTAATGAGGCAATCACTTCAACTTGCTGTTCTGCTAAAAACTCTGCAGTTCCCTCATAACCAGGTTCAACTAGAATAGTGGGGTTACATCGGTCCATAACATGTAAGCCTTGTTTTTTAGCCTGCTTTACTAACCAACGAAAGTCTGGATTCATTTCAGGTGATCCACCTGTTAAATCTAGATTTTTAAGTTTATATTTTTCAGCAAACTGCAAAGCAATTTGCATATTCTCACGACTCATTAACTCTGTGCGCTTAGGTCCAGCATTTACATGACAATGAGTACAACTTAAATTACACAAATAACCTAAATTCATTTGTAGGGTTTGCAATGTTCCCCTGGTAATCTGTGGAAAATCACTTTTAAGTAGTAAGCCTTTAGAATCACGCATTTTTATATTTAAGTAAATTTATTGCTAAGGAATCTAAAAATGTTATCAGTTCATTTTGTTCAGTTGTTGGCGCTGTTAAATCTAACATAGTGTCCTTTAAAGGAATTAAATCTTGCACTTCATCAATATCTCGTAAACAATCAATTTTCTTAATATCACCCAGTTGTTCAATTTTATTTAAAAATTGAACTCCCGTATCGGCCTGACTATAAATAACATCAGTCCAAATACTTGCAGGTATATTGCAGTTACCCGCAATTAGCCAAAAGCCACCATCAGCACTTGGGCCATAAGCTAATCTTGCTTGTTCTTGATGATTAAGCCAGGCAGGTATTACAAGCAAATCTTTGACTGTCATTTGTGGAATATCAGAACCTACAAGTATGACAAAATCATGCTGCTGTAATAATGTTTGATAGATATGGGACATTCGCTCACCTAATCCCCCTTTTCCCTGCCATAAACAAGGTAAATCTTGCCAATAATGATGGTTTTCTGCTTCCTGTTCGGCTACTGAATAATAGCTTTTAATATCAGCCTGTTGACTTAATGTTTTAACAATTGATGCAACCGACCTAGCAGAAGCTAAATGAAACGCTTCGGCAGTTTCTTTACTTAATGAGACTGCTAAACGAGTTTTAACGGGTGATAATCCCGGTGTTTTTACAAAAACAGCTATAGCACCACTCATATTTTAGAACCTATAAATCTAAGGTGTATAAAAATCAGCAACAGGCTGCTCCAGACTCCAGTAATAGATTGGTATTAGGCGGTGCACAATCAAATAATCCAAAATGAGTGGATTTGTCACCTAAAAAATCAAAGTGTTTAGCATAACGTCCTGTTGCCAACATATCATAAGTATTACCGCAGATACGTAATGGTTTAGCTGCCTCAAAATGGTGATGGTCATCTAGATCAAAAGCATGAGGATGTTCTGATATGGTTCCCTTATAGATAGCAAGCTGCCCAAAGTCTTCACAGCGATCTTCTAAATCTGTTTTAAAAGCCCGAATAGTAATTGATTTAAATTTAACCATGCCAATTTTGGCTTCAACCTCAGCATCTTCAAGTTCGACGGGGCTTTGTTTAACAATACGGACATCAGGACAAGCAAGTTCATGCATAATACGACGAAAATCTTCCCAATATAATGCACCTCCCAAACATTCCCCTAAAAGCACAGGTTCTGTTTTTAGGGATTGTGGGATACGTCTATCAGAGTAGATATCAGAAAAATAAATTTCCCCACCTGGTTTTAACACCCGAAAAATCTCTGATAATACTTTTTTCTTGTCAGGTGATAAATTTATCACACAGTTTGAAACAACTAAATCAATAGAGTTATCTGCAATACCTGCTGTTGCAAGATCTTCCATATAGCCTTTTTTAAATTCAACATTAGACTGTGCATAACCATATCGTTCTGCATGCCAATCACGATGATTATTTGCGATAGATAATTGTTCGTCGGTCATATCAATACCAATGACCTTTCCAGCCTCACCCACTAAGCGAGATAATAAATAACAATCACGCCCCGTACCGCAACCTAAATCTAATACAGTACAGCCTTCTAGAGCAGAAGGTAATGGTGTTCCACAGCCATAATAACGAGCAACAACCTCAGGGTGTATATCTGCTATTAAAGGTTTTAGATATTGAGGAATAGCATCCAGAGTACAGCAAGCACTTGTCTTTAAATCTTCATTAGATTTAAGAACCTGACCATAATAATTTTGTACTGATTCGCTGATTGCGGTATTACTCATGTTTTCTCCAAATTAAATACTGACGACGGCTTTCGGTTGTCTATTTACACTATGGTTATTCTTTTGAAACTATTGTTTTATCTAATACTTGTTTAATACGTTCACGTGATTGGCCAGAAAGTTTAGCTGAATCGGGTAAAATCATCTTCCCTGCTCTACTCGCTTTTGATACAAACTGATGTAATGCTGATATATCTCTAGCGTATTCACGACAAAGCTTACACATCATTATATGCAGGGAAAAACTAAGCTGTTCTATCAATGTTAATTTTTTATCCAGTTTTTTTGAAGCCAAATAACTTACCTGTTTGCATGTCAACATTATAAAACCTCTACTGATTTTTCCAATTTACTTCAAGGCAATGCCTTAATTGCACTCTAACTCTTGATTGCATAACCCAAAAATTATTCATTGTTGAAATAGACATAACTTCACATACTTGTTCAGAAGTCATATTGTCGAATTCACTCAACATAAATAATTGAGCCATACGTTTAGGCAATCGTGAAATACATTGTTGTAAAATGCTAATAAACTGTTCCTGTTCTATCGACTTATCAGGTTTTGACCAAGAAGATGAATTGACTTTCCAATGCCCCTGCTCATTAAAATATACATCATCTTCATCAATTATATTTTCATCAAACTCCTGAACATTATCTCGTGTAGATTTACGAAAATAATCAATAATTTTATGTTTTAAAATTCCAACCAACCAAGTTTGCTCTGTGGACTTTCCTGAATAATTATCTTTGGCCTTTAATGCAGCAAGTAATGTCTCCTGAAGCAAATCTTCAGCTATTTCTACTTTATTAACCCTAGCTAATCCAAAACGATAAAGAATATCACCATATAAATCCAACCATTGTTCTGGATTTGATAATGTATGTACCATGTAATTGTCTCTATATTATTTTGTTATACAGTTCATTAAAGCACAAAAAAATCACTCAACAGAATTAACACTCCAATCATATTCAATATCTTTTACAATCTTTAATCCAGATAGTTCAGGCCGATAGTGATTTATAAAACCATCAATTCCACCTGATTTTTTAAAATCATCTTCAAACCAGTCAAATATTTTAGAAATATGAATAATTTTTTTACCTACCTTTAAACCTTTTCCATGGTTGCTTAGAAACTGTTGTACCTGATCATTTAATTGTTAATTTAATTTAGTTGCCGTATAAGGCTCATACCTAAGATTAGGGCAACTTACCGAGGCACATACAATTGCAAAATGTATACGTGGTTCGTTCATTAAACGCAGAATTTTATGTTCAACTTCCCCTAAAGAAATAGCTTCTCCCCCTAACTTTCCCGCTGATTTATTCCAAACAGAACGATACCAAGGCCCAATATCTTTAATACTCTTTATAGGCCAATGATCTGCAACCATTTTTAAAGCCAAAATATTATAGGCATTAATATAAAAAGAAAGTTTCTCTTGATGATTTTCAAGCCTAGCAACATTAAAGTTAGAAATAACTTTATAAGCCATCTCAATTCTTCCCGTTACTTTAATTCTTTCATAATCCACCAACATTAATGCAACACCATTCTTAACACCTGGATTAACATGTTTTAATACCTCTTTATAACTATTCCATTCGGGCTCTACTGCTTCCGCTTGCCACGTTAAAAAAACCAAACTTAGCAATAATAATAGTGATTTCATTTTATTCTCTCGTATAACATTGGTCTTTTGTCGAACTAGAATCTAAAACCTTACAAATTTATCAATATTTTGCTAAT
>Ga0105355_10005221_pt1 | contig 10993 bp, 7 predicted proteins | sample GOMGulsemesocosm_2_FD_83508 | JGI IMG/M metagenome (GOLD analysis project Ga0105355, IMG submission 83508) | Methane-oxidizing microbial communities from mesocosms in the Gulf of Mexico - GOM9C Gulf of Mexico | ecosystem: Environmental > Aquatic > Marine > Cold seeps | place: Gulf of Mexico...
ATCTATTAGATCACAAGGCTCCCACATGTTTAGTCATATTCACCCTGATAACTACCCACAACAATTATCGAATAAACAGGATGATATGACACAATTATTTTCTTGTTTCACCATGCCTGCTGTGGAGATTTTTCCGTCTGCTACCTTAAACTATCGCTTACGCGCTGAATTTCGAATTTGGCATCAAGAAGATGATCTTTATTACATTATGTTTAATAGTGCCACTAAAGAGAAATTTAGGGTCGATGACTTTCCTGTCGCGAGCCAATTAATTAATCAAGCAATGCAAGCACTACTCACTGCAATTAAAGATAAGCCTTTACTACGGTTTAAACTATTCCAAGTGGATTTTCTTTCTACCTTAAGCGGTGAGTTATTGATCAGCTTACTTTATCACAAGCCTTTAACACCTGAATGGGAAGAATCAGCATTAGCTTTAAAGCATGAGCTCAGTTCAATTGCTCCTGTTGATATTATTGGTCGGGCTAAAAAGCAGAAGGTAGTACTCAATAAAGACTACGTGATGGAATCACTGCAGGTTGGCAATAAGCGTTATGTTTATCAACAAGTTGAAAACAGCTTCACCCAGCCTAACGGCGGTGTGAATGAGAAAATGCTGTTATGGGCTAAACAAGCAACGTTAAACGCGACAGGGGATTTAATTGAGCTTTATTGTGGTAATGGGAATTTTAGTATCGCCTTAGCTGAAAATTTTGATCGCGTATTAGGCACCGAAATATCGAAGACATCGGTTAAATCTGCACAAGTAAATATTAAAGCGAATAACATTGATAATATTGATATTGTGCGGATGTCTAGTGAAGAATTTAGCCAAGCGATGAATGGTGAGCGAAAATTTCGTCGTTTGGAAGGTTTTGATCTCACTACGTATAGTTATGATACTGTGCTGGTTGATCCGCCGCGCGCAGGTTTAGATGTTGATAGTGTTAAGCTAGTGAGTCGCTTCAATACCATTATTTATATTTCCTGTAACCCACAGACATTGAAAGATAATTTAGCTGAGCTTACTAAAACACATAATGTTAAACATTTTGCTTTATTTGATCAATTCCCCTATACCGAACACATTGAAACCGGTGTGGTGCTCACTCGTAAATAGTTACTTTTTCAATCCTTTACGTCGATCACTTAATTCAGCAGCGCCGCGGGCAATAAAACGCAGCTGTTGAATGGTTTGCTTGGAAAGCTGAGCCAATTCATATTTGTCATCTATATCTAATGCATCGGAGCCGGCACTAAAGACAATAGTAACGGCTGCATTAGCTTGCATAAAAGCTACTTCAGAGTCTAAATGATTTGCTTGTTGTAAATAATCACAGAGTTCCATAGTAAAATATCGAATTTCTCGTATCACCGCGGCTCGAAAAGCAGCTGAAGTACCAGAGCGTTCACGTAATAATAAACGAAAGACATTACCATTACTTTCAATCAACTCCATGAATGTTTGTACCGATATTTGTATTACCGATCCGCCTTTGGCAATACGCTGCCTCGCTTGACGCATTAACTGTCTTAATGTCAGTCCTGCTTCATCAACTAGCGTTAGACCAAGTTCATCCATATCACTAAAGTGTCGGTAAAACGAAGTGGGTGCTAAGCCCGCCTCTTTTGCTACTTCACGTAAACTTAAGCTAGAAAAACTACGTTCTGCACTTAATTGACCTAAAGCAGCATCAATTAAGAGCCTACGGGTTTTTTCTTTTTGCTGCGCTCGAACACCACTCATGATCTATACTCTTACTTGTACTAAAGCTATTTTACGTAATGATACTGTAATAACCGTATATTGTCAGTGCTACTTACAAGGTCAATAAATTTAGTAAATACGCTTGACTGGTCTGACGATCAAGATAAACTAGCATACGGTGTACAAGTGTACGCTTAACTTTTGTTGTTACTCCATTCTCAGAGATCGAAAATGAAAAAACCTGCAATTATTTGGCTTAATGTCAGTATATTCGCCATAACCTTTTTAGTGGCTGCTATTGCCGTTCCATATCGTGCTATGACTGTTGGCTTTGACGGTAGCGAAATGCTATTCGCCCTTTTTTGTTTTATTTACTGCGGTATGTCAATTACCGCGGGCTATCACCGATTATGGTCTCATCGTACTTATCAAGCCCATTGGAGTCTACGATTAATATACGCATTGGGCGGTGCTTTTGCCTTACAAAATAGCATTTTACATTGGTCATCGGATCATAGGATCCATCACAAGCATGTCGATAACAATGATATTGACCCTTATTCTGCTAAAATGGGCTTTTGGTATTCTCATATCGGCTGGATGTGTCGTGAATATCAAGCAAGTCGATATCATGATTATAAAAATGCTAGAGATTTACAAAAAGATGCCATTGTTATGTGGCAGCACAAACATTACCTCTTACTAACCATTGTAATGAACTTTGGTATTCCGATTGCTTTTGGTTTATGGCATGGCGATCTCATTAATAGTTTATTACTTGTTGGCGTCTTCCGCTTAGTAATGAGTCACCATACTACTTTCTTTATTAATTCTTTAGCCCATATATGGGGAAAACAGACTTATACCGATAAGAATTCCGCACGTGATAATGGCTTTCTTGCTTTTTTTACGTTTGGCGAAGGCTATCATAATTTTCACCATATCTTTGAGAACGATTACCGTAATGGCATACGTTGGTGGCACTTCGATCCAACCAAATGGTTGATTAAAAGCTGTCAGTGGTTAGGGTTAACCACAAAATTACGTACTAGCCCTGAAGATAAAATTGAAAAAATGCGTATTGCGATGGTGCTGAAACGAAGTCAGGACAAGGTAACAAACTTAGCCAATGCTGAACAAGCCAAGCTGCAATTACAACAATTACAGCACGAATATGATTTATTGATCAGCCGTCTCAATGCCTATTATCAAGTGCGTAAAGCATTACTAATAGAAAAGCGTGAACAAGTAATGGTCGATGTAGAAAAATCAGAGCTGATGAAGCAATATCAAGATTTAAAGTTCAAAGTAAGTGAGCAACGTAAGGCCTGGCAACTATTAACCGCGAAACTTGCCTAATAAACAAGGTTATATACTAAAGTTATATTACCATTTACCTCAATTCCTGCTAAAATTTTTTCACTAGCAGGTATTCGAGGTAAGCCTTTTGAGCAAATCAAAAAAACAAATTAATAATAAAACATTCGACTATGATGTCATCATTATAGGCACAGGCCCAGGTGGTGAAGGTGCGGCGATGAATTTGGCTAAACGCCATAAAAAAGTCGCCATAATCGAGCGTTATCATCAAGTTGGTGGCGGTTGTACTCACTGGGGTACTATACCTTCAAAAGCATTACGCCAATCAGTTAGTCGCTTAATTGAATATAATGCCAATCCGTTATTTAATCGCGACGATCAAGCAAAACAACTGACCTTTCAAGATATTTTAAGTCATGCCTCCGCAGTTATACGTAAACAAGTTAACTTACGCAGTGGTTTCTATAACCGTAATCAAGTAACACAAATATCAGGCGAAGCTTCTTTTGTTGATGCTCATACTATCCAAATTGTGTGTCCCGACGGCTCGGTAGAAAAAATTACTGCTAAACAAGTTGTTATTGCCACTGGCTCTAGACCCTATCGACCAGATGATATCGACTTTAAACATCCTAGGGTATATGACTCAGATAGCATATTAAGCCTAAGCCATGCGCCAAGACACGTTATTATTTACGGCGCCGGTGTTATTGGTAGTGAATATGCTTCTATATTTCGAGGTTTAGGGGTGAAGGTTGATTTAATCAATACTCGTGAACGCTTACTTTCTTTCTTAGACGCAGAAATGTCTGATTCATTAAGTTACCATTTATGGAACAATGGCGTGGTTATTCGTCATGGCGAGCAAATTGAACGGGTAGAGGCGACTGATGAGGCGGTAGTGGTTCATTTGGAGTCTGGAAAGAAAATGCGGGCTGATTTATTATTGTTTGCTAATGGTCGCACCGGTAATACCGCGGATTTAGATCTAGCCGCTGCCGGACTTGTAGCTGATGGCCGTGGCCAATTAAAGGTTAATGATTGTTATCAGACCGACATAGAAAACATTTATGCCGTTGGTGACGTTATTGGCTATCCTAGCCTAGCGAGTGCCGCTTTTGATCAAGGAAGAATCGCCGCTTTATCTATGTTAGATAATTCCAGTCAAGCCAAACTCAACGCGGATATTCCAACCGGCATATATACTATTCCTGAGATTAGCTCGGTAGGTAAAACCGAGCAAGAATTAACGGCAGCTAAAATACCTTATGAAGTTGGCCGAGCGCAGTTCAAACATCTAGCCCGTGCACAAATTTCTAATAATTTGGTAGGCTCACTAAAAATTCTTTTTCATCGGGAGACCAAAGAAATTTTAGGAATACATTGCTTTGGTGAGAATGCAGCTGAAATCATCCATATCGGACAAGCAATCATGCAGCAGAAAAATGGTGGCAATACTATTGAGTATTTTGTTAATACCACCTTTAACTATCCAACCATGGCCGAAGCATTCCGTGTTGCGGCATTGAACGGGCTAAATAGGTTATTCTAAAAAGGGGCTGGTCGTGTTCACGACTGCCGAGAAGATAAGGCGCTGAGGTATACAACTTCAGCGTTATTTTAGTACCAACGTATTTAACCTACTCACACTAGCGCTACATTTTCAGCTAACGAAGATAGAGTTGAGTTTACTATAATGGAATATACTCTTGATGAAGAAATACTTAATAGCTTTATTGGTTGTATGCTACTCGCTTAATTTAGCTGCAGCCGAACATTATAGTATTTACTTGGTTAGGCATGCAGAAAAAGAAACGAGCAATAAAAATCCTGGATTAACACCATGCGGTAAAGTAAGAGCACAGCATTTAGCAAGGTTATTATCACAAGCTAATATCAGCCAAGTATTCAGTACCCGTTATCAACGTACCCTACAAACCGCTAACCCTTTAGCTTTACAACAAAAAATTCCAGTGCAAATCTATAGTTCAAAACACCTTGAGCAGTTAGTAATATTGCTAAAACAACGATCTCAAAATAGTATTGTCGTTGGTCACAGTAACACCACAGTGAAAATGGTTGAGCTACTTACAAAACAGCAAGTTAAGCCGCTGACAGAAACCGACTTTCAACAGCTTTATCAAGTACAGTTCATAAGTGACCAAGTGTTACTTACTGTATTTAACCAGCCGTTAAGTTGCGCTTACTCTAAACGATAAGAATCTGCCCCTAAAACAAAAAAGGTTATGAAAACGAGTTTCATAACCTTTGAGCTGATCAAACTGCTAGGTAGTTATTGTCTACCTGAATACCTTAACTCTGCATATAGTTATCTGGTAGTGGTAATGCGGCAACACCAGAATCTACCGCTGCTTGTGCTACAGCTTTGGCTACAGTAGGCAATAAACGAGGGTCCATCGGCTTAGGAATAATATACTCTGTACCAAAGGTCAGCTCAGTTGCACCACTTGCTGCTAAAACTTCAGCGGGCACTGACTCTTTAGCTAATGCGCGAATAGCATGAACTGCAGCAATCTTCATTTCATCATTAATGGTACGTGCTCTTACATCTAACGCACCACGAAAAATAAACGGAAAACATAGTACATTATTCACCTGATTAGGATAGTCAGAACGGCCAGTGGCCATAATTAAGTCTTCACGGACAGCCAATGCCAATTCAGGCTTGATCTCTGGATCAGGATTTGAACAAGCGAAGATAACAGGGTTTTCTGCCATAAGCTTTACTTGCTCTGCAGAAAGTAGATTAGGTCCTGAGACACCCACAAAAACATCAGCACCAACGATGGCATCATCTAACGTACGTTTGTCAGTATTGTTAGCAAATAACTTCTTATACTCATTAATATCATCACGACGTGTATGAACAACCCCTTTAGAATCTAACATATAGATTTTTTCACGCTGTGCGCCACACTTAATCAATAGTTCCATACACGCAATTGCCGCAGCACCCGCGCCCAAGCAAACAATATTAGCTTGCTTGATATCTTTACCCTGTATATCAAGCGCATTCATCATACCAGCAGCAGTAACAATAGCAGTGCCATGCTGGTCATCATGAAAAACTGGAATGTTACAACGTTCTATTAAGGCTTTCTCAATAACAAAACACTCTGGTGCCTTGATATCTTCAAGGTTAATGCCGCCAAAACTATCAGCAATGTTTGCAACGGTATTAATAAATTCATCAATCGTTTTATGTGTCACTTCAATATCAAAAGAATCAATATTGGCGAAGCGTTTAAATAATAATGACTTTCCTTCCATGACAGGCTTTGAGGCCATTGGCCCAATATTGCCTAAACCTAAAACCGCTGTACCATTACTGATAACCGCAACGGTATTACCTTTGGCAGTATATTTATAAACATCATCAGGATTCTCTGCGATTTCTCGACACGGCTCTGCGACACCAGGACTATAGGCCAAAGATAAATCTTCACTCGTTTCTGCTGCTGTGGTTAGGGCAACACTGATTTTTCCTGGAGATGGCTTGGCGTGATAATCTAATGCTTGTTGGCGGAAATCTGTCATTTTTGATCCTTTATGCGTTATTTTTAATGGAATATTACTAGCGATATTATTAATTGTTATTATTATGTTTATAGTTTATTGCATTGTTATTTGCTATATCAAGCCAATTTCACTATATAAAAGCGCTGTAAGCTATATTAAACATACACTTTAGTTGATGCTAAATCATATTACTTCGATGGATACTAACTATTTCGTATCAGTATTCATCTTAAAATAGCGGTCAATCATACAATTTAGGCATTAAGCCATCCTGATGCACTTTCCTGTAATATCTATCGATATCTCAACAAATGTAAGCCAAGTTGTACTATTTCATCATGTAATTACCTATACGCTTTATTGATGACACTGCACATTATGACTATTTTTCAGTACGTCTATCTGTAGATATTTTATCTCTTAAAATAGTATTCTTATCTTTGATTAAGCGAGTCATATTTCTAATAGGTGATATTTTTCAAAATATAGTATAAAAGTTTATTGTGTCGCTAAGTGAATACAAAGAATAATCGCGTAATTTATAAATTATAGTATTTGCTTTTTGAATGTACAGAAACGAAAAAGCCAACCCGAAGGTTGGCTTTTAATGGTATTTTCGGCTATAGCAGCAAGGTGCTAGTCAACGAAAGGGTTTACCTTGATAATAGTTTCATTACGATCAGGGCCAGTAGAGATAATATCTACCGGAATACCCGTAATTTCTTCAATGCGCTTAATATAAGCAAGTGCATTCACAGGTAGTGAATCGATTGAAGTTGCTCCAACGGTAACCTCACTCCAGCCTGGCACTTCTTCATATACTGGGGTGATTTTCTCGTAACCTTCAGCAGCGGTAGGTGGTACCGTAATAATATCACCTGATTCAGTTCTATAGCCCGTACAAATTTTCAGGGTCTCTAAACCGTCAAGTACATCAAGTTTAGTTAAACAAAAACCAGTAACACTATTCACTTGTATGGCACGATGCATTGCCACTGCATCAAACCAACCACAGCGACGCTCACGACCAGTGGTTGCACCAAATTCATGACCAACCGTACCTAAATGATTACCAATTTCATCATCTAATTCAGTTGGAAATGGACCAGAGCCAACTCGGGTAGTGTAAGCTTTGGTGATACCTAAAATGTAATCAAGATGACGAGGGCCAACGCCACAGCCGGTAGCAACACCACCGGCAGTAGTATTTGATGAGGTCACGTAAGGATATGTACCGTGATCAATATCTAATAATGTTCCTTGAGCACCTTCAAACATGATTGAATCGCCATTTTTACGCGCTTGATCCAATATTTCTGAAATATCAGCCGTCATGTTTTTAATGATCTCAGCAACCGCTAAAGCATCGGTTAAGACTTCTTCATAGCTTACTGGCTCAACTTTATAATAGTTAACTAAAGAGAAGTTGTGGTATTCAACAATTTCTTTTAATTTCGCTGCAAATGACTCCGCACAGAACAGATCGCCGACGCGTAGACCACGACGTGCAACTTTATCTTCATAAGCCGGACCGATACCACGACCAGTAGTACCAATAGCTTTTGCGCCACGAGCAATTTCGCGCGCAGCATCTAGAGCATTATGATAAGGAAGAATTAACGGACATGCATCACTTATAAGTAAGCGTTCACGAACTGGAATGCCTTTATTTTCAAGCATTTCAATTTCGGTCATTAAGGCTTTAGGGCATAAAACTACACCATTACCAATCAGACATTTTACATTATCACGTAACACCCCTGATGGAATTAAGTGTAAGACGGTTTTTTCACCATCAATGACTAAAGTATGGCCTGCATTGTGTCCACCTTGATAGCGAACGACATATTTTGCCTTATCGGTAAGTAAGTCTACGATCTTACCTTTACCTTCGTCACCCCATTGGGTGCCGAGCACAACTACGTTTTTGCCCATGTTTACTTTTTCGTAAAAAAATTAGGCCAAGATTTTACCAAAAATATAAAACGAGTCCAAGTAATAAATGGTGTTTTTTTATCCTGAGCGCTTTAATTTTATAAATAGATGACTTTTAGCAATTTATTTCATTGTCAGTAATAACGATCCAAGCAATAACATTACTACTCCCATAATGCGTAAGTTATTCGGATGTTCTTTTGCAATTTTAGATAAATAGCTGCGCCATCGGTTTGGGAACAACGTTGGCCCTATTCCTTCAATGATCAGCAGCATCCCCAAAGTGGTTAACAAGCTTTCAAACATGTTGATCTCCGTATAGTGAAACTCTCGCTAAAACCAATATAAACGCCCATAAAAAAGCCAGCAAAATTGCTGGCTTAATATTCACTATTTAAGGTAATGAGCAAATATTACTATTTTTTACTACCTTTATTTAAATATTGAAAAAAGTCACTGTCAGGTTTAACAACTAAAATATCATTTTTGCTACTAAAGCTAGTTTCATACGCTTGTAAACTACGATAAAAGCTATAAAACTCAGCGTCTTTTTCATAAGCATCAGCATAGACCTTCGCAGCAAGAGCATCCCCTTCACCACGTACTTCATTCGCTTCCTTCTGTGCCGTAGCAAGCATAATAGTTACTTTGGCATCAATAGTGGCTCTAATTATTTCTGATTGCTCTTGACCTTGAGATCGATGCTCTTTGGCTACTGCAGTACGCTCTGCACGCATACGTTCGTAGATAGAGTTACTTACTTCAGGCGGTAAGTTAATGGCTTTAATACGTACATCAACCACCTCTATACCCAGATCTTCACGACTACTAGAAGCACTTTCTAAGGCTTTTTGCATGATCTCAGCACGATTACCTGAAACAATATCTTTAATGGTACGGTTACCGAATTCGGTACGTAGACCATTATTCACTTTTTGCTTTAATAAAGCACGTGCGTTTTCAACCGAGCCTGAGGTACGTAAATAGTAGGTAGAAAAATCAACGATACGCCATTTAACAAACGAGTCGACCATTAAATCTTTTTTCTCGGCCGTCACAAAGCGATCAGGCGCTTCATCTAGCGTTTGAATACGAGCATCTAATTTACGTACTGATTCAATAAACGGAATTTTAAAATGTAAACCCGGCTCAAAGACTATTTTTTTATCCGTATCTGCATCGCGTTTAATTTTTGAAAACTGGAAGACTATGCCTCGCTGCCCTTCATAAACAACAAACACAGAAGAGACCGTCAATATCAATAATAAGGCTAAAATTGCAATGGAAAAATTCTTCATCGGTTAGTTTCTCCCACTGTTGAATCGATCACTGCGACCCGAGCTAGATGGCGAAGTATTCACCGCTGGTGTTTGTTGTGTAGATTGCGTATAACTCTGCGGTGCTACACTATTTGAGTTCGATTGCTGCTGAATAATTTTATCTAAAGGTAAATACATCATGTTATTGCCACCCTCAACATCAACCATAACTTTACTAGTATTACTGTAAACTTTTTCCATGGTAGCCAGATACAAGCGTTGACGTGTTACTTCTGGTGCAGCCTGATATTCAGGAAGAATTTTATCAAAACGAGCCACTTCACCTTGTGAGGCAAGTACCGTTTGTTCTTTATAAGCGAAAGCTTCTTGCTCCATGCGTTTAACCCGACCACGCGCTCTTGGCTCAATACCACGCGCATAAGCTTCGGCTTCACGTAAAAAACGAATTTCATCTTCTTGCGCTGCGATAGCGTCATCAAATGCGTCTTTCACCTCATTAGGTGGGCGTGCGTCTTTAAAGTTGACATCGACGATGATTAACCCTAAATGATAAGGCTCAATAATTTTTTCTAATTCTTGCCATACCGATTGACGAATTTGCTCGCGACCACTCGTTAAAATGTCATCCATTTTAGCGTGGCCGACCACATAGCGTAAGGCACTATCTAGTGATTGGCTTAAGCTATCATCGGCATTTGTTACACTGAAAATATAGTTACGAGCATCAACCACGCGATACTGAATTTGCATATCAACGCGTACTACATTTTCATCTTGGGTCAGCATAAAGCCAGAAGCAGGTAAGTCACGTGTACTTTGCATATCAACCGGAATAATGCGGTCAATGAAAGTCCACTTCCAGCGTAAGCCTGGATCGACAGTGCCTGAATATTGACCAAAACGAAGTACAATCCCTTGCTCTGCTTCTTTAATGGTATAAAAACCACTGAAAGCATAAACGACTAAGGCGATAACAAGTACTAAACTCATACCCAAGCTGGAAAAGCTTTTGCCTGAAGGGTTAGAGCCGCCTGACGACTTACCGCCAAAGATACCGCTCACTTTTTTTCCTAGATCATTAAGCAACTCATCTAAGTCTGGTGGACCTTGGTTCTTACCACCTTTGTTTTTCCAGGGGTCTTTATCATTATTCCCCGGTTCATTCCAAGCCATGCTGTTCTCCGCTAGGTTAGTCATTATTAAAAATTGA
>Ga0105355_10005223_pt1 | contig 10992 bp, 10 predicted proteins | sample GOMGulsemesocosm_2_FD_83508 | JGI IMG/M metagenome (GOLD analysis project Ga0105355, IMG submission 83508) | Methane-oxidizing microbial communities from mesocosms in the Gulf of Mexico - GOM9C Gulf of Mexico | ecosystem: Environmental > Aquatic > Marine > Cold seeps | place: Gulf of Mexico...
CTGAAATACCGACATTAATACCACGGCTATTACTAACCATAAAATAAGATTTTTTGCCATATCACTCAACTTAATGACCTCTTGCTGTTTTTTGAATCTGTTTTTGAACAACACTTAACCATGCCATTCAATTTAATGTTTAATTTACTATAATTTGAAGCCCGTAGCTACCAAATAAACTTCCCTTGATCTTGCTCTTGAAGACTTAGGCTTCCTTGTTTTAACTACAGAGAAAACCTCTCTTGCGGCTTTTACAAACTGTTCGAAACCTTCTCCTTGAAATACTTTAACGACAAAAGAGCCATTTTTTTTCAATACTTGATGACACATATCTAACGCTAATTCGACTAAAAACATACTTCTAGCTGAATCTGCACTTTCATTACCTGTCATGTTTGCTGCCATATCAGACATAACCACATCGATATTTTTGCCATTAATCCTAGTAAGTAACGCATCAAGTACAACGTCTTCTCTAAAGTCGCCTTGCAAAAAATCAACACCTGCAATGGGGTCCATCGATAAAATATCACAAGCGATAACTTGCCCATTTTCACCAACCGCTTTTACTGCATATTCAGACCAACCTCCAGGAGCCGCTCCCAAATCAACAACTTTCATACCCGATTTTATTAATTTATCTTTATTATTAATTTCTTCAATCTTAAAAACAGCACGTGAACGTAAGCCTAGTTTTTGCGCTTTTTTTACATATTCGTCATCAAAATGCTCTTGCATCCAACGAGTACTACTTGCCGTTAATTTCTTTTTACTCATTCATTTCACTTAAATGTGAAGTTTTTACGACTTCAACTTAAAAGGTTTCGTTTAAAGCAGTTAAATAAAGTTTTTAAATGCTTTTATTAGTATTACAAACAAGATGGAGGTAAAAAAGTGATAATTCAAGCTAACTTGTAACGAAAATTGTTAATGAACTTAAATAAAAAACAAATTCAACATCTAAAAGGTGTCGCACACTCTCTTAAACCCGTGGTTTTACTTGGTAATAATGGCTTAACTGAAGCTGTTGTAGCTGAAATTGATTATGCCCTAAATCATCATGAATTAATTAAAGTAAAAATTCCTAGCGAAGACAGAGAAACAAAAATCCTAATTGTTGATGCTATTTGTCGCGAAACAACGGCAACTAAAATTCAAGTGATTGGTAAAACCTTAATTATTTACCGTGAATCACCAGAAAAGAAAATTCGTATCCCAAAACTATAGGTAAATACATTACTTATTTCTATAGGTAAACATTTCTCAGTGAATCTAAAATTAAGGAGCGTCTTGCTCCTTTTTTTATTTTGCTTAATAATCATCGCGATGAAGTAGGTTCTTTATTCTGCGGTTAACTTTAAGGCCCACATACTCTTGATAGTCTTTCTTTGAATGATATTACTGTTCATTTCGTTTATGAAAGCAAACATATTCATGGTTCAATTCACATAACCACGACAAGGATAGGGATAAGGTAAGGTAAGGTAAGGGTTAGGGTTAGGGCTAGGGTTAAAAAAAACCTATAGCTTTTAACTTCGAGAAAGTATTTTTATAACATGATAACCAAACTTTGTTTTTATTGGCCCATGAACTTTGAGTAAGGGTTTACTAAAAACAACATCATCAAATCCTTTAACCATTTGTCCTCTTTTAAATTCACCTAAATCCCCGCCCTTTTTACCAGAACTACATACTGAATGTTTTTTTGCCAATTTACTAAAGGGTTCACCTTTAGCGAGAAGTTTTATTATCTCACGTGCAAGTTTTTCCGATTTAACTAATATATGCGCTGCTCTTGCCGATGACATTTCATTCTCTTTATAGACGTTGATTTTGTATATTATACGTTAGAGTATCCTCGACTCGATACAGTTTTATTGCTGTTTTACAAATTAGCTGGTTTTAAATAATTCTGGACTGCCCTACCGGCAATTGTTTCAGGCCATAAAAAAACCAACTTAATGTAAGTTGGTTTTTTATTTCGACTAAAAAGCGATTAATTTTAAAGCACGGCTAATCTTCTACGCGAACACCCCAAACATCATGTTCATCGGCATGAATGATTTGTACCCAAAGTTGATCGCCGGGTTTGGCATCAAAATCATCAGACAAATACACTTTACCGTCTACTTCTGGAGCATCCATGTAAGAGCGTCCTACGATGCCAAGGTCACTTACCTCATCAACGAGTATTAAGTATTCTTGGCCAATACGTGCTTGTAATTTTTCACTGCTAATTTTCGCTTGTACTGCCATAAAGCGTTGCAGTCTGTCTTCCATTACTTCATCAGTAACATGACCTGGTAATTCATTCGCCGTAGCGCCTTCAACTGGCGAGTATTTAAAACAGCCAACACGGTCTAATTGCGCTTCAACTAAAAATTCTAATAGCTCTTCAAATTCTTCTTCCGTTTCGCCAGGAAAACCAACAATAAAGGTTGAACGAATCACTAATTCAGGACAAATTTCACGCCATTTAGCAATGCGCTCTAATACTCGGTCTGAGCTACCGGGACGTTTCATTAATTTTAAAATACGTTTGTTGGCATGCTGAAAAGGGATATCCAAATAAGGTAATATTTTACCTTCAGCCATTAATGGAATTATTTTATCAACATGTGGATAAGGATAAACATAATGTAAGCGTATCCAAACACCCTGCTTGGCTAATTCTTCACAAAGCTGTTGCATGTGAGTTTTAACTGGCATACCTTCATAAAAATCAAGTTTGTGCTTAACATCAACACCATAAGCAGACGTATCTTGCGAGATAACCAATAACTCTTTAACGCCCGCTTTAACCAAACGCTGCGCTTCACCTAAAACATCACCAACTGGGCGTGAGTCTAAATCACCACGCATTGATGGAATAATGCAGAACGTACAACGATGATTGCAGCCTTCTGATATTTTTAAATACGCATAGTGTTTAGGGGTTAGTTTAACGCCCTGCTCTGGTACTAAATCGATAAATGGATTATGTTTTGGTTTAGCAACATGTTTGTGTACTTGAGTTAATACTTCATCATAGGCATGGGGGCCAGTAACCCCTAAAACATTAGGGTGAAGTTCAATGATTTCGTCTTTCTTAACACCTAAACAACCCGTCACCAAAACTTTGCCATTTGCTGCTAACGCTTCACCAATAGTATCAAGTGACTCTTGTACCGCTGAATCAATGAAACCACAGGTATTTACAATAACAAGTTCAGCATCATCATAGCTGTTAGTTACATCATATCCTTCGGTACGAAGTTGAGTTAGGATTCGTTCACTATCAACAAGATTCTTTGGACAACCGAGACTTACGAAGCCTACCTTTGCAGCGCGTTCTGATTCAGGATGGGAAGTAACAACCTCTTGATGCTGCTCTTCAATCATTTTAGATGGAATGTCTAAAGTGGTAGTTTGGCTTTGGGCTGAATTACTACTCTTTTTGAGTGCTTGCGGGTCAAATTGTTCTACGGTCATACGGCGCCTAGGGATTCAGTTAGTTATTTCGGGATATTTTGGTGGGCAGATTATACTAGAAAACTATGACCATTGCAGTTTTAAAGTACGAGGTAAATGGAAGTTGATTATTCTGTCTCTTGTGTCTTTTAGCCCTTCATTAACGATATCAGAAACTACAGGACTATTTTTACAACACACTGGCTTTATGAGTAAGCGGGTTTTTGTCGTTTTTTGATCTTATTTTCTCTAAACCCTCGAGCATAGCTCTTTGCTTATGAAGGTGCTATTCACTTAATTATTTCACCTTAATGCAGGCACCAGCAACCTAAATTGAACTTATACCTTTGGACAGTTTAGGTTCATAAAACCTGCTTTTACAGTGCGATTTGAGTCTTCATTTGCGTCAGCTGAACTAACGACCTCGTTATGTTGCTCTTCTATCATATGAGCAGGAATGTCTAACGTTGTTGTTTGGCTATCTGCTGATTTACTGCTATTTTTAGCTGCTTGTGGGGCGAATTGTTCTACGTTCATATTGCGCCCTGCTGCTTAAACTAGCTCAAACAATAAGGTTAAAGCGTCATAAGTGGTGATTTAACTGCCTTTATTGCAAACTTAGGGTTTTGGCTAAGGTAATTGTTTAATGTGCGGAATTTTACAAAATTGTTGAGAAAGGATGAATAAATGTTTTACTCATCCTTTAGTTAATAATTAGATTATTGAATAGATGTATAGTTTCCGCTCTCACTAAATGGAAACTCTTAATCGAGCAGACTAACCTCGGATTTTTTTGATTCGGGTCGATTCACTGGATTAATTGAGACTTATTATTTATAGCCAATATCAACTCTTTAACTAGTTTTACTGTCGAGTCGGGGTCATGCCACTGCAAAGAATGTTTACCTTCACTAGATTTCACATATTTAAAGTTCGATGATAATTGCTTCATGGAGGTAATACCGTAAGCTTGCCATATCCTGTCTTTTTGCCAATATTCTGCAGGCCAACCTTTTGGAGATTTTTTGTACATATTTGATACTCCCCAAGAGCTCTTAAACCAGATTAATGGTAAATCACCAAAAGTGCTAGTTGACATAATTTGTTGCTGGCTTAGTTTTAAGTCTATTCCTTCTTCGTTACGAGGATGTAACGGATTGTCCCATAATTCAATGTAAGTGTTATGATCTCTTTTCAATGCTTCAGTCGTGTATGGGTACTTGATTTGATCCCATTCCTCTCGAATTAAAACATCTTTATACATATTGGTATAAGTGGGCGAGTCTATAAACAATGCGCCCTTTACTTCCCCAGGGTATAAGTGGTTATACATTCTTATATGAAAATTACCCCATGAGTGCCCTACCATAAGGTAAGGTGGTGTGATGTTAGCTTTCTCCAGCAAAGTATCTAACCTTTGAGATGCCTCTTTTACCGAATATGGCACAGGTCCCTTATCACTCTCCCCAAGACCAGCCCTGTCATATAAACAAACTTTATTTGATAGGCTCAGTTCAGGAATGATTTTTTGCCATTCCTCTTCATAAGTACCATAACCGTTATAACCAGACTCAAGGATTATTGTATTACTTCCTTTACCGTAACAAGCCATATAGAGCTTAAAACCACCAACATCGAACTTACTGTCAACAATAGGTTTTATGGAGTTACCTATTTGATTAGAGGTTACATTAAATGAAGTAATGTAGGTAAACATGAAAATTAAATTTATTAAATTTTTGATAACTAAGCCCCCTTTAAGGATTACAAGTGTAATACTAATGGATTCACCAGGTGATTACAACTGTAATCCTAATGAATTTACTTTGTTAAAAAAAGTAAAAGTTTTGAATTTAATAAATACTTAGCAAATCTTTAACAACCGTTATCTGATACAGAATTTATAAATTTACTGATTAATATAGAGTATAAGAAAAAATTGAGGTGCAGATATTATTGTTTAATTACATAAGATGATGAAAGATTTGTTTTTATGTTTTTAATGGCTAATTACAACATATTCAAAAGGTACACCGAATGTACAAGGCTTATTTAATGAGGTTGGTATGCTTATTGTAATAGTTTTCTAATATGTAGAGTTTTAATACGTTTTGCTAATTTTTGCGTGTTATATTGCGAATAAAGTCCTTAAATTCGTAAAATGAAATGCAAATTAAAAAATAGTAATGCAATAATTGTGAGGAAGTGATGACAGATTTAGACAAAATCAGTCAATTTGCCACTGCAATGTTAAATGCAGCAACGTTGGATGATTTGCTTTGGTCAATAGCAGAAAATATTGGTACAACGCTTGAGTTTGACGATTGCGTAGTTTACTTAAATTTGAACGGTACTCTTGTACAAAAAGCTGCATTTGGTATCAAAAATCCAGAAGAGCGCAGTTTGTTGTGTGAAATAGAAATCCCTGTAGGTCAAGGTATTGTAGGTGCTGTTGCCCAATCGAAAATTCCAGAAATAGTGCAGGATGTATCACTAGATAAAAGGTATATATGGGATCAGTTTGCTGGTAAATCAGAACTTACAATACCTATTGTATATGAGAATAAAACTTTGGGTATTATTGATAGTGAGTCATCTAAGTCAAACAATTATAGTCAAAACGACAAAGAGTTATTGCAAATTATAGCAAATATTGCCGCTCCTAGAATTGCGTCTGCTCAATATTGTTCTCAACTTCAACATGCACAATTTCAACTAAAAACTACCAATATAGAATTAGCATCTTCATTAAATGAACTTAAGGATAACCAAGAAGCTCTTATTCAGAGTGAAAAAATGGCTTCTATTGGCCTTTTATCAGCGGGTGTTGCGCACGAAATCAACAATCCTTTGGGATTCTCGATTAGCAATTTATCTGTATTTACTGATTATTATGAGCAAATAAAAGAAATGCATCATATGTTGTTGCAACATCCAGAGCTCCCACAAGCATTAAGAACACGACTTTCATCAAATGAATATGAACAAATAGTTCAAGATATAGGTGATATAGCCGTTGAAACAACGGACGGTTTATTGAGAATTAAGAATATCGTTACTGATCTTTGTGGTTATGCCAGAAATGCTGATTTACATCTTACACCTATTGATATAAATGAGAGTATTAAAGTGGTTTTAAATTTATTACGTGGTGAAATTCAAAACAAATATTATCTAAAGTTAAATTTAATACAACTCCCTATGCTTGCTGTTAATCAGGGGAAGATACATCAAGTAATTATGAATATACTATTGAATGCTTTACAAGCCACACCAAATGGCGGTGTAATTTCAATTAAAACATCTTTTAATAGTAGTTATGTATGTATTGATATCACAGATAATGGCTCTGAAATTAACAATGAAGAATTAGCTCTACTTTTTACCCCTTTTTACACAACAAAATCAGTTGGTGAAGGTACTGGATTAGGCCTATTTATTTGTTATCGTATCGTTACAGAAGAACATGGTGGGAAGATACAAGTATATTCAAGCAAAAAAGAAACGACCTTTCGTATTATGTTACCTTTAACCGAAGAAAGTATTTACTCTATAAAACAAAGTTACCAACCATTAACCATGATAAAGTGATTATAAAGTATCACTTTATATCATATCCAAATAAAACGTCTTCACGACTATTTACCCATAATGAATGTTCGGCCATTACCTTGGAAAACATCTTGCTTTGCAAATAATTATTAAGCCATACTTTAACTTTTTTATATCGAGACTGTTGATACCATTTACGTTCTACTTTGGCAAATTGTCTAATAAAAGGAAATATAGCGATATCGGCTAAACTTTCTTTATTAGACATTAAAAATGTATTTGTCGTTAAGCGCCGCTCTAAAATAGTAAGGTAGATTTGACAAACTTCTCGGCATTCTATGAGGTTTTCTTCTCGATAACGTTTTGCACACTTGTATTGCTCTAAACTTGTCTTAAATCCATTATCAAAGTCTTTAATAAGTTGTAGCATTTCATTATCAGGGTTAACTTCAGAAACCACGTCAATATATATGCCCTTGTGTAATAAATCATCAGGATCAGATTCCGCTAAACCCCATAACATTACTTCCAAACTCTCCTCTATTACGTGTCCATTTGGTAATACCAATACAGGCACAGTTCCTTTAGGCGAAGCTAATATCATTTCTTTAGGTTTATCAGTCAATACTATGTCACGTAGCAGCAGTGTCCTTTTGGTTTTATAAATAGCGATTCGGGCACGTATCGCATAAGGGCAATTTCTTAGTGAATAAAGAATAGGTAAACTCATAAGTTCTTTGCTTTTTTCCTTTGTTGTTAGTTTTATATAATGTCTAATATTAATAACAGTGGTTAAATATTTAACGAATAAGCTACTTTAACGGTATTCATTGACCAAATATATGGGTAAAATCCTTCTTTTTTAAAATTACCGGCTAAGGTAATGGGTTAGAGTTGTTATAAATGAGTCCTAAAATTGAATTATTAGCCCCTGGTGGTGATGTTAATGCGATAAAAGCGGCAATTATTGCAGGTGCAGATGCTGTTTATTGTGGTTTAGATACTTTTAATGCTCGTAATCGTGCGGCTAATATCTCATTCGACCAGCTTGTTGGTATTATTAGGCTTGCCCATCGTTACGAATGCAAAATATTCTTAACCTTAAATATTGTAATTTTAGAACATGAATTTAAGTCACTTGCCAAACTTTTGAGCAAACTGGCTAATACCACACTTGATGGTGTTATTGTGCAAGACTTAGGCCTGCTTTACGTTCTTAAGAAGCACTTTCCAACATTAGATATCCACGCTTCTACGCAACTAACCACTCATAACGTTGGTCAAATTCCGTTTTTGAAAAAGTTGGGCGCTTCTCGAGTTAATTTATCTAGAGAGATGAATTTAAGAGAAATAACTGCAATTACTGCTGTTGCAACAGAACAAGAGGTCTTAAGTGAAGTCTTTGTTCATGGCTCGCTTTGTGTAGCATTTTCAGGTTTGTGCTATTCAACCTCAGCAAGCGCGGGTAACTCAGGTAATAGAGGGCGTTGTAGTCAAGCTTGTCGAGAAGAATATCAAACAACACCTTCAGGTAATAATTTCCCTTTAAATATAAAAGACAACTCTGCATTTTTTGATTTACCCGCCTTAATTGAAGCTGGCGTTCATTCCTTTAAGGTAGAAGGACGTATAAAAGGGGCGAGTTATGTACATACGGTTATTGACAGCTTCCGTAAACAGATTGATGGTTTTATTGAAACAGGCGAATTAACAGAAGATGGCGAGCGACTGTATAAAGTCTTCAACAGAGACTTTTCTAATGCCTTTTTAAAAGGTGACTTAAACCAGTCAATGTTTATTGAAAATCCACGCGATAATTCGAAATATCACGCTATAGATCAAAGTAACGCTATTTCTGTTGTACAAATTCATGACGTCGAAGATAAACTCAATAAAGAAAAACAACAGATAAACGCGTCTGTTGATGATAAAATAAAACACCTAAGCATAACTAAGCCTTTATTAACATTATCTTTTATAGGAAAGCTAGGTCACCCATTAACGTTAAAGGTCGTTCTAAAAACACCATCATTGACCCAACATTTATTTAATGATGATAATACGATTAATAGCGATAAAGAAATAGGAATAGAAGACTTCACTTTCACATTACAGTCAAAAAGTTCACTAATGAAAAGTGGTAAATTAAGCATTGATAGAGAAACTGTAGAGAAACGCTTCAAGAGTTTTAATAATGCTGAATTTGATTTAGATACCATAACGACCACAGACTTAGCAGAAGGCCTTAGCATTCCTTACAAAGAGCTAACTGAACTAAAAAATGAAACAGCTTTCATTTTAAATAACTCAAAAGCTTTGTTACCAGAGGTTTTACTTCCTAAATTGACCCACCACGAGAAAACTGAAACATGTAACGACGCTAAAATCATAAATAATACAAACGCTAAACTATCGTTGCTTATTAGTGATGAAAAGGACATTGCGTTAACTAAGATAACTGACGCGGATGTTTTCTTTAAGTTGCCCGATGCTTATAAACGCGGCTGCACTAAATATATCGCTTTTTTTGAAGAAAACCCAAAATTAATCCCTTGGTTCCCTTCGGTACTAATAGGGAAAGATTATGATGTTGCACTTAATATATTGGAGCAAGTGAAACCTAAGTTAATTGTGACCAATAATACCGGTATTGCTAACAGAGCGTTTGAACTTGGTATAAAATGGATAGCAGGTCCGTACTTGAATACCACCAACTCTTATGCGCTGTTAGCAATGAAAGAAGAATTCGATTGTGCGGGGGCTTTTATTTCAAACGAAATTAATCGCCAACAAATGAGAAGCATTGCTCGTCCTGAAAATTTCAACATGTATTACAGTGTTTATCACCCTATTTTACTGATGACCAGCAGACAGTGTTTCTTTCAGCAAAGTGTTGGCTGCGAAAAACCAAGAATTGATAACGGTTGTATGCTTTCTTGTGATAAATCTACAAGCATTACTAACCTTAAAGGCGATTCTTTTGCCATTGACAAGCAAAAGGCCGGCTACCCAAGTATTTATAATAAAGACCAATTTTTAAATACCGAAGTGATCAACGATCTTGCTCAGTTATTTGATGGCTTTATGGTCGACTTAACCAATATTGGTGCTGGTGATAAAGTTTCACCCGATAAAGTCGCACTTATTAAACAGTTTGAATCACTACTAAAAGAAAACAATGATTCATTTATATCAAAAATAGATGTACAACAGACACTTAAGACCATGGTACCTGAATCAACTAATGATCAATACCATAACGGCCTGTAATATCGATTTAAAAACGTCTCTATATAAACGTTCAAGTGGCTTGATAAAGTGGGTTCATTAAGTTAACTAAAATAATTGGCTGAAAGGCATAACTGAAAAACTAAATTAAGAATCTGAATGAAATGAATAACAAAACATTGAAAGTAATTATTGGTTCTAAAAACCCCGTTAAAATAAACGCGACACGATCTGCACTGTCAAGCTTGTACCCAGCACTTGAAATAGATTGTTTAGGTATTCATGCTCCGTCACTAGTTGCTGAACAACCCATGACTGAAGAAGAAACAAAAAACGGTGCTATCAACAGAGTTGCCTATTGTCAGCAACAACATCAAGCAGACTTTTATGTGGCCATAGAAGGAGGTGTAGACTTATTTGACCATGGTCCGGCCACGTTTGCCTACGTAGTTATCGCGAATAAAAGCCGTCAATCCATAGGACGAAGTGCGATGTTGCCTTTACCCAATGAAGTTTATTCGTTATTAAAACAAGGTGAAGAATTGGGGCCTGTTATGGATAAAATATTCAATACCACTAATATAAAACAAAAAGGTGGCGCAATTGGATTATTAACCAATGGCAAAGCATCTAGAGAGAGCGATTATAATCATGCGCTAATATTAGCTATGGCACCTTTTATACATCAAACACTTTATAATAATTAGGCACTTCATAATAATTAAGCTCTTCGGATTAGCGAAGCGCTTTATACTAACCAAG
>Ga0105355_10005230_pt1 | contig 10984 bp, 9 predicted proteins | sample GOMGulsemesocosm_2_FD_83508 | JGI IMG/M metagenome (GOLD analysis project Ga0105355, IMG submission 83508) | Methane-oxidizing microbial communities from mesocosms in the Gulf of Mexico - GOM9C Gulf of Mexico | ecosystem: Environmental > Aquatic > Marine > Cold seeps | place: Gulf of Mexico...
CTTTATCCCCAAACATTTTTTTCGCAAAAGATTGCGTCAGTATTATTGCCTCGGAGTTTGCCAAAACCTCATCTTCGTCACCTAGAATGAGCTTAAAGTCAAAAATCTTCAAAAACGAACTATCTGTTACAAATCCCTCTGGATTAAATGTTTTTTCTTCATGAGTAAATTTTATCCCTCCTTTAGGATATTTTGCTAAACGAACTACATTTTCAATCTCGGGATATTTCTTATAGTCTATGTTAAAAAAGGAGCTTGCACCAATCCCACGCTTTTTACTTGCAGGTGAGGCTTGATTAACCACCATATAAATATCTTGATGCCGTTCATGAAATTTATCCATAGACAGTTCATTATCTACATAAGAGAATAACAATGAAATACAAAGGGCTCCCAGACAAATTGTCGTCAGGCTACCAATAAAAATGACTTTATTGGATTTAAAATTTCGCAGGGCAAATTTAATATAGTGTAGTAGCATTTTTCTAGTTTTGAAAGGATTAGGCTTAGGCCAATTCTGACTGCATCTGATTAATGTTTTCGGTCACAATTTTGCCATCAAACAAGTTGATCACCCGATGTGCATAATTGGCATCTCGATCAGAATGTGTCACCATGACAATAGTGGTTCCCTCGCGATTGAGTTCGGTCAATAAATTCATGACCTCTATACCGTTTTTGGAGTCTAAATTCCCCGTAGGTTCATCTGCCAATAATAGTTTTGGGTTTGTAACTACGGCTCGAGCAATTGCCACACGTTGTTGCTGCCCACCAGATAATTGCTGTGGAAAATGCTTGGTACGATGCCCCATTTTCATGCGTTCGAGAACTTCTAGCACCATTCTCTTGCGCTCGCTAGCCTTTATTTTTAAATAGATCAATGGCATTTCAACATTTTCAAATACGCTGAGCTCATCAACCAAATTAAAGCTTTGAAACACAAAACCCACTTGGCCCTTCCGCAATTGGGTCCGTTGATTTTCCTTTAATTCCCCAACTTCTGTATCATTAAATACATAAGAACCTTCCGAAGCATTGTCCAATAGACCAATTATATTTAGCAAGGTTGATTTTCCACAGCCTGAAGGCCCCATAATAGCCAAAAACTCTCCTTTTTTAACCTTCAAGTTTATTTCACTCAATGCCTTGGTCTGTATGTCTTCCGTTTTAAAGATTTTGCTGAGACGGTCTGTCTTTATCATAGTTTATTATTTTAAAATTAATTTATCATTGTCTCCAAAATTATCATAGCTGGAGCTTATGACTTGTTCTCCAGAACTCAGACCTTCGAGAAGCTCATAATATTCTGGATTCTGTTTTCCTATTCTTATATTTCGTTTGGTTGCAAAGTCTCCAGAAGGGTCCACGACATAAACCCATTGCCCTCCGGTGCTTTGAAAAAATCCGCCCCTAGAAAGTAACAATGATGAGCTTGGGGCTCCCAATTGTAATTTAATATAATAGCTCTGTCCTGTCCTAATTTGATTGGGTTTATGGGTTGTAAAAACAAGGTCGACACGAAACTGCCCACCTCTAACTTCGGGGTATATTTTTTTTAACCGTAATGTATAACTTATTCCTCCTCGCTCATAAGTTCCTGTGAGGTTTCTATTGACCCGATCAATATAATATTCATCGATATAAGCCTCGATCTTATAATTGGTAAGCACATTTATTTGCCCTATCCGGCTGCCCCTTCCTAGACGCTGGCCAATTTCGGCATCCAACATCCCTAATTGCCCATCGACTAAAGCCTTGACATTTAATTGCTCTATACGGTCGTAAACCATTCCTAAGGTTTTTTTCATCCGCCCTAAATCTTTATCCAACTCTATCATTAAAGACACTCTAAGTAGGGAGTCTTGCCTCACCTTAAAGGCACTAACTTCATAATTCTTTTTATCCAGTTCGTAATCTTCCTTCGCATTGAGGTAATCTTCTTTTGCAATTAAATCATCGCTATAAAGGGATTTGTTTTGCTCGTATTTTCTCTTGCTTTTCAAAAGGCGATATTCTACATCGAGAAGGTCCTTTTGCCCAACTATTTTAGCCGATTCGAAATTTATTTTTGTTTCTCTAAGGCTATTCTGCTTAGTGGCTAAATTATTCTCACTCGCTAATATTTCGGCAAATAAACCATTATTTTCAAGTTTTAAAATCACATCTCCTTTTTGAACCATACTGCCTTCTTCTATAAACTTTTCGACCACGCGCCCTCCTTCCTGAACATCAATAAAAACGGTGGAAATTGGTTTTACTAATCCGCTAATACTTATGAAATCGTTAAACTCTCCTTGGACCACTTCCACAATACTTAAATTGTTTTTATCAACCTTTAAACTGGAGGTTTTTGAATTGTAAAAAATAGTCCCTATCAATAGCAGTAACAGTCCTGATAATAGAGCTATAATCCAATGTTTAGGTTGTATTCCTTTTTTCTTTTCTAGTACTGTATCCATATATTATCTAATATTAAATAGCGCATCTCCATTATAGAAATTCAATTTAATTTGTTGTATTTGCAGTTGCAAGGTTAAACTAAGTTGGATGATTTTTGCCTCCGTCAGTTGCGTTTCTGAAGTCTTAAAATCGTAAAAATTAATAAGGCCTTTTTCAAACTTTTTAATCGCAATATCATGTGCTAGTGTCTTGGCATCAATATTCCTCTCACTGAATAACTGCTCTTCAAATAGAGCTTTAAACGATTGTGATGCTAATTGAATGGTTTTATATAAGCGTTGTTTGGTAATCGCCAATTGGGTTTCCGCCTTTTTAATATTAATCTTTGCTGTTTTTATATGAGATCGAAAACTCCACTTGCTAAATATGGGCAGGGACAATGAAAACCCCAGGAATTTACTGGTGTTATTTTTAAACTGCTCTGAGAATGCTATGGTCTTCCCATCGACATCGCGGTTGGTTTCGTAATACCCCGTATTCATCCCAGATCTAAAATTAATACGAGGATACAAATAACTACGCCTTAATGCCAAGGCCTTTTGAGAGGCCATTACAGAATATTGCTGCTGTTTAAGTAAGGGATGGAACTCCATTGTTTTAGTAAACAGCAGCTCTGGAGATTGTATGCTTCTTGTATTTGTGGAGATTTCTAAACCCTCATTTAAAACTAAAAGGCTATCCTTTAAATTCATGTGTTGCATTAAAATAAGTTTTGCGGCTTTTAGGGCGTTTGCCGCTTTTACTAAATTCAGTTGTTTATTCGCCTTGTCGGATGCAACATCATATAGCTCAGATTTTGCTTTGAGACCTAGGTTCACTTTAGCTGCTATGGTTTTTTCATGAAGCTCAAAAACCTGAAGATTCTGTTTTTGAATGGCAAATAAGCCTTTTCTAAATTTAACATCATAAAAGGCTGTCATGATATCAAAGGCTAATTGATATTTCGCATTGAGCAGGGAGGCCTTTTGAGCATTGAGGATTAAATTACGATGGCTGATCATATTCCATTTCCTAAAGCCTTCAAAAACAGAAATTTCAGCAGATATTCCATAACTATTAGAAAATGACTCGGTGGTTATAATATCGTTTGTATTGGGGTCTACATACCTACCAAACCCGATATTATAGCCTGTATACCCACCTAAACTTGGTAACAAATCTCGTTGGGCTTGTTTGTAATTTTCAGTACTAATATCGGTATCATATTTTAAATTTTTATGATCCAGATTATGTTCTAGGGCATAGTTCACACAATCTTCGAGGGACCATGTTTTTTGAGTCCACCCCATTTGGATCAAACTAAAATAAAGAAAGTAAATAATCGCCTTTTGTAGCATATAAAAAATATTGTTCTGCCTCTTTAAAGGCATACGCCATGCCATAAACACTAACATCTTCACACTTAGTTATTTAGATCTATTTCGTTTTTTAGAACTATTCCCACTACGTATAAATTATTTACATAAAGTGTAAATATTTTTTACACTTTTTCGCGAGTTGTATTCTCATATTTGTAGCTTTGAACAAAGCAACCATTATTAATGCAAAAGGGAAAACTATTAATTATTGATGATAATCGATCGGTATTGACCGCTTTAGATTTGTTGCTCCAAGACAAATTCGGAGTGATTTCAATGTATACTAATCCCAATAAAATCACCTCTATTGAAAACCTAGATAGCTATGATGTCGTATTACTAGACATGAATTTTTCAGCCGGTATCAATACTGGGAATGAGGGCTTGTATTGGTTAAAGCGCTTAAAAGAAATGGCCCCAGAGGTTTCTATAATCATGATGACTGCTTATGGTGATGTGGAACTGGCAGTAAGGGCTTTAAAAGAGGGCGCCATGGATTTCATTTTAAAGCCTTGGAATAATGAAAAACTTTTAGCGACCATACAATCGGCTTTTAAATTACATCAATCCAGAAAAGAAGTTCATATTCTCAAACAGAAACAGCAGCATTTAAAGCATATCATCAACCAAGACCAAAAATATATTATTGGAAATTCTCGGGTCATTAATCAGTTATTAAACACCGTAAATAAAGTTGCCAAAACGGATGCTAATGTGTTAATCACTGGGGAAAATGGAACAGGAAAAGAATTGGTAGCCAGGGAAATTCATCGCTGTTCAGAGCGAAATGAAGAGCTGCTGGTTAAAGTGGATATGGGTTCAATTCCCGAATCCTTGTTTGAAAGTGAATTGTTTGGTCATATAAAAGGGGCTTTTACAGATGCTCATAAGGACAGGGCAGGAAAATTTGAAACCGCTAATGGCGGTACTATTTTTCTCGATGAAATAGGAAATTTAAGCTATAGTTTACAATCCAAATTATTAACCGTTTTGCAAAACAGAGAGGTTTTTAGAATAGGTTCTAATACTCCTATTCCAATAAACATAAGGTTGGTCTGTGCGACCAATGCCAACCTGGAAAAAATGGTAGACGAAGGCTTATTTCGCGAGGATCTATTATATAGAATTAACACCATTTATTTGGAGGTCCCACCCTTGAGAGATCGTGAGAAGGACATTAGTTTACTCGCGGAGTTCTTTTTAAAAAAGTATGCCTATAAATACGACAAGGGAAACTTGAGTATTGCTAAAACTGCATTAAAAAAATTAATGACCTATAAATGGCCTGGAAATGTAAGGGAGTTGCAGCATGCCGTGGAACGCAGTGTCATTATGAGTGATGATAAAGTCTTAACTGAAGATGATTTTATAATTAAACAACGCTCTACTGCAACAGTTAGCCAAATGGATACTACAATAGAAGACATGGAACAACTTATGATTGCCAATGCCTTAGACAAAAACAATGGAAACTATACGGCGGCAGCCGAGCAGTTGGGCATTACAAGACAAACATTATACAACAAATCCAAACGCCTTAATTCTAAATAAACACCCTAAACTATGTGGAGTAAAAAATGGTATTTTATGATCGTATTTAGAGTGGCTTTAATCACATTGACGGCCTTTGGACTCGCCTATTTTATTGCAAAAAACCAATGGAATATCGGAATATATTTCGGTGTTTTATTGGCTGTAGAAACCCTGTTTTTAATCCGATTCTTAAATAAAACCAATACCCAAATCGCCTATTTCTTTAATGCAGTAGAGAATGAAGATTCAACCATTCATTTCCCAATAGATCAAGATGGTCTTACCATTTCAGAATTAAATGGAAGCATGAATAGACTCAATTATTTATTGCAAGAGGCTAAAATAGAAATTGAGACCAAAGAACAGCTCTATCAAACGATTCTAAAACAAGCTAGCATTGGTATTTTAACCATTAATAAAAAAGGGCATATCCTCTCGTCAAACCCAATGGCAGGAGCATTATTAGACTATGAAAATTTAACACACGTCGAACAACTTCAAAGAATAGACCCCTCTTTATATCAACTAATTAGTCCTTTAAACCCTTTAGATCATTCCTTGATAAAACTAACAACTGAAAAAGAGCAAAAAGAATTGACGATTAGTATGAGTTCTATTTCCATTGAAGGCACGCCTTTATTTTTAGTTTTAATACAAAACATACAACAGGAATTAAACCAAAAAGAATCCGATTCATGGACGGGATTAATTACGGTAATGACGCATGAAATCATGAACGCAATTGCCCCAATAACCTCTCTTAGCAGCACCTTATCTTCAATCTTTAAAAAGGAAGGAAAGCCAATTCCCAGTGATGACTTAAGTTCAAAAAACATCACAAACACGATCATTGGACTGGATACCATACAGGATCAGGGGCAAAGTTTAATGGATTTTGTTCAAGCCTATCGATCATTGACTAAAGTCCCTATTCCAAGTAGAAAAATATTAAAAGTAAAAACACTCTTCGAGAAAATTAGAATTTTAGTGAGCCAGGAACAGGGCTTTGATAATATTCAATTTCGCATTGTGGTCGAGCCAGAAGATTTGGAATGTTTTGCCGATGAACAACAAATTATTCAGGTCTTATTTAAATTAACTCAGAACGCCATTCAGTCTTTAAAAACTCAATCGGGTGGACGCATAATATTGACGGCCACTAAAACGGAAAACGGAAAAATCATATTAACCGTAAATGACAATGGCGCGGGAATTCCTTTGGAACTTCAAGAACAAATATTCATTCCATTTTTCACCACCAAAAAGCAAGGTTCCGGTATTGGTTTAAGCTTGTCAAAGCAAATATTAAGACTACATGGCGGAACCTTAAAAGTAAAATCTATCCCCAGAGAATCTACAGCCTTTAGTTTAATATTTAATTAATCCCTAAGATCAGTAAGGATTAATAATTATTCCTATACCATACTTTTTGCCATTCTCGAACCAAGATTAAAAAGGTTACCTGTTCAGATAATTTAAGGGTATCACTTCCATCGAGTTGTTTAATTTTATCTTCAGAAACATCAATGATATAAAGTAAATTAAGATATTCGGCAAATTTCTCCTGAATTAGCTGATAAATGGTTTCATGAAGTATGAGTTTCAGGCTAGTAGGCAATATGTCTTCCTCAAAATCAAGATCTATATTGGCAAATAGAAAATCCTTATTGAGCTGACGTATCAAATGTTTATAAAGGTCAAGCTGATTCGCTTCCTTTATGAGATCATCAAAAGTTACAATGGTATTCATTCTTGTATCAAAGATTAAAAGAACTAAACTTCTCTGGTTATTAAAGAGGCTCCAAACTGCTGTAATATTTGTTTTTTATCCTCAGAGATAGGCATGACTTCCAATACTGCAAAGGCTTTATGGGTATATATTTTTATCTCTCGCTTAGTAGCATCCGCGGCCCCGCTAATTTCAAAAAGTTGTTTCACACGATCAATTTTATCAGAACTATCATCGGGTGTCGTACTAAATAATTGTAACAATTCATCTTTGTCTTTTTGTTCTGAGAACTCCAAGGCCTTCAAATACAAAAAGGTTTTTTTATTCTCAATAATATCCCCTCCAACTTGTTTTCCAAATGTTTTAGGATCACCAAAAGCGTCTAAATAATCATCTTGAAGTTGAAAAGCAATCCCCAGAAGATTCCCAAACTCATAAATACTATTCTGCTCTTCCAAGGAAGCATCAGCCACAATCGCCCCCATTTGCATTGCCGCAGCAACGAGGACGGCAGTTTTATATTCAATCATTTTTAAATACTCAGGGATGCTAACATCTGTCCTGGTTTCAAAATCGATATCATATTGCTGGCCTTCACAAACCTCCAGGGCCGTTTTACTAAATAATTTTGCTAACTTTCTAAAGGTAGTATCATCATAATTTTCAAACATTTGATAGGCCATAATCAACATGGCATCGCCAGAGAGAATTCCGGTATTGATATTCCACTTCTCATGAACAGTTTCCTTGGCGCGTCGCAAAGGAGCATCATCCATAATATCATCATGAACTAATGAAAAATTATGAAACACCTCTATGGCCAATGCGGCATCAAGTGCCTTTGTATAATTTAAACCAAAGATATCGCAGGTCATTAAGGTTAATACAGGACGTAAACGTTTACCTCCCAACCTTAGAATATACCTAATAGGTTCATAAAGATTCTGGGGCTCTTTAAAGCTTACATATTTTTCTAAATATTCGACGAATTCTTTTTGGTAAGTTTCTGTTGTTAGCATGCAACAAAAATAAAGCAAATCGACATATTAAAAAGTCTTTGAAAAAATTTAATGTTAAATAAATGCAAAACTTTGGAAACTTTTTTTGTTTTTTAAGTTTCCAAGCCTATTTTTGCATCCGAATTCACATTATCACGTCTTATATAAAAGCGTGATCTACGACATAAAATGAAACAAAAAATAATATTAAAATCAACAGAACTCTTTCTTAACCTTGGGTTTAAAAGTGTCACCATGGACGATATTGCCAATGAATTAGGCATTTCCAAGAAGACAATTTATGTTCACTTTGCAAATAAAACAAAACTGGTAGAAGCGGTTACATTTGTGCTTTTCGAATCTATCTGTAGCGGAATTGATTGTATCTGTGATGCTTCAAAAAACCCAATTGAAGAATTATATGACATCAAAATGTATGTGATGAATCATTTGAAAAATGAAAAAACATCACCACAATATCAACTCAAAAAATATTATCCCCAAATCTTTGAGGCACTTCGAGTTAAACAATTTGATATCATGTACGAATCGGTTAAAGAAAGTCTTCAAAAAGGTGTGAATACGACTCTGTTTAGAGAGCATATCAATGTAGATTTTATCGCACGAATGTATTTTAATGGAATGATGGGAATTAAAGATGCTTCAATTTTCCCTAGAGATGTATTCAGCATGGAATATCTAATGGAAAGCTATTTAGAATACCATTTAAGAGCTATTGTAACGGACAATGGCATGAAAATATTAAACAATTTTATAAACACAAATCAATCATAAAAATGTCAAAAAAGTTAACCTTACTCTTCTTGTTAATCTACTCAATTGCTGGGTTTTCACAAGAAAATTCACAAAGTTTTAGTTTGCAAGAAGCTATAGATTTTGCATTAACACATAATAGAACTTCAAAAAATGCGACGCTCGATATTGAAGCTGCCAAACAGCAAAAATGGGAAACAACCGCAACAGGTCTCCCTCAGATAAGCGCTTCAGTTGATTATAATAACTGGTTAAAACAACAGGTATCACTAATACCTGCAGAATTTTTTGGAGGAGCTCCAGGAGAATTTGCTGAAATTGCATTTGGTACGAAAAAAACGATGAATGCAACCCTTAAGGTGGATCAAAAAATATTCGACGGATCCTATTTAGTCGGCTTACAATCTGCCAAGGTTTTTTTAGAGATCTCAGAAAACGCCAAAGAGAAAACGGATTTAGAAATAAGAAAAGCCGTTATAAACGCTTATGGCAATGTTTTATTAGCGAGCGAAAGTGTGAAAATTATTGAACGAAACCTGATCGTTTTAACAAAAAACCTGAACGAGACTACCAAAATATATGAAAATGGTTTGGAGGAAGAGGAAAGTGTAGAACAATTAAAAATCACCCTATCGGGGGTTCAGAGTAATCTTAATAATACCTCCCGCCTAAAAACACTAGCGCTTCAAATGCTCAATATTACTTTAGGTATAGACTTAAAAACGAATACGATCCTCACTGACAATTTGGAAAGTCTAACTTCAAAACATATTGCTTTAAGCCTATTGGATGCCGCTGAAGATGTTGAACAAACAATCGATTATAAAATTGCATCTAATGATAAGGTTTCTAAGGAACTTCTATTAAAATTAGAAAAAAGCAAAGCACTACCAACCTTAAATGCCTTTGTTAACGCAGGTTATTCTGGGAATAATGACAAATTTGACTTCCTTAAAAAGGATCAGAAATGGTTTGGATCTTCTTTGTTTGGTGTCAGTATGAATATCCCAATTTTCAGTTCTCTCGGAAGAAGTGCCGCCACACAACGCGCAAAAATAAATCTCGAAAAGTCAAAGGAGGATCTCACTGAAACCGAACAAAAATTAAAACTTCAAATGGCTTCGGCTAAAAGTGATTATCAGTTTGCTATAGAAGATTATGAAAACAAAAAACAAAACCTAGGCCTTGCTGAGCGTATAGAATACAAGAATCAAACGAAGTTTTTTGAGGGTATCGCTTCCAGTTTCGAATTGAGACAAGCACAAGTACAATTATACACCTCTCAACAGGAATATTTACAAGCCATGCTCGATGTGGTTAACAAAAAAGCCGCATTGGAAACTGTCCTAAATATAATTGATTAGGTTAAAAATTAAAGACTTCAAATTGAAGGGATTGGCAGAATGATTAATGCTTTAGGAAAAGCACATTAAACTTAAAAACTCATAAACTCAACAAAACAATGAAAAACATATATTCACTATTACTCGTAACTTTAATTTTGTCCTCATGTGGTGGCGAAAAGAAAAAATCTATCGAAGAGATCATTGAAGGCGGTAACTTAACAACAATTCGTGCAAAACGAAGTGAAGTGGTTGCATCTCAACAAGCAATTGTTGCACAATTAAGCCTTTTAGATGCAAAAATAGCCACATTAGATACTGTGAAAAAAATTCCACTCATCACAACCTTTAAGGCTAAAGAAGAACTTTTCAACCATTATTTAGAACTTCAAGGAAATGTAAACACCAAAAACTTACTTGTTATTTTCCCAGAGTTTTCAGGAACTCTCACTAAGGTATACGTTAAAGAAGGTCAAAAAGTACAAAAAGGGCAGCTATTAGCTACCATTGATGATGGTGGTTTAAATCAACAAGTTGCGCAATTGCAAATCCAGGCTGGTTTGGCAAAAACAACATTCGAGCGTCAAGAACGCTTATGGAATCAAAAAATTGGTAGCGAAATTCAATATTTACAAACAAAAGCAAATTACGAAGCTCAGCTAAAAGCGGTAAACCAACTTCAAAGTCAGCTAGAAAAAACAGCTGTTAAGGCTCCTTTTTCAGGGATTATTGACGACGTTATAACAGAGCAGGGAAGTGTTGTAGCTGCTGGTCAATCACAATTAATGC
>Ga0105355_10005232_pt1 | contig 10981 bp, 9 predicted proteins | sample GOMGulsemesocosm_2_FD_83508 | JGI IMG/M metagenome (GOLD analysis project Ga0105355, IMG submission 83508) | Methane-oxidizing microbial communities from mesocosms in the Gulf of Mexico - GOM9C Gulf of Mexico | ecosystem: Environmental > Aquatic > Marine > Cold seeps | place: Gulf of Mexico...
GTAACACAATGTCTTTATTGACCGACGATTTATTGAGACTCTGTTCAAGTTTATCCATTAGAAAAACCTTTGCTTAATCAAAATGGTATCACCAGCATTAACTTTATACGTTAAGCTTGCGTTAATTTGCGTGTTTTTATTCTTTTCTTTAAATAAATATATTTTTTCTTTTGATGCGCGTTCTGTTAATCCACCAGCCAACGCTATCGCTTGGTTTACAGTTAAGCCAGGTTGATATGCATAACCGCCAGGTTTATTCACTTCACCGTGTATATAAAAAGGTCGATATTCAACGACATGAACATAAACGTTTGGATTAACGAGGTAGTCTCCTTTCAAACCGTTATAAATCAATTTTTCGACTTGCTTCACCGTAAGTCCAGTTACCTTTATTTCGCCAAAAAAAGGATAATTAATTTGGCCACTATTACTCAGCAACGTTTCTACGGTTAGGTCTTTTTGCCCAAAAACTTTAATCTCTACCTTATCACCAGGCCCTAAAATATAAGAACCCTTTGCTAATACCGGTGCTTGTATTAAGAGCAATAATATACAAAGATAAATACTTTTCATTATACTGTCCTTTAAAGCGTCAATGTTAAACTCGCGCCGACAACATTTTTATCATATTCATAAATTGTATCTGTCGAAGTATTTCTATCCCAAAGCCCAAACAGGGTGATTGCAATATTATCGGTAAAATCATAGTTAAGTTTAAGCTTGTAACCATTCGTATCATCAACACGATAAATACCGCTATAATCATCAGTAAATTGATAAGCACTTACTGATGAAGAGAAATACGATGTCCAGTTATGCTTCCAATCAAGCTTGTATTTTGTTTCAAGCACATAGTCACCATCAATATCAGGATCTTTAGTCATTTGAGACGTTGACAATGTTACTTTTGAATAAGTTAGCGGACGCCATACACCACCAACGTTCCAGCTGAAGCCCGTAAAATCTTCACGGCCGTCATCCTCAAATTCTTTGGCTTGTCCACCCAATTTAATGAAGCCATGAACGATGGATGATGCCTTCCACTGCATACCTAACAATGCGGTGTACACACCTGAGTCCCGGTTTAACTCGCCCGACGTGTTATAATCGTAACCAATAGTCTCGGCATTCACTTCAATAAAGACATCGGTATTTGCTCTTGTCGAATAGAAAAATGTTGATCCCAACAATAGTGAGTCGTAATTACTTCTTCTGGTTAGAGTTTCAAAGTTGGTGTATTCTTTTTCGTAAAATTTAACATTAAATGCAAGGCGCCCTTTTGTTTGTAGTGCGCCATATTCATACGCTGCAGAAACTATATTTTTGCCATATGTAATAGGTTCATCAATTTCTTCATGATTACGCTCTGTCAAACCGCTACCACGAGCCTCTGTTGACCATTCAGCTTTAAGGTTTATGTCGAGCCTATGTGTATCATTCGGTTCTAAATGCGCATTAAAACCTAATAATCCGTCAATATAATCATCAGCAGGGCTCGCTTCATAGATGCCCTTTTCAGCGCTTGCATCAATACTAAAATGATTAATTCCATCATCTATTTTTAAATTAATCATCGGAATAACCGTTATAATCGAGCTGCTGGTCCCGTTTTCTTGTTCCTTATAAATATTATCATCGTCTACAACACTCACTTCTAACGAAGGTCTTACGTAGAGTCCGTTATCAGTAATGTGTGTATCCTTTGTGTAGGCAACGGCCCCACTACTCAACAAAGCGAAACCTAAACCTAAGCAATAATAATTAATATTGAATGCTTTCATTCTGGCTGACTCCATTGATTGATACACCCTAGTTTGTTTCATACCTTACCTCTCCAAATAGCTAATATGTATTCTCGCTTTTTAAGCAGGTCAGTACAGTTAACAGCATAATTTTAAAATCAAACCAAATTGACCATTGCAAAATATAATAAAGATCAAACTCAATACGTTTCTGCATTTTAACTAATGTATCGGTTTCCCCTCGCCAACCGCTGACTTGGGCCCAACCAGTAATACCAGGTTTAACATGATGTCTTAACATGTAAAATTGAATTAATTTACGATATTCCTCATTGTGTGATACCGCATGAGGTCGAGGCCCAACAACAGACATACTGCCCATTAGTACATTAAAAAATTGCGGTAGTTCATCCAGAGAGCTACGACGAAGAAAAGCGCCAAAAGGTGTCACACGTTTATCACCTCTTATTGCCTGTGTTATCTTCCCGTCGGATTCCATTACCGACATACTTCTAAATTTGTAAACAACAATTTTGTCACCATGTAGTCCATAACGACTTTGCTTGAACAGCACTGGTCCTGGGGATGTAAACTTCAACGTTATTGCGATAGCAATATACACAGGGGAAAGCAGGATTATGGCGATTAGACTGACGGTAATATCTTCAAATCGTTTTAGCCAAATTTTGGCCCCTAAATAGGGTGATTCAAAAATGCTTAACGCATCAACTTTGCCAACATGGGTAACACGACCATGCATAACATCAGAGAGCATAAATGCGGGTAAAACATAAACATCAACAGTTGTGTCTGATAATAAATTGATAATTTCTGCGATACGTTTCTCTGCTGAAATAGGTAAAGCGATGAACAAAACGTCAATGGAGCCTCTTTTAGCTTCCAAAATACCCGCTGAAATATTACTCACGACCGTCATACCTTTAGGTAAACGATCAGCGTTTCTATCATCAAAGAAACCAACAAAATCAAACCCTAGTTCATCACAATGACTTATCTCATGATATAAATTTGCCCCTGTTGACGTTGCGCCTAAAATAGCCATTTTCCGTAGGTTTATGCCCAATTTACAGCGTAAAACAGACCATTGATACTTCAATACTCGCCACGTAAAACAAGACATGAATGCCACAAAATAACAGACATTTAAGACATGACTTGGAAACAAAAATGAAGCTTGTAGCCATTTTCCAATACCGAACAATATTAAAAATGAAGATAGAAATACAGCAACGACAGTCATAAGAACGGTAATAAATCGACCTACACGCCACGATTGATATAAATGAAGGGCTTCTGCAATATATAAAAAAACGACGGAAGCCGTTAATACTACAATTATATATTCTTGTGTCATTCGAAGGTTATAGCTATGAATTACAATGATAAAAGAAAATGTAACACAACTTAAATCTAAGAAGCGATAAATAAAAGAGTAATTAGCAGAACTTACCTTAAATGTATTAACAGGTTTCAAAATACGATTCCTTAACAAATTTAAAGTAGTCTCATTTTGAAAATGAACTACCGAGCTAAATAAACGATTCGCTCATCCAATGAATATGTCATTGATAATCCATTAATTACCTTCCTAAATGAAGATAGTGTTTTTAATTTTAAAATACTAATTAAACATCTCACTAAATATAGCAGTGATTTTTTTTATGGCCGCAACATGCGTTACTTTTCATAAGAACATATCTAACATCAACACCATAATGTCAGCATAAACAATTAAAAATACAAAGTAGAACAGTCGATAACTTTATATAACCACTGATTAAGCTATAATTCTAAATTCGGTATTAAGAGAAAGAGTTAATATGTTTATAACTTCTTTTCACTACTTTCGAGGCTTTGCAATATTAATTATCATCGCAGGACATGTCCACGTAGGAAGCAGTGAAGTGGACTATCCCGTATTCACTAACCTAGTTTCAGGGTCTACTGCTTTATTTGTATTTATTAGTGGTTACTTATTTCAATATTTACAAAAAGGTGTGTTTAATTACCCGTTGTATTTAACGAGGAAGTTTAAATATGTAATTCTGCCTTATTTAGTCTGTTCAACCCCTGCTATCATTAACATCGCAATGAGTGGTAATTTCCACCCGCTCCTTGGGGATGTAACAACTATCGAAGGCAGTGTAATTAATCTGCTAACAGGCAGGCATGTAACGGCATATTGGTATGTCCCCTTTGCTGCATTACTCTTTATGAGCGCACCCATTATAGTGAAGTTCTCATTATTAAAACATAGTATGCAATTGTTGATACTTTTTATATTTTCAATTATTGCAATCTATGCTCATAGACCTATCGGTGGATTAAATCCATTTCATTCGTTCCTCTATTATATTCCGTTTTATTTATTTGGGATTTATGCTGTGGTAAATCGAGATTCAATTGAAAAGTTAAAAAAGTACAAGGTTTTTTTCTTTATAACAATGGCACTACTCGCTTATATTCAAGTTAGCTTTACGGGTGTTATTGGTAGTAGCCATAAAGACCTGTTTACATTTTCAGGTATTGATATTATGTACCTACAAAAGGTTTTCTTATTGTTATTTGTTATAACTTCATTGGATTTACTTGAAGATAAAAACATTAAACCTCTCTCTTTCTTTGCTAATATATCCTTTTCACTCTATTTCATTCATGGCTATGTATTAATATTACTGGCACGGTTATCTATTAATGACACATTATTAAATTATGGTCTTAATGAGGCTGTCGCGATGTTTATAAAATTCATCCTCGTTGTAGCGATAAGCTCACTTATATCTGCCTGTATTATTAAGACATTAGGAAAACGAAGTCGATATTTCATAGGAAGTTAAATGATGTTATAAAAATCACTTAAAACCACTTTGATTTCCGTCTTATAATAAAAACGAGTATTAGAATAAAAAGCATCGGGAATATGACACTCGCGATATTATAAAAACTGTTAGTATAACTAAAGCTGTCATTGGGTATTTTTTCGGTTTGACTAAACAATACATTTAACAAACTAGTAAAAACAAGAAAAGATAAAATCATAAAAGACTTCAACCTCTTAACCTTAAATACAACGCGATGTAATACATAGAAACATTGTATGTAGTTAATGAGAAAAGCAGTCACTAAACTGATACACAATACAATCATATCCCCCATATAAACACCGAATATAATGGCCGAAACATTAACAAATGACGAAAATATACCACAGTAAAACATCTGTTTTGTAGCTCCCATCGCTTGATACAAGCCGCCAGTAGAGCTTAAAACCATTTGCACAGGGATTGATAACGCTAATACTTTCAATAATTCACTCACAGGTAACCACTGTGGACCGAAGAGAATGAAGATAATATCGTCTGCATACCAAAACATAATTGTCGCAGTAAAGATCCCCAACAGGGCCAATTTATACGCCAATTGATAGTAAGCGGTAAAAATGAGTTCAGGCTGACTTTTATACCGAGTCAGTACGGGTTGCAGTGCAGGTGTGATAGCAAAAGTAAATAATTGGAGGGGATAACGCATAACCTGGTATGTTTTTTCATAGAAGCCGACACTCGTGACACCAAAATATTTGGCCACTAATAACGTATCTAAATTACGCGAAAAAAAGTTGAGTATATTAAATCCGAGTTGAAATTTAGCTATCGCGAATAACGGTATAATGCTTGATATTTTGCGGCCTACTTTTGCTTGACCTATTTCGGTGAGTTTTGAAAAGCGATGGTAAAAAATGAAACGTCCTATCGGCGTCACTAATATTTTTATCGCTAAGGCTACAACGCCTAATCCCATAAAATAAAGTGTAATACAAATAATGAGTGCAATTAACTCTGCAAATATCTCTGCTTTCCCAATGATAATAAATTGGGTATCCTTTTGTAACGATGCCAAGGGCAGCATTGAAATTGCAGAGAAAAAGACACTCAACGCTAAAACATACGTGAGTAAATTAACATTCATTAACGCAAGCCAACTCGCTAGCGCAGGCGTAATATAAATAAACAATAATGACAATATAAGACCGATGATTAATGTCGCACTAAATATGCCGTCGCGTTCCTTATCGTTGATCGAATCTCTGTGTATGATTGCAGGTCCAAGACCTGATGTGGCTAACAGTTGAAAGAATAAAATAAGAACTTGTAAGGCAGCTAACGTACCAAAGTCATTGGGGGTGAATAATCTTGCCAAAATAGCCAATGATGTGATTTGTAGTACGTAAAGTGAATATTTTCCTATTAGACTGTGAATAATCCCTTTGTTTAGTTCTTTATTTATTTTACTCATAACGAGACAATCCTATTACTAAGTAAATATTAAGATCACTCGACTCCATTAATTACGTCACGCTCATTAATTATTTCATATCTAATCATATAAACGCCAGATGAAATAACAATCATAACCATCAAAAACCACGCCATATTAGCATCCCTAAATATACTGGACTCTGTCACATTCTGTAAAATGGGGATGATTAATCCCGCATGGATAAAGGCGCTGTTCGATTTCAGCATTGAGAGTACGAGAAATATAAAGATGAGCGATGAACCAATGACCCCAAACTGTAAAAGTAATTGTAGATAGCCATTATGAGCTGATGATATATATTGTAAAAAGCTATATTTGTCATCTAATACAAAAGGTATCACGCCAACTTCAAAGTAACTCCCGTAGCCATAACCAAGTGCTATTTTGTCAAAAAATTCAAGATCATAATACAATGAATCCCAAATAATTCCTCGACCAGTAAAGAAATCGGCATCCACATATAATGCAATATGCTGATAATCATTCATGTAGTAACTAACACCAGGTATCAAAATAAACACAGAAAAAAACGTAATAGCGAACATAGCCATTAACACTTTTATTTTAAACATACTGAGTTGAATTAGCAGGAAGTATGTAATACATAATACTATACTCGTCTTACTCTGAGTCATTAATAAAAATACAAATAAAACAACAAGTAAAACATTGAGTAATTGACTGTGTACATCAAAAGATTTAATCCACATGTAGCTAATAACAATTAGCACGGTCAAATTAATACCCATCGTATTTTTAGATTTAAAGTAACCAGCCAAATTTAAACCTTCATTAAAACCCGCACCTAGAACAATAGCAATAATGATCATGGTAATACAGATTCCGATCGCTACTTTAAGATTAACCTCAATACTTTTATGATAAAATGAAAAACAGAATGCGATTGATATAGACGTACAAAACACCATTTGAAATATGGCTCGCTTCATTGCTATTAACGGATAATTTGACCAGCTAGCGCTAACCAAAGCAATGAAGCAGATAACAAGTAAAATAAATAACTTGTTGAACAGCACTAGCTTAAGACTATTAAACTCTTGATTTATAAAAAAACGAAACGAAAAAAACAAGAACAGAGAAATCCAAAAGAGCTGTTTAAATATATTACTCTCTGCAAGACTACCTGTAACCACATCTAATTCATGATCCATCATACTAATCTTACTTGTAAAATCGGGGGTAAAAACTCCCAGACAGTACAGTAACATAAACAACAGACCATATTTTTCAAGCCAAACAAGTACATTCATACAGAACCAACTAGGACGTTATATCTAAAGCATGAGTAGATAAATACATTTAAGGGGACAGATATCAATTATTTCAGCATAAATATGATATTAGACGTTAGGTATGGTTTTGGCATCAAACTAAATGCCAATGTGTAGCTATTACACTATTATTAACACAGTTACATTACCCATAAACAAGGTTCTGTATGACATATAACGTTATAAATAGGCAGGTTAATATAGTCATTATGTTTATACTTATAATGGCTTTATTTATCAATACAGCTAAAGCTGAATCAAACTCTGTGACACGTGAGTGCACAAAAATAATTTCGAATGAAAATATAAAATTAGCGGCTCTCATTCCCACGTATAAAGATATCAATCATGCCTTAAACCATTATGTAGATAGCGATGTTATATGCCTTGCCGATGACCACCAGCCAGCGATAATAATTGAAAATTTTGATAGTGGCAATATCCCGTTAATTATACGCCCATGGCATTATTTAGGAACAAGAATACAAAGCAAGCATTACACTGGCACTGGAATAACAATAAAGAATTCACAAGGGATTATTATTGAGGGGTTAATCATCACTGGTGGGCTAACTGCAATTTTGGTGCAAGATTCATCGAATATCTCACTGCTATCAAACAAAGTGTTTAATACAGGTAACCAAGCAATATCGATAAAGCCACGTCATCACGGTGGAAGCCATTATTTGATTAAAGACAATGTGATTTTTAACACCGGGCTGTTAAATCCACGCTATGGCGAAGGATTATATATTGGTGACGGTTCGTATACCAAAGATAAGAGCGGGCTGAAAATACAGTATACTGTCGATGACGTTATAATAAAAAACAACATTATTCATCATACTAGAAACGAAGCAATTGATGTAAAGGCAAATGCCTACAATGTTAAAATAGTCGGTAACAACATCAACAATATCAACTTAAAATTCAATGCTGCGATCACCATAGCAACAGAGTCATCCTTTGCTGAGTTAGGCGGCTACGAGATAATTGATAATGTAATTACAGATATCGTTAACCGCTCTGGCTACCGCCCTATTGGTATTGCGGTCGGACACGGTGATACCCTTATTAAAGACAACCTGATTATCGAGGATAATGATAATTTTATTGCGACTTGTCTGTTTACTACATTTCTAAATCCAAAATTAAACAAGGTGACATTAGAAAATAATCAATTCATTGGTGCGGGCACGCCGTTCTCGGCAGAATGTACAGGCGGAACAAATGATAACGCGAAGGCTGTTGTCGTATTAAAATAAAAAGACCGCCATATAGACAGTCCTCTTTACGTTTTTAAAACACGATTACCAAATTCTAACTGGGCCGGTATCAACATGCACAAAACCCGACTTAGGGTAATAGCCTACTCCGCCTAATTTTAATGAGATAGCTGCTTCACGTAAATGAATCAATTTAACGTCCGGAATAGCAATATCAATAGCCATGCCTCGCATATGGTAACTTTTAGTTGCTACAGCATTACTCTTACTCGCTAACATCTGGTTCGTTTTAGGTGAGCGATAACCAGAAATAACATGAAACTCTTCTGATACGTTCAGTGTTCTATTGAGTTGATAGAGTAAATCATATAACTGATTGTCCATCGGGGCGGACAAGTTTTGTCTATGATCACGTAATAAATGGCTGAAGTTTTGCAGTGTCTCTTCTTGATAAAGCCCATCGACCCAGTAATTACCTTGATCACGCTCTCTCGTGTGAATATTGTAAAAACCAAGTTCTCTCATGCCTAGCACACTTTGACTTGCTTTAACTTTAACTGGCGCAACAGAGTACGCAGCTAACCCACCAAGACCTAATAACACTTTTCTACGTGTTGGACATACTATTGACACAATACCACCATTGATCACTTTTCATACAGAAGCAGTCGAATGTATATGCTAGGAAGTATTAAATCAAGTTTTATCTCTGTAATGCATATATGTCATCACGAAATTGGCTTAATCCACTATCGTCAATCCATGCAGTCCAATACACCAAGTGAACAGGTAACGTATCATTTAGAGGAAACCATTTCGTTATATCGCGAGTGAACTTTAGTTTTGACCACAACGACTTATTATCAACTAAACTATTTGCAATCCAAGTTGCCAATTCATCCACTTTTTCGATTCGAATACAGCCGGAAGACAGCGCTCTATTCGAATGACTAAATAATTTAGGATTAGTCGTATCATGTAGATAAACACTAAAGTTATTAGGAAAATAGAATTTATAGCGACCAAGCGCATTCTTTACACCTGGCATTTGTTCAAGTCGATATGGAAATTGGCCATTTGCGAGCATTTCCCATTCTTCTGGTGACTTTTCAACTCTTTGATTTTGATAATTATAAACACTAAAATCACGCTGGTTAAAGAAATTACCATTGAGTTTTACTTTTGGCAGTAGATCATCTTCTAAAATACTGCGGGGTACACGCCAACTTGGATTAATGACCATACTTTTAATTTCACTCGTCAGTATCGGCGTTGGTTTTTTAGGTTTACCGACAATCACACGAGAGCGTAATGCAATTTCACCATTATCACTCAGTAATAATTCGTAAGCAGGGATATTAACAAGGAGATAGCGAGCGCCAAGATTAGCCATGAAGTTAATCTTTCGTTGCATATTACGAGTGAGTAATTCAGCTCGGCGATGTGGATTTAAATTTAACCACTTTAATGTACTTGGTCCAATGACTGCGTCAGGGGTAAGGCCATGTCGACGCTGAAAACTGCGAACTGAACTGGCTATTTTATCTGTATAAACATCTGATAGCTCTATTGACTCTTCACTATCACCAAGCAAGATTAACCGTGAATGGATATCATAGATCACCGCGTCACTATCACCAACACGCAAGAGGCCTGACACCTTTATTTCATCCCACGTATATTGTGAGGAGAGCAATTAAGGTAACTTGCCCGACTAGAAAATTGCAGTTCAATTTTAGAGATAGGCACAATATTATTGCCACTCATAATAGACAATAAATTATGCTGTTGTAAATTATCATGATTTACAACAGCATATCGATCATTGATGATTTCGTTGGTACTTTTTGATTCATTCATCGTTGGTCCAGAAATCGAGACCTGATGTAAGGGTAAAGCAGATAAAGAATTGCAATAGACTAACAACATCAAAAATTGGAGTGATGATACGAGCCTATTTTCAAGGCCACTCTGTAGTACACATTTAAATTCCCCAGAGGGGCACCTTTTAAACATGGCGGTCCCTCCAGTAAATATAAATTAAGTATGGTAAATAAATACCAACTGACCAACAATTTTAGCTATTAATACGCTAAAATGAAGTTCATTAAATTAACGTGAAGATTTTATGCAAAACAATATTACAATTTGGGTTGATGCTGATGCTTGTCCCATCCCAATGAAAGAAATACTTTTTCGAGCCGCTGTTCGCGTTAAAGTGCCACTAGTATTAGTTGCAAACCATTGGATACGCGTCCCAGCCTCTCCCTATATTTCAATGACACAAGTACCTTCAGGTTTTGATGTTGCCGATGATCATATCGTGTTGAAAGTGGCAAAAGATGATCTTGTTATTACATCCGATATACCACTTGCAGCAGAA
>Ga0105355_10005245_pt1 | contig 10964 bp, 10 predicted proteins | sample GOMGulsemesocosm_2_FD_83508 | JGI IMG/M metagenome (GOLD analysis project Ga0105355, IMG submission 83508) | Methane-oxidizing microbial communities from mesocosms in the Gulf of Mexico - GOM9C Gulf of Mexico | ecosystem: Environmental > Aquatic > Marine > Cold seeps | place: Gulf of Mexico...
CTGTTCCATATGTGCGTTAATAGGATCAATGCATCTTCAGTGGCTTTGGGTGATGTTGACCATGTTGGATCACAGCAGACTTCAAAGGTATTTACTTTTTCTAGCGCGATATTTTTATAATGCCAGTGCCAAGGTTTCATCGCTGGGTGATTAATACTGATATTACCTTCACCTGATGCAACCAGACCGAGTCCCTGTTCAATCAATGCGGCACTGGAATAAGTGGCATTAAACATATTGAGCGTGCGGCGCGGACCATGCACATTAAAATGACCTTGGTCTGTAGTGACCTCAATTGCAGGTAACATTAATGTACGTTCACAAACGGGCAGTGCAGGGTGGCAAATATTGTGCTCGGTGAGAAAAAAGAAATCGAGCGCTTGTTGTTGGGCTATTTGTGCGGCGGCGGCGAGGGTATTATTGCCATCGGATAATTGCGTATGGGCATGTAAATCACCACGGTACCAAGCCGGAGAGGTATTTTTACTGTGGTTGTAATCAAAATTGATCGTGTGATCAAGACTCAGGTTACTTTCCGCTGTTAAACAAGCGTGGGTGGTTGTCGCCAGTAATTTATCCTTGCTATTATGCGCGGGGTTGATGATATCGCTACAGTCAATTTCAATGGCGTAATGCATGGCTTTTGGGGTTCGGTTTTCACCTTCAAGGTTATACAGATGTAATTGCCATTCGCCAGCAGGTAAGTCACCGCTAATCCCGCCGAGTGAAGCTGAATCTGGGGTTAATATCAGCGCTTTATTGGCTTTTTGAAATAATAAATTGGCCCGTAATTGCTGCTTACTGTCATACAGATAAGCATATAAAAAGCCTTTTTTAACTGTCGTCCCAGTTAGGGTGAGGGTGTTAATGTTAGCGGTAATATTAAAAGATAATACACGATGGCCAAAGGCCAACTCACCGGTAAAATTCAACATGGTCAATCCTTGTTGCAGGTAGCCGTTTTGGTGATGAATACACCGTACTCATCACCGGTTTTATCATGCTTAACGATTAGCACGATCTAATGCACGTTGTGCACGTTTAGCCGCTTGTTTTAGTGCTTTTTCGGCTGGTATGTTTTCGATTAGGATCTGATCTGCAGCGATAGATAATGCATCGGTGATCTTGCCTTTGGTTGGATCAAAGAAGTCCTGGCTTGCAGTGCTTGCTTGTTTTAACGGGATCAAGGCTTGGGGATTTTTCGCCGTGTAATCTTGGTATACAGGTACCTGTTTTACACTGTTACGTACCGGGATATAACCGGTTGTCATTGACCAACGCGCGGTATTTTCAGCCGTGGTATAAAACTTCATGAATTCAAATGCCCCTTTTGATGCGTCATCATTGGTGCCTTTTGGCATGACAAAACTCACTGCGCCAGCTTGTGGAGCTGCAGGGTTATTACCCCAGCCTGGTTGTGTGGTTGCACCCAGTTTAGTGAAATCAAGATCCCCTTGGTCGCCCGATGAACCGGTATAACCCAGTGCGCGATCTTTGACTACGTCATCAATCGTTTTGTACCAGTATTCCCAACCTTGGCCACCGTGATGAATACGCATTGTTTCATCTTCATGGATCCACTTACGGAAGCTATCCCAAACCGTTATCCATTCTGGAGAGTTAATTAAAATCGTTTTACCGTCATCACTGATTATTTTACCGCCATTAGAGTATGCAGCATCGATTAAGTTTTCTTCGCCCCACATTGGCTCCCAGCCATAAAATGTAGTATTACCTTTAGCATCTTTTTTGGTTACGGCTGCCGCTACTTTAGCGACGCCTTGCCAGGTGCTCAGGTCTTTGTCGGTAAAACCATGTTCTGCTAACACTTGTTTATTGTAGTAAAATATCTGCGTAGTGCCGTAAGCAGGTAAGCCATAAACTTGACCATCTTTTGCGGTTACTTGCTGGCGGAAAGAACCAAGAAAATCATCAAAATTAAATGCACTGTCCATATAAGGACGGATATCTCGAGCTAGGTTTCGCTCGGCCATCATCTGTGCTTGGCTTGAATAAAGTAATGCAAATTCAGGCGCAGTTTTTGACGCCAACCCTGCCTGTAGTTTCTGATAGGTTTCGTCGTAGTTGCCCTGCAAAGCACTCTTAATCACGTACTCATCTTGGCTGCTGTTAAATTCAGTAACCAGTGTTGTCATTAATTTCTGCTGCTTTGAGCCACCAGAATACCAAAAGTCCACTTCGGTTTTCGCCATTGCGCTACCAGCGAAAGCGAATGCGCCCACTGCGTAGCTAGAACATACAATTGCTAATGTTTTCAGTTTCATATTTATTTACTCTTTTACACCGTTATCGGCTATGCCGGACAAAATTGTTTTTTGACAAATAATAAATAAAATCAACAGCGGTAATACAGCGATGGTGCTTGCTGCCATGATCTGTGACCAATTTAAGCCGTAGTTACCTTCGGCAATAAAGAACTGTCTAATACCCGTCGAAATCAAATTAAGATCTTGCGAGGTGATTAATAGACTTGGCCACATGTAGCTGTTGTAGTTAGTAATAAAGGTAATCAAAAACAAGGTCGCTAATGCAGATTTGCACTGAGGTAGCACGATCGCCCAGAGAATTTTTATTTCTCCAGCCCCATCTATTCGCGCAGCTTCAATCAGTGATGGATGCACTTTTAAAAATACTTGGCGTAGGTAAAATACCCCGAACACACTCGCGGCATTGGAAATAATCAAACCAGTATGACTATCGAGTAAGCCCATATTAGCCAAGGTGATATACGACGGAATATACGTCACCGCCCCGGGCAGCATGTAACAAGCCATGACGATGAAATAGAGTACGGTTCGTGACTTAAATTTAAGTTGGGTGATGGCATAAGCAAACATGGCCGAGTTAATCATCACGATCAGCGTGGTGAATAACGCCACCGTAAAACTATTCATTATGTACAAACCAAACGGCGCACTGTTGAATGTTTCTACAAAGGTTTCCCAACGAAATTGCTCTGGTAAAATATTCAGTGGATTGCTGAATATTTCATCATTGGATTTCATCGAACCCGATAACATCCACACAAATGGAAAAACCATAATCAAACCAGCAAAACTTAAAAAGCTATGTTTGAGTAACAAGTTACTCGCCGACTTTAATCGTGTGCTAACGGGGGCTACAGGTTTCGTTAGCTTTTGTTTTTTAGTAGTTTGTTGCTGTTGACCCATAAGGCTATTAGCCAAGGGCAAATCAATAGATTGAGTGCTCATCCGTATTTTCCTTAGTAATATATCCAGCGTTTGCCCATCTCGGTATTAATCAATGTTAATACACCTGTGATAGCTAAAATGATAAGTGATGTTGCTGCCGCAGGGCCCATATCGTATTGCTCAAATGCTTGCTGATAGAACAAATATAATAATGTGCGGGTACTGCCGCTTGGACCGCCTTGCGTTAATATTTGGAATTGGTCAAAGGCTTGTACCGAATTGATCATGTTGACAATAATAAGGAAAAACGTGGTTGGCGAAATTAACGGTAAGGTAATCTTTATAAAACGTGTCCACGGGCTACAACCATCAATTAATGAGGCTTCATAGAGTGATTCAGGGATCTTATTCAACGCACTAATGAAAAATAACATGGTCCAGCCAACGGCTTGCCAAACTGTTACGATCACCACGACAGTCATCGCGGTATCACCACTTTCTAACCAAGGTATCGGGGCTATACCCACTTTACCGAGCAGTAAATTTGCTAAGCCTGATTTGGTTTCAAATACCCATGACCAGACGATAGACACTGCCACTGTTGGCGTGATCCAAGGTGAGAAGATCACCGCGCGGTAAAGTTGGCTGCCGCGGAAGTTTTTATGCAGTAACAATGCAAAGCCCAATCCTAACATCACCGTTGGTATAACAACGCCCAGTGAAAACACGAAGGTATTGTAAAGCGCCTCAGTAAAGTAACTGTCTTCAATCATGTATTGATAGTTTTCAAAACCGACGTAGCTATATTCTGGGGAGATGTAATCCCAGTCGGTAAAGCTGATATAGATACTCCAGCCAAATGGCACAATCCAAAAGGTGAGTAGCGGGATTAACAAAGGTGCGATAAATAACAGTACCTTTAGTTTTTCCGATATTGAATGCGATAGTGCGTGCGAATTAATCTTCATGATAAAGTTTTTCCTTAACTGTATGTGAACATCATAGGTTGGCACTGTGACAAATTTGGTTGTGTCATCATCATATTTTCCATCGTTAGGCATAAGAAAATATGATGGTTAAGTTGGTTACGCATTAGAAAAAATAGCCTGCATCGCGCTCTCGGTATCTTGTTGGTGTAGCCAATCGCAAAAGAAATTAACTTTAGGGCTACGTTTATTGGCAGTGATGACGTAATGCCCTGAATCAGATGGCATGCTGGCATTCATTGCTAAGACGAGTTCGCCAGACGAGAGTTCTTTTTTTGCCACTAACGAGCGTACTAGCATCAATCCAATACCTTGCTTCGCCGCTTCTAGGCCATGCAATGAATTACTTATTTCAAGTTGGATATTGGGTGGCACGGGGCTGATATCATGATGACATAGCCATTGCATCCAGCTTTCTTCATAGCCTTTAACTTGAATGGCTGGTAGCTGCGAAATATCTTGGTTGGTGAGTGCATCAAGGTGCAGCTGTTTGAATGCGGGACTACACACCATCAACCATTGCTCTTGGCATAAGCGTTCGACTTGAGTGTCCTCGCTGTCAACAAAACCATTGGTGATCTCAACATCCGCTTCACTGCAAGGTTGTCGCGAGGGCCAATCGACTAAGGTCAAATCTAATTTAATGAACGAGAATTTGTTGCTGAAATCGGCCAGTTTGGGAATTAACCAGTTATGACCAATAGAGGTGTTGGCTTTAATGCGTAGTACATCGGATTGTTGCTTTCCGAATAATATTTGTGTTTGCAGTTTAAGATGTTGCAGCGATCCGGCTACCACCGGCAAATACTGCTGCGCAGCTTGAGTTAAGGTTACGCCACGCTGATTGCGAATAAATAAAGTGCAATTGAGGAATTGTTCAAGGCTTTTTAGTTGTTGGCTTACCGCCGCTTGCGTCACATGGAGTTCACGCGATGCTGCACCAATTGAGCCTAACCGAGATACGGCTTCGAAAGCCAAAAGTGCACGTTGTGGAGGAAGCATACATAGCCTTAACAAGTAAATTGATAAAGTAATGTATTTTTATGACAGTAATATTAAAAAAATCGGCAATGTGAAATTAATATTACTGTTTATCCCGATCTTAATTGATGCAATAACCTTAATCAGTGGCTTATTGTAGTGGAAAATACATTAATTATGACACTTCCAAGTAAGATTAAACTTATTCCGACAATAGCAACCCAATCGAGTTGTTGGCCATACCACAACCAACTAATCATCGTCACTAGCACTATGCCTGCGCCACACCAGATCGCATAAGCGACACCAATCGGTACTGATTTAATAGTAATAGACAATAAAAAAAATGCCAATGCATAGCAGATAAGCACGATCGCACTTATTAATGGCTGACTAAACTGTTGGGTTTTTGGTAGTAGGGAGGTGGCGATCACTTCAAAAATAATAGCAAGCAGTAATAGTAAATTAGGTGGCATCGTCGTGAGTATTTTTAGCATGGTGTTTATCATTTAAATCAGTGTTAGTTGCTGCGCACAATACCTGAAGACGATGACAGAATCCAGCGTGTAAGTATTAGATTTAATGATGCTAAATATAACTTAAATTAAGGATTTAGTTTTAACTGGTTAATGAGGTTTGTATTTACTGATGATCATTCTGTGTATTTTAATTGTAGGGTTATTTTTCATAAAAGGCCTATAAATCTGTAACGGAAATGTCATCATAAACTTTTCTAGTTAACAGTTGTTCATCTTGTTTTCTATTATAAAACCACTTGTCACATATTAAGTTGTTGATTTTAAGTTGTTATTTGTCATTTTGTTTAAATTAGAATGTTTTTCAAATACTGATAGATCATTCTAGTGTACACCTGTAAGCTCTATTTAACTTTTAGGGAGAGTGCTATATGCTTAATGAACTAACCAATAAATTGTCGCTGACGTTATTTAATAACGATACATTCAAGGCTTACTTTGCCCCATTTTCAACCAAGCCAATTGCGGTACTTATGGGTGATATGCACGCGGCAAAAGTTGTGGATATAAAGACTGAAAATAATGATATGTATTCATTAACATTAGCGATATCAGGCAAGGTAAATGAACAATCTTTTTCATTTAAACCGGGTCAATATGTTGAGCTGCAAGTCAAACAAAATGGCAGTTATGTTAAACGTCCTTTTACTATTTCTTCGCCGGTATCGCAGTTACAGCAAGATAAAACCATCACCTTAACAATTAAGAAGCAATTTGAAGGACGGATCACGCCTTGGTTAGAAAGCGCTGTCGAGAAGGGTGAGTTGTTCGGTATTTCTCCTGCCAAAGGTGACTTTGTATTAAATTCGGCGATACCACAAAGCCGAAATGGGCAAACAACGAAAGACGTTATATTTATTGCTGGTGGCAGTGGTATTACCCCTTTTCACAGCTTGCTGTTATCACATGTAGTGAATAACCCAAGGATCAATTTTACCCTGCTTTACTATGCCCGAGCTAATCAACATGTGCTGAGAGAGAAGCTTGTATCGTTAGAAGTGGATCAAGCTAACTTTACTTTGAAGTTATTACAGAGTGAACGTGATGGCCATTGTTCTCAAGCGCATATCAAGGCGATTACAACAGATTTAGCGCGTAGTGATGTATATATCTGTGGTCCCAACAGCATGATGGATAGCACCCAAGCATTATTACTCGAGATGGGATTGCCTCAGGATGCATTGCATCTAGAACAGTTTGGTCTCGCCAGCTTCAGTAATGTCGATTTAAATGTCGCGCGTAAAATTTCATTTACCACGACGAACAAAGACATTGTTGTTAATGAAGAAAATCAACAAACACTACTCACAATTGCCGAGGATAATTATGTCCCCGCGAAATATGGTTGTCGTATTGGTATTTGTCAAGAGTGTAAATGTAAGAAGGTAAGTGGTGTGGTTTATAACAGCCAAACTAAAACATATTCAGATACTGGCGAAGAAGATATTCAAGCTTGTATCAGTGTTCCAGTGACTGACGTCGTTATTAATTTATAGGGAGAGTGTAATGGCAAAGTTAAATGAAGAGCAGTTAGAACAACTGGCGATAGACCTTGATGGCGTAAAAGCAAAAGCCATGAAACAAGTGGGTAGTACCGATGAACGTTATATTAAAAAGATTGTACGCCTGCAACGTACGCTAGAAATTGCTGGCCGTATTTGTCTCGTACTGGGCTTTATGTCTTTATACTTCTGGGGTGTAGGTGTGCTGCTATTAAGTGCATCGAAGATTTTAGATAATATGGAAATTGGTCATAACGTATTGCATGGTCAATATGATTGGATGAATGATCCGACGCTTAATTCACAAACATTTGAATGGGATAACGCGTGTAGTTCAGAATCGTGGAAGCGTGTGCATAATTATGAACACCATACTTATACCAATATTATTGGTAAAGACCGTGACTTTGGTTACGGGTTATTACGCTTAAGTGATGATTTTTCGTGGCGTTTACGAAACTCATGGCAGTTCATTACGTATCTTGTGTTAAGTACGTTATTCCAATGGGGTATCGCATTCCATGAAATGGCTGGTGAACGGGTATTCTTTGGTAAAAGAAAAGAAGGTCGTGCGTCACATGTTGATATTGAGCAGCTAAAGAAAGTATTTTACAGCAAATCAACACGCCAAATTTTAAAAGATTACGTTATCTTTCCTATCTTAGCTGGTCCGTTTTTTGTGATGGTACTGTTAGGTAATTTATGTGCTAATTTACTGCGTAATTTTTGGACTTCAACGATCATTTTCTGCGGACACTTTCCTACTGAAGTATATACTTTTACGGAAAAAGAATGTGAAGATGAATCACGTGGGCACTGGTATTATCGTCAAATTTTAGGCTCGGCAAACTTAACAGGACCTAGATGGTTCCATATTTTAACGGGTCATTTGAGCTGTCAGGTAGAGCACCATTTATTCCCTGAAGTGCCAGCACATCGTTATGTGGACATGTCGAAAGAAGTGCAAGTGATTGCCGCTAAATACGGGATTGCTTACAATACAGGGAGTTTCTTTAGCCAGTATGCATCAGTAGTACAACGCGTTATTTATTTCTCATTCCCTACGGGTAAAGTGACGGGTAAGAACGCGACTCTTTATCCTCGTTTTTAATACTTATTAAGGTCAGTGATACTGACTCGTCAAATAGCAATAAGTAAAAATGAAAAAAGCCTGACAGTATGAATTGTCAGGCTTTTTTGTGCGTTCAATATAAGTGCAAAGATGCGTTATATCTTAGTTAACCGTACTAAGTTAACGGTGACCAAGCTAATTGCGGCCAGTGCTGTGTTTCAGCATAACGGGCTAATTGTGGGCACGGGTTAACAACATGCGGATATTGACTGAATAGACATAAAGGTAGATCGTTAATTGAATCAGTATAAAAATAAGTATCAGTAAAGATCTCGGTTTGCTCTGCTAACCAAGATTCTAAACGGGTAACTTTACCTTCTCGGTAACTCGCAACGCCCAAAATGTTTGCCGAATAACAGCCATCTTCAACTAACATATCGATACCCATCGCATGGTCGATACCGAATTGTTTGGCTACTTTTTTGACAATGAAGCTAACCGTTGCCGAGATTAATACCGTGGTTATATTGTCCTGCTTGAGTTGTGCTAATAACTGCTGAGCTTGCGGGAATACTGCCGGCATAATGTGTTTTTCTACACATTCATCCACTAAGCTATCGACCCGTTCTTTAGGAAGCAGGGCAAGGGGTGCCATGGCAAAATTAAGGTATTCAGGCATATCCAATTTACCGGCTGAATACAGTGTCATTAAACGTTGATCTTCAGTGAGAAATTCTGGATCAGTAATGATCCCTTTCTTCACTAAAAACTGATGCCATAATATCGCGCTATCAGCACCAATCAGGGTTTCGTCCAGATCAAAAATATATAATGGTTGGCTCATATTATTTACTCTCTTAACTGACTTGTTGTAATTCGTTTAAATTAAACAATAACTCTAGCGAAGTACCCGTTTCGAATAATCGCTCTGATGAACGGTTAAGTAAATCGACGGTAATATCACAGCCTTTTACTGACACTTGATAACGGATCACATTACCCAGTAATTGATGATTTTTAATGATTCCCTGAGTCGGTGTTGAAATATGTTCACCATAAGTACGACCCGCTTCACGCACATAAATTGATTCTGGGCGAATGGCCAGTTTGTTATTAATTGTTATACCAAGCACATCTTGCGCTTGCTGTACTGACAATAAATTATAATTACCCATGAATCCGGCTACAAATTCATTATGCGGTTGGGTGTAGATTTGTTCGGCACTGCCTTGTTGTACAATAGCCCCTTCATTCATCAAGAAGATACGATCAGACATAGTCATGGCTTCTTCTTGATCATGAGTAACAAACACAGTGGTGAGATTAAGTTCTTTTTGAATATCACAAATCTGTTGGCGTAAATGTTTACGAATACGTGCATCCAACGCTGACAGTGGTTCATCAAGTAATAATATTTTTGGCTGTACGACTAATGCTCTCGCCAACGCCACGCGCTGTTTTTGGCCGCCTGATAATTGATGCGGATGCTGGTGTTCTTTGCCTTTTAGCTCGACTAATTCAATTACTCGCGCCACTTGTTTGTTTATTTCATCTTTGCTTAGTTTTTTCATTTTTAAACCGAAGGCGATGTTATTTGCTACCGTCATATTCGGGAATAAAGCATAAGATTGAAACACCATGCCGATGTCTCTTTTTTGTGGTGCTAGATGGGTAATATTTTGGTCACCCACCCATATTTCGCCTGCTTCGACGTTGTTTAGACCAGCAAGGCTGCGTAACAAGGTTGATTTACCACAACCACTGGGGCCGAGTAAGGTAACAAACTCACCTTCTTTGATACTGAAGTTAATATCTGAAAATACGGTATTACTACCAAAGCTTTTTTGTAGGTTTTTTACAGTAACAAAACTCATGATGGAGCTCCTCGGCTAATACGGCTGGCCAACCAAGTGAAAAGGAAAATAAAGGCGAAGTAAGTCATTACTAACGCAGAGGTGAAGTGACCACTGGTTTGACGCATGTTATATAAATAGATTTGTAAGGTTTCATAACGCGTACCCACTAGAATGTTCGAAAATACAAACTCACCTAATAAGAACGAGAAAGATAAAAACAGTGAGGCAAATAAGCCTTTCTTCAAATTAGGTAAAACAACCATAAAGAATGCTTGTGCCGTACTTGCACCCAGTAAATGTGCTGCATCCATCAGGTCGGCTAAATTAATGGCCTCAAAGCTGTTGGCGATAGCACGATACATAAATGGCAGCGCGATGGTGAAGTAGGTGCCAATCAAGATCCACGGTGTACCGACAATCTGAATTGAGCTATCGGCGTATATTTGCAATAAACCAACAGACGACACCACAGGTGGTACGGCAAAAGGTAATAGGATTAATACATTCATCAGCCCATTTAATTTAGGAAAATAATAAAACACGACAAAGATGGCGGGAATGATCAGCACGCTACTCAGTATTAATGCACTAATACAAATAAACAGTGAACGGCCAAATGCGGCAATAAAGCGCGGGTCTTGCCATAACTGGCTATACCAACCGACAGTGAAACCATCGGGAACAATTGTTGCGCCCCAACTCGAGGAAACAGAATAAATAAACGTTGCTAGGATGGGGATGAATAATAAAGCCACCGTGCCATAGACAATAAATTTATGGAACGACGAAGAATTAGCGTTTTGCATGGTAACTCCGGCCAATAAGCATTTGGTTAATGATGGTAATAAACGCCAACAG
>Ga0105355_10005249_pt1 | contig 10962 bp, 9 predicted proteins | sample GOMGulsemesocosm_2_FD_83508 | JGI IMG/M metagenome (GOLD analysis project Ga0105355, IMG submission 83508) | Methane-oxidizing microbial communities from mesocosms in the Gulf of Mexico - GOM9C Gulf of Mexico | ecosystem: Environmental > Aquatic > Marine > Cold seeps | place: Gulf of Mexico...
GACCCAAGTGACACGCTTCGCACGTGCCAGGGGAAACGACACTTCAACTGCTTCCGGATGGCAATTCACAACAGTGAAGTTCTGCGACGAGCCCCATTACGGCATCTTTGCAAAGTTGGGGCGCCAAATGTATCGGATAGACAGGAGCGCCCAAAGACCGTTCGCGGCTGTGAGGCGAGAGAGAAGTGGCCTGATTGCTGCGCCGTGCGGATTTTGGCGCTAAGGGAGGACGTTCGCTGCAAGGTCAAGAGAATCAATGCTTCGCCTCGAAAGGGACCTCCATGTAGCTGTTGAGTGGGCGAGCATCTAAGAAGACGCATCCGTGCTGATCATAGTATATTCTCGTTCCTACAATCTACTTCTTGATCTGGCTGCAGACCTTTGACAAACAAGCTTTGACAACTTTCTAAAGGCGGCCAAGTTGGGCGTCTTTTCCATTTGACCCATCCGTTGGAACGCACCCATGACCATCACCCATCTTGTCACCCATTCTGGCGGCTTCCACGCGGACGAACTGTTGTCTTCTGTGGTGCTCACACGCCTGTTCCCTCAGGCGGAGTTGCAGCGCAGTAGGGATCGGCAATGGGTCACGCCAGCGGCTCATAAGATCATTTTCGATGTCGGAGGCGCTTATGACAGTGAGGCCCAGATCTTTGACCACCACCAGCGTCCCGGCCCGTTGCGCGGTGATGGGCAACCGTTCAGCTCCTTTGGTCTGATATGGGCGCATTATGGGCGGGCGTATCTGGCAGCTATGGACGTACCTGAGGATGACATCGAGGCCATCCATTCTAAGTTTGACAACAAGTTTGTGCTGCCGATAGACCTATTGGACAACGGCGCAATGGAACCGTCTGTCGCGGGGCCATTGTCGATCCTGACCTTGCCAGCGCTTTTGGGAAGCATGAAGCCGGTGTTCGACGACCCGTCGCCAACGGCTGACGACGATGCTTTCTTTGCCACATTGACCATTGCGCGGCAATTTGTCGAAGTCCAAATCCGCAATCTCGCGGCGAAATCCCGGGCGCAGGGCATCGTGATCGAGGCAATCGCCAAGGCTGACAGATCCCCTATACTCGAGCTCCCCATGGGCATGCCCTACCGCTCTGCGCTCGACCTGATGGAGGCCGACCACATGCTGTTCGTTATCCATCCGCGCGGTGATGACTGGACACTCAATGGGATCAAGTTGTCAAATGACACCTTCGATCAACGCGCCGACCTGCCAGCCGCTTGGGCTGGTCTGACAGATACTGCACTCGAAGATGTAATCGGTGTCCAAGGCGCCAAATTTTGTCATAACGCTCGCTTTATCGCTGTTGCCAGCACACGCGCGGCAATCCTGGAAATGGCAGAAATTGCGGTGCAAGACGTTCAATAGAGTTGCTTAGGTGCCGTACGCCACGGTCACATCACGACTGCATACCGTCTACGGTCCCGACGTGCTCTTCAACACAGCCTTCCACGGCGTATTTCGCTTCTTGCTGCGTGGCTATGTGCAGGCCAATATTGAACTGTAAACCTCGCGCTATGAGCCTTCCACCGATTGATCAGCCATATGGTACGGGTCGATTTGAGAGTTCCAGAAACGCAGGGTTTTCCAAAATCTGTTCAATGATTTCGACAAACAGCGAAACGCCGATTGGGATCAGCGCATCCGGAAAGTCAAAATTGGGGTTGTGTAGTTGCGGTTGATCTATCCCAGATCCGATGAACAGCATTGCGGATTTTGCACCATCTAGCCCGAAACGACTAAAATCTTCGGACCAACGCATAGGCGCTGTCATATGGTATTCAGTCAGACCAAGCTGTTTGGTTGAGCGCGCGGCAATTTCCACGGCGTCAGCATTATTTACATTTGCCAAAAACACATCATGCCACGTCATAGCACCCGACAATGCACTCTCTTGCTGAAGTGCCGCACTCACCAGAGTTTCGGCCTCGGCAACCATCCGGCCCATTCTCTGGTCCGTCTGGCTGCGCAGGGTCACCCACAGCTCACCATCGCCCGGCGCAATACCAAAACTTGCCTTACCCAAGCGGGAATGGGTCAGCGTGGCCAGGGAAAAATCATCATCCATGGTGCCTCCAGCCCCAAGACGTGGCACAGCCTGCATCAAGCCCGCCATCACGTGAGCAGGCGAGACTCCATCTTCGGGAGCTGCGGCATGCGAGGTTTTGCCCTTAAAGGCGATCTTCATCCCGCGCGACGCGCAATTGCTCGGGCCTTCGAGCAAGCCGATCTCGCCCAAGGGGCGGCCCGGAACGTTGTGATAAGCAAAGGCAAAATCAGGTCGGATCTCGGGCCAGCGTGGATCGTTGATCACTGCTGCTGCGCCTGCGCCGGTCTCTTCGGCAGGCTGGAACAGCAGGATAACCCGACCATTCTGGGGACGGTCTGCTAGGGCCAAACCCACGCCGAGCACCATCATCATATGGCCGTCATGACCGCAGAGATGTCCTTTTCCTGCAATCGTAGAGCGATACGGCACCTCGGAAATTTCGTGGATCGGGAGCCCGTCAAGCTCACAGCGGATCAAGACCGTCGGTCCGTCTTGCTTGCCGGTGAACTCAGCCGCAACGCCGTGCCCACCCAACCCTGTCCAAATTCGGTCTGCTCCTGCCTGCTCAAGTTCAGCAGCGATGCGAGCGGCGGTTTGCTCTTCTTCACCCGAAACTTCAGGAGTTTGATGCAAGGCTCGGCGCAACTCGCCCAGTTCAGAAATCTGACGATCTGTCAAAGCACGTGTCATGCAGTGTTCTTTCACATTGAGGCCATTCAACAAGCCGTTTGATACCCTGTCAGGCAGCGCGTTAGGCTTGTGCCGAGACTGTCGGAGAGATACCCAGCCTCTTGCACGAAAAGCACCGGTATTCCTAGGCCAGCAATCAAAGCTACCAATAGCAGCTCTCGACACCGCCTTGGAAGGGGCGCAGGGACCTATCTGACCCCAAACGCAGACCATCGCCGCGCGTATCCGCCAGGCCTTTGCCGCATGTTGATACGGACAAAGTGGTGGTTGCCCGGGTTGTGGGCTGAAATACCTGCCGCGTGACGTGGCCCTTGTAAGAATGAAAGCCATCGCCGATGGGCGCAGCAATCGTTCGGGCCGAAGTCAACGGATAAAGAGGAGAGAATTGGCCCGACGGTTATCATAGTCAACGCAAACTCCGGGACCGAACCAACCCCAATCCGTTTCGGCATTCTCCGGTTCTCTGCGAATTGTCTGCTCCAGCAATGAATTCGTCGCTGTAGGTTGGGGCCACGGACGATCACCTCCATTCGGGATTTCGCTCATTCACCCGCCCCTAAGTCACGACAAACCTATTTTTTAAGCAAAAACCGTTGGATCTTTCCGGTCGCGGTCTTTGGCAGGGCCTGAGGGAACACCACCGAACGCGGATACTTATAAGGAGCGATCACAGCTTTGACATGGTCTTGCAGCTGCTTGATCGTGCTCTCATCCGCTGAAATATCCGGCGCCAGCACCACATGCGCCTGCACAATTTGCCCACGCGCCTCATCCGCTGCGCCGACGACCGCACATTCAACCACCGCTGCATGACTTAGCAATGCCGCCTCCACCTCGGGGCCTGCAATGTTGTATCCTGACGAGATAATCATGTCGTCGTTACGGGCTGCAAAATGCAGATAGCCGTCTTTGTCCATGCTAAAGCTGTCACCGGTGATGTTCCAGCCGTCTTGCACATATGCAGACTGGCGATCGTCGGCCAAATATCGACAGCCCGTCGGCCCCTTTACCGCCAGCCGCCCTACTTCACCCCGTGGTGCCTCGGCCCCATCGCGGCCCAAGATCTTGACTTGGTAGCCATTTACCGGCTTGCCCGTACAGGCAGGGCGATGGTCCGAAAACCGGTTGGTCAAGAATATGTGCAACATCTCGGTAGCGCCGATACCGTCCAGCATCGGCTTGCCGGTTTTTTGCATCCAGTCATCATAGACCGGAGCTGGCAGGGTTTCCCCAGCCGAAACCGCGGCGCGTAAACTGGATAGATCCGCCCCCTCCTCCATCGCCCGCAACATCACCCGGTAAGCAGTGGGCGCCGTGAAGCATACAGTGGCCTTATACTTCTCGATAATCTCGATCAGGTTCGGTGGCGAGGCATCCTCAAGCAGGGTCGCCGCAGCGCCAAACCGCAATGGAAAAATCGCCAAACCCCCTAGGCCAAAGGTAAAGGCCAGAGGCGGCGAGCCAATAAACACATCCTCTGGCTGCACATCCAGCACCTCGCGGGCATATCCATCGGCAATAATCAGCAGATCGCGGTGAAAATGCATCGTCGCCTTGGGGGTTCCAGTGGTGCCCGAGGTAAAGCCCAGCAGCGCCACATCATCGCGGCCCGTTTCCACCGCCTGATAGATCACCGGTTTTTCCAGCGCCAGGCGATCCAGCTCGGCGTCATGGTTCGACGTTCCGTCAAAGCCCACTACCGAAGTCAGATACTTGGAACCATTTGCGCAGGTCACCAGCTCCTCTAGCAGCCGGGTGTCACACAGTGCATGGCTGATCTCAGCCTTGTCGACAATTGCCGCAAGCTCTCCTGCCCTCAGCATCGGCATGGTATTGACTACTACCGCGCCAACCTTAGTTGCGGCCAGCCAGCAGGCCACCATAGCCGGATTGTTGGCCGAGCGGATCAGCACGCGATTGCCCGGCTTCACCCCCAGATCCTCGCTCAACACATGGGCGATCCGGTTGGTCCAATCCATCAGTTCCTTATAGGTGCGCCGTCGCCCATTGCCGATCAACGCAGTATGGTCGCCAAAGCCCCTGGTCACCATCGCATCGGTCAGCTCTACACCAACGTTCAACTGCTTGGGATAGTCGAAGCCGCCAAGCAGAAATTCAGGCCACTGATCTTCAGGTGGCAGGTTGTCCCGTGCAAACGTATCAATATGCGCGCTAGCCCCCAACATCACTCACCTCCCTGATAAGCGGCCACAACCTGCCGCGCGATGACCACCCGCTGCACATCCGAGGCCCCCTCATAGATCCTCAGCGCCCGAATTTCCCGGTATAGCTGTTCCACTTTCTGACCCTGCCGCACACCGTCACCTCCGTGTAACTGCACCGCCCGGTCGATCACCTGCTGCGCCTGATCGGTGGAGAACAGCTTGGCCATCGCCGCCTCACGGGTGACCCGTGCCGCCCCACTGTCCTTGGCCCAGGCCGCCCGATAGACAAGCAAGGCGGCAGCATCCACGTCCAACGCCATATCGGCGATATGGCCCTGGACCATCTGCAACTCAAACAGCGACGCGCCCATCACTTGCCGGGCTGAAACCCGCTCCAACGCTTCATCCAGCGCGCGACGGGCAAAGCCCAATGCCGCCGCCGCCACCGTGGAACGAAACACATCCAGCACCGACATGGCAATCTTGAAGCCTGCGCCAGACTGGCCCAACAGCGCCGAGGCCGGTATCCTGCAATCGCTGAACCGCAGACGCGCCAGGGGATGTGGTGCAATAGTAGTTAAGCGTTCAACTACTTCGAACCCCGGCAGACCAGCCGGAACAATAAAGGCGCTCAACCCTTTGGCTCCCGGCGCCTCACCAGTGCGGGCAAACAGCGTATAGACATCGGCAATGCCGCCGTTGGAGATCCAGGTCTTTTCGCCGTTCAAAACATAGTCATCACCAACCAGAACCGCCGTCATGGATGAATTGGCGACATCCGACCCAGACTGCGGCTCGGTCAGGGCAAAGCCCGCAATGGCTTGCCCAGTGCGAGTTAACGGTAGCCACTGCTCCTGCTGGTCCAGAGTGCCAAACAGAGAAATCGCCCCAGTGCCCAATCCCTGCATGGCAAAGGCAAAATCTGCCAGCCCATCATGGCGCGCTAAGGTCTCGCGGATCAAACACAAACTGCGCACATCCAACTTCTCGCCAGCCCCAGCCCCCGAGTACTGTGTCCAACCTGCCGCCCCCAACGCGGTCACCAGATCACGACAACTGCCATCCACGTCTACATGATCAACCGCCGACAGGTTTTCCTTGGCCCAGCACTCTAACTCCTGCGCCAACCTCCTGTGTCGATCCTCAAAAAACGGCCACTTCAAAAACGTCCGGTCTGCCACATCATGCCTCCCCTAAGGGTCTTCTTGTCCAAAATACCTCCGACGGAGGCCCTCAACACTTGCCGATCAAACCAACCCTAACGGCCCGAGCGTAGGGTGTGTGTTCGCACGCACCATCCCTCAATCGCCTCCAAACACGGGCTTTTCCTTGTTCACAAAGGCCTGGTAAGCTCGTTCGAAATCCGCCGTCTTCATGCAAATCGCCTGCGCCTGCGCCTCCGCTTCAATCGCCTGCTCAATCGACATTGACCACTCCTGCGCCAGCATTGTCTTGGTCATCATGTGGCCAAAATTTGGCCCCGCTGCGATGCGTGACGCCCACTCCTGCGCCTCGTCCAACAACCGATCCGCAGGCACCAACTTGTTGTAAAACCCCCAAGCCGCTCCTTCCTCAGCACTCATTGAGCGACCAGTGTAGAGCAGCTCAGCCGTCCGCCCCTGACCAATAATCCGCGGCAGGATTGCGCAGGCCCCCATATCACAACCGGCCAATCCAACCCGCGTGAACAGGAAGGCCGTCTTGGCTTCAGGCGTCGCAATTCGCAGATCCGAGGCCATAGCTATGATCGCCCCAGCGCCAACACAAATACCGTCAATGGCAGCAATAATTGGCTTTCCACAATTGACCATCGCCTTGACCAGATCCCCCGTCATACGGGTGAAATCCAGCAATTCCTTCATGCTCATCCGGGTCAACGGGCCAATGATATCATGCACATCCCCGCCCGAGCTAAAGTTACCTCCGTTGGGTGCAAAGATCACCGCCTTGATCTCATCACAATACACCAACGCCCGAAACCAATCTCGCAACTCAGCATAGCTGTCAAAGCTCAGAGGGTTTTTACGGTCAGGGCGATCCAGTGAAATGGATGCAATGCCCTCTTTAACTGTACACAGGAAATGCTTTGGTTCAGTGTTGATCATCGCTGTTGCCCTTTTTATCCACTTTTCGCGCCACCGCATCCAAGGCATCAGCAATCTGAACTGCGTCTTCCCCTGCAACATCGGCAAAGATTTCATCAATCCAAATCTCATGAGCGGCGGCCTGAGTGGTGAATTCCGCAAGCCCCTTTTCGGTCATCTTGACCAAACTGGCCCGGCGATCACCGGGTACCTTTTCACGGATCACAAAATCATCTTCGACCAACCGCTCAACAATTCCGGTCACATTGCCATTGGACACTTTCAAAACTGTCGATAACTGGCTCATTTTTAGACCATTCTTGTGCTGGGTCAGCGCCGCCATCACGTCAAATCGGGGCAAGGTTGTCGCGAATTCCAGGCGCAGCTTTTCGCGCACTTCGCTCTCTACCGCACGGGTGGCCTTAAGCACTCTAAGCCACAACCGCAGCCGTTCTTTCGAGCTTTCAGTACTCACAGGAATTGTCACGTTCAAATCTCACCTCCTGAAATGGGCAGCGCTATGCCATTCACCGATGCCGCCCCCTCGCTTGCCAACCAAAGCGCAGCCTTGGCGACCTCATCCGGCTGGATAAACCGCCCTTGCGGATTGCCCGAACGCAATGACTTCGCCGCTTGTTCGGAGCTCATGCCAGTCTTACCTACAATGGTGTCAATTGATCGTTGCAACATCGGCGTTTCAATAAAGCCGGGACAGATTGCATTCACTGTGACCCCACTACGCGCCAGTTCAACCGCCAAGGCGCGCGTTAATCCAATCACCCCGTGCTTGGCCGCGCAATAGCCCGTGACATAAGGATAGCCCTTCAGACCAGCGGTTGAAGAAATAGCGATAAGTCTGCCCCAACCTTGGGCTTTCATCCCTGGCAGACACACCTGCCACAGGTTGAAAACTCCGATAAGATTGACCGCCAAAGAGGCTTCGAAGTCCATCACCGACATTTTTTCAAATGGCAAACTGGGGGCCGCTCCCGCATTGGCTATTACGATGTCCACAGGCCCGTTCAAATCGCTGGCCACGAACAGTCCTGCGCTCAACCCATCCCGATTTGTTACATCACAGGTCACAGGCAAAGCGTCACATATCTGCGCCACCTCATCCAAGGCCTCCGCCCTGCGTCCCAAAATAGTAACTTTGGCACCGGCCTGCGCAAACTGCACCGCCATTTCAGCGCCAACTCCAGATCCCCCGCCTGAGATTACAACATGTTTCGCCGCTAAGTTCATGCTCGGATCACCTCCGATTCTCGATCTGCCAAACGCCAGACCTGGTCCCGTCCTGCTTGATAAGGCCGCGGCCAGTCCTCATGACGATCACCAATTTTCGCTGCCTCATGCAACGTCCAATAGGGATCAGCCAAATGCGGACGCCCAACGCAAACCAGGTCAGCCCGACCTGCCATCAGGATTGAATTGGCGTGGTCGGCTTCATAAATGTTACCCACAGCCATTGTGGATAACCCAGCCTGGTTGCGGATCTGGTCAGCAAACGGTGTTTGGAACATCCTACCATAGACCGGCTCCGCTTCTGGCGAAGTTTGACCTGCCGAAACATCAATGATATCTGCGCCTTCAGCACCGAACTTAGCGGCAATTCGCACCGCTTCTTCCGGCGTGACACCATCCTGCCCAACCCAATCATTTGCCGAAATTCGCACCGATATGGGTTTATCCACAGGCCATACCGCCCGCATAGCCCGGAATACCTCCAACGGATACCGCATACGGTTTTCCAGAGACCCACCGTATTCGTCGCATCGCTGGTTCGACAACGGAGTAATAAACGACGAGATCAGATAGCCATGCGCTGCATGCAACTCGATCATGTCGAACCCGGCACGGTCAGCCATCTGAGTTGAGGCCACGAACTGGTCCCGGACGAGATCCATCTCTGCGCGAGTTATCTCACGCGGCATAGAATTGTCCGGGGACCATGATATGGCAGAGGCGGAAACGGTCTCCCAATTGTCGGTTACCAGCGGAGCGTCCATTTTTTCCCAGCCCAACTGAGTAGATCCCTTGCGCCCGGAATGGCCGATCTGGCAGCAGATCTTGGCCCTTGTTTCCGCATGAACAAAGCCAGTCACCCGTCGCCATGCATCCTCATGTTCTGGGGCGTACAGCCCCGTACACCCAGGTGTTATCCGCCCATTCGCACTGACGCAGGTCATCTCGGTATAGACCAACCCAGCGCCACCTTTGGCCCGCTCTCCGTAGTGAACCAAGTGCCAATCCGTTGGACACCCATCCTGCGCCTTGTACTGCGCCATTGGCGATACCACGATGCGGTTTCTCAGTTCCATTCCGCGTAACTGGAACGGGGCAAACATAGGGGTCCTCACTTGCGCATCTACAGGGGCTCCGGCCTGAGTTTGAAACCATTTTTCAGCCGTGTCCAGCCAATCAGCATCTCGCAAGCGCAAGTTTTCATGGCTGATCCGCTGTGAACGTGTCAGCAAAGAATAGTTGAATTGCACCGGATCCATGTCCAGATACCGTTCCACATCCTCGAACCACTCCAAAGAATTTCGCGCCGCAGACTGCAGCCTCAGAACGTCCAACCGACGTTCTTCCTGATAGCGATCAAAGGCTTGATTGAGTGTCGGCTCAGTACTTACAAATTCGGCCAGGGCAATAGCGCTGTCAAAAGCCAACCGCGAACCCGACCCAATTGAAAAATGAGCTGTCGCAGAAGCGTCACCCAACAAGACAACGTTGTCATGGTGCCAGTGTTTACAAAGCACCCGAGGAAAATTGATCCACACAGCCGAACCGCGCAAGTGATCGGCGTTCGAGATTAGCTCATGGTCGCCCAGATGGGCCGAAAAAATCCGCTCGCAAGTGCGGATGGTCTCAGCCTTGGACATTGCCTCAAAGCCCCAGGAAGCCCAAGTGTCGGCAGAGCATTCAACAATCACCGTCGCTGTATCATCATCAAATTGGTAAGCGTGAATCCAGACCCAGCCATGATCGGTTTTCTCGAAAATGAAGGTGAAGGCATCATCGAATTTTTGATGTGTTCCGAGCCACAGAAACTTGCATGATCGAACGTCAACTTCAGGCATGAACCTATCAGTAAACTCAGCCCGCACAGAGGAATTCAGACCATCACAGCCGACGACCAGATCATAGTCTTGCTGATACTCGGCAGCGGGTTTGGCAATCGTTTCAAACTGTAGATCAACACCCAGCTCAAGAGCCCGCTGTTGCAGGATCGAAAGCATCTTATGGCGGCCAATTCCGGCAAATCCATGGCCTCCGGACACCGTCCGATGCCCCTTGTGAACCACTGCAATATCATTCCAATATGAAAAATTATTCTTTATTTGTTCGGCACTTACGGGATCATTGACGGATAGATTACCCAGCGCGTCGTCCGACAACACCACGCCCCAGCCAAAAGTATCATCTGCCTTGTTACGTTCGATCACGGCCACTTCTGTCTCGGGTCGGCGCAATTTCATCGAAATGGCAAAATACAGCCCCGCAGGCCCTCCTCCAACACAGGCGATCCTCATCATGTAGTCCTCCGGAAAACGTCGTTAATGCGGATCACGATAGGTCAGCAACAATAAACTTCAAGCTTAAAATTTTAAGCTTGAAGTTTATTTTCTGTCGGTTGGCTAGCTACTCATTCCAATGCAAATTCCAAATTTTCACTAAACTTAAATATTTCAACGAGATACAGGAAAGCCCGTCTGTTTTTCTTTTTGAGATACGGACCTCGTTTTCTAACATTCAATTTGTGTCAGATCTGGAAAAGCAAGTTAATTTCGTGTTTTCAATAGCATATCTAGAGTAACGAATGTGGATAAGGCAGATACAAGCCTAGGGGATTTGGGGCAGAATTTTTGTTGGTAATCTGTGATCCAATCAGGTGGGCTCCAGTCCACTTTTCTCCGAGGACGGAAAAATGGTGAATCTTGACAGATTTTTTAAAAA
>Ga0105355_10005250_pt1 | contig 10962 bp, 9 predicted proteins | sample GOMGulsemesocosm_2_FD_83508 | JGI IMG/M metagenome (GOLD analysis project Ga0105355, IMG submission 83508) | Methane-oxidizing microbial communities from mesocosms in the Gulf of Mexico - GOM9C Gulf of Mexico | ecosystem: Environmental > Aquatic > Marine > Cold seeps | place: Gulf of Mexico...
GAGTTTTGGACGGAAATAGCGGTAAAAAGAAGGTGTTTTAGAATGAAAAATGAGAAAATTTCAAAAAAATCAGTAAAATTTCTTTTACAGAAAATTTTCTAACTTAATCAGAGGTTCCTTAAGAATATCTACATTTTCTAGGTTTGTGTCATCTGAAATTTTAATACATTCAAACATTAAGTTATCCACTGCATATTCTGGGTTTTTTTCAGTGTATTGTAAGCCGCACTCTTCATTATTGTTTAAGTGTTTGATCATTCCCCGAATAGTGACAGGAACACCTGATTCTGGAAGTGTTAAATTAATATGTAATAAGCAATCTGGAATATCAATATTTAATGGTGTGCTGAGTTTTATTTTGATTCCTGTGTAACTTATATTAACAACTGTTCCATCAAAAGTAAGTTTTTCATCGGGCGGAGGAGGTTCAATGCTAATGCTAGCCGCTAGTCCATTGGGGCAGAATCTAGGATGTTTACGATTATCTGTCATCTTATTTTTGGTTTCACGTCGTAGGGATTGTGTAAGTATAGTCTAGCTAGGCTGTTTTGGTAGTGAAAACCGTAGATTTAATTTATATTATTTTAAGGAGAAAGAAATGAAGCTGTTAGGGAATATTTTATGGTTTATTTTTGGTGGGCTTGAACTTGGCTTGCTTTGGTGGATTACTGGGTGTTTTTGTTATTTAACTATTATTGGTATTCCTTGGGGGAAGTCATGCTTTGTTATAGGAACTTTTACTTTTTTCCCTTTTGGTAATGAAGCTATTAATAGGGATGAGCTAAACGGGGAAAAGGATGTTGGAACTGGGATTGCAGGATTAATTGGAAACATAATCTGGTTTATTTTTGCGGGGCTGTGGCTGGCAATAGGGCATGCTTTTGCATCATTGATTTACTGTCTAACTATTATTGGGATTCCTTTTGGAGTTCAGCATTTTAAACTAGCAAAAATTGCATTATCACCTATTGGGAAAACCATTGTGCCCAAAGAGGTTGCTAGAACAAAAAAATAGGGTAGATACTATCTGAGGTAGCTATAACTCTAGCTTAAAGAACTGTAATAAGGTATCGCTAAGTATATGATTAAATATTAAACTTACTCTCAATTCTTTTCTTATAATTAAGATAATGAATAGTTTGTAATTGTTCTTCAGTGTTATCGTTTAAAAGCGAACGAGATATATCTATATCAGAAATATAAATAGGATATGCCTCGTTACTGCTTCTAAAGTTGTGAATATAGTTAGCGACTTCTTTAAAAACTTGGTCGCCATAATTAATAGAGCTAAATTCTATATCATTACAATAGATATAATAATTGCTAGGTGTTGCATCTTCTTCAATAATAACTCTAATGGATAAGTCAGAATAATTAGCCGATATTGCCCATTTTTCTGGTAAGGCTAAGAAATTAACAGGCGAGTTCTTTTGAATTTTATAAAACTTTAAGTGTGTCTCAGTTTGTTGAAAAAAATGGTCTGATACAGATTCTAGAAATAATAAATAATTATTCAAGACTTGAGTATAGCTCGCGTTGTTATGTTGTTGAGTAAATAAAGCGCCTTTTTCATCAATTACAAAAATGTTAATTTTCTCATTCTCAGAGAGATAAAAAATTTGTATGGTGTCTGCTTTGTTTAAACTATATAAATAAGGGATGAGATGGCTGTTAAATACCTTATCATCAAAATGGACCTTACCAAATTCATCATTTGACCTTGCAAGCTCTTGCAATACTTGATCTTCTGATTCAAGAGTCATGTATTGAAGTTGTTTATTTGTTTTTTGAAAAAGATAAGTTAAGTGATTGGCGGGGAGAAGATAGCGATTATTATTGTTTTTTTGTTGACTACTAAAAAAATGAATTAGGTTGTCAAAAATTGATTTGCTACGCAAGATAATGCTGTTAGCTCGAGTAGGTGTAAAGCAGACAGTAGTTAAAGAGTCAGCAGATAAATAGTGCTGGCTGCCATTAAAAATATGATTAATGCAATTGAAAAAACCATCTGTACCTAAATATTGATAAGTTGTTACTTCTCCCCAGCTAGAAATAGATATTCGTGCAATATTATGAATAAAACTATGACGGTCTTTTCCATAGCTTAATGGGTCTGAACGTTCACTTAAAACCATCATGCCATCTTCTCGTTCAGATAAATGTGATAGGCCAAGGTTTATGATATTTAATGTCGCATTAATTTTGTTTGGTTTGCTGTAAATATCAAGAGAGTCAGAATCATTTTTTGCTTTGAGCGTTAAAAAGAGTGATAACTGAGTTAATATTTGATGAAGCTCTATCCTGCTTATAGAAAAAGAAAATGAGCTGAAATGTAATTGTATATGTTTATTATATAAGCCATTAGCAACAAGCCAGACAAGTAGTTCAAGCAAATTTGATTGTTGTTTAATGGGAGTGTTTAGTAATGGTTTTTTTGAATCAAACTGGCCTGAATAAATTGTCCAAATAGAGCCGGGGCCTTTTGTCGATTCTATTATGGATAATTCATCCTCTTGTGTATGGACAGCTGCCTTCGTGGTAATTATTTCAACTTTCCCCGGCTTTCTTTCTAGAAAAACATGAAGTTTTCGGCTAAGGAGTTTTAAGTCCGGGTTTTCTCTATAGTTATAATCAACATATTGTCCCGCTAGTTTTAAAATCATTCGTAAGCAATGTTTTAATTGTGTTCGAACAATAATGTGTTCTTGGGTTGCTTTCTTGATATCCCAAAATTTTTGTCTATTAAAAGAAGAGAGTAAATCCTCTGGCCAATGCCATTGTGAGGCAATGGATTGCATATATTCTTCTCTGAAAATGCGTGATTTATAATCTAGCGTTTGATTAGCCCCCCCCATTATTTTCAAATAAAAACATTGCCTAGCAAGATTAAGCCGTTGAGTAGATTCATTTTTTTGTAAATAATGCTCAACCTTTGCGTAAATTAATAAATAAGGGTCAAGATTATCTATATTAATTTTACCTTGGAAAATGGCTTGCTTTAGATCAAAGCATAGCCAGCGAGGTTTTGGGTATTCACTGGCATAACTTTCCATTAAAAAGAGTTTTAATAAAGATTTGTGAGGTGAGTTTAGTGATTTATAAATATGCCAGAGTGTAGCGCTAATAAATTCTTCGGCAGGAATAGATTCAAGCCCCCCAAAATCAATCACTTCATTTTCTGAAATAAAGCGGTTTTCAATAAGATGGTGAAGATAGTCAGTATAATTATATTCTTGCTCTGGTGGGATTAACCACCAGGCAGGAATACGGCCAGCAATAAAAATGGCGGTACGGTAAAACTCTTCTAGTAGTAAATAATGTTGTGTATTACCACTGCTTTCGGAAGAAATGGGTATGTTTTCTCCCTCAGAAAAAGATTTACTGTTGACTAGAAAAAAGTGAACTTCAAGTCCAAGTGAATCAGCCCACTTTTCAATATATGATGATTTTTGTTGAAGTTCTTTTATACTTTCTGAGCTAAGGCTAGGGTCATGACATAGCCATATATCCATATCACTGGTTTTAGAGAAGGCAATACTTCCTACGCTTCCCATTAGAAAAATACCTTGAATAGGATGATTCAATAATGCTTTTCGTTTGTAAGTAAAGGTTTTTGAAAACTGTTTTGCTGCACGCAATGCCTGTTGGTTTGGTATGTAATCAGGGATTCCAATAGGCGTTTCGGATGAAGTAAAGCCAGGCAATAATGGATGGTTTTGGTGAAATAGGAGAGGGAGAATATCCAAAAAAACTTGTTGGCGAGACTGCAAAAAATTTTGTACGCGTTGAAGACGTAATTTATTTAGGTTTTTAAAACGCTTGGCAATACTGAAAAGATCTTTTTTACTAATATCTTCACCAGGCGAGCCTAATTGAATTGGAGGGTAATGTGTTGTTTCGGTCACTTTTATAACGGTCTGCTCTAGAATTAATAGTATAAGCACACAATCTGTTTATTCGACTTGTAGACAATAGGGCGATGAGTGCTTTAAATTTGTACTTATTTTAAGTATAGATTAGGACGCGTTAAATTGTGAAATATCAAAGTGATGAAGTTGGCAGGTTTAGCGCTAAAACACTGAAAACGGGTCAAACTGGCATGGTCGAGCTGTAGGTTAAAAATTTTATTAGCTGGTAAATCTAAAAACAGATTAAATAAACAGCGGATAACGCCTGCATGGCTTATCACCAAGATATGCTTGCCTGCATGTTCTTTTAATAATTCTTCCCAGGCAAGATTTATGCGACTAAGAAAAATACTAAAATCTTCCGCATTATTAGGTGTGTTATTTACTGGGTCTTGATAAAACCGCATTAATTCATCTGAATTAATTTGATCTGCCATTTTACCTTCCCAGTCACCAAAGTTAATTTCTTGCCAGTTGTGAGCAGTGGATAAAGGGGTATTGGTTTGGGAATGTAAATGCTGGGCAAAGCTGAGGCAACGTTGTAGTGGTGAGCTAATAATAAGATCCCACTGTTGATTGGCAACAGCACTTTGCATTTGTTGCCAACCGTGATCTGTTAAAGGGTCGTCTGTAATGCCTCTGTAATAGGAGCCACCATCAACTTCTCCATGACGTAAAAAGTCGACAGTGGTTTGCATCTATTTATTTAATTCTAAACGAGCTGAAGCAATTGCTTTTCTGACAGTATCGGGTGCAGTACCACCAATATGTTTTCTAGCAGCTACTGAGCCTTCGAGTTTTAAGATATCAAAAACGTCCTCCGTAATATCAGAAGAAAACGCCTGTAATTCAGCCAGTGATATTTCAGATAAGTCTCTTTTACTTTCAACGCCTAGTCGAACAGCTAAGCCAACCACTTCATGGGCATCACGAAATGCCATGCCTTTACGAACTAAATAATCCGCTAGATCAGTTGCAGTAGCAAAGCCTTGTTTTGCGGCTTTATACATATTTTCTTTTTTTGCAGATAAATGAGGAACCATATCTGCAAAGGCGCGTAATGAGTTTATCAGCGTGTCTGCTGTATCAAAAAGAGGTTCTTTATCTTCTTGATTATCTTTGTTATAAGCCAAAGGCTGGCCTTTCATTAACATCAGTAATGACACTAAGTGTCCAGTAACACGGCCAGATTTTCCTCTGACTAACTCAGGTACATCAGGGTTTTTCTTTTGCGGCATAATTGATGAGCCTGTGCAGAAAGCATCAGGAATATCAATAAAATCAAATTGCGCACTTGCCCATAAAACTAATTCTTCAGAAAAACGTGATAAATGCATCATGATTAAACTGCCGGCAGCAGTAAATTCAATGGCAAAATCTCTATCACTAACCGAGTCTAAAGAATTATTTGATGGACGAGAAAAGCCTAATAATTCAGCTGTCATATGTCTATCAATAGGATAACTAGTTCCTGCTAAGGCCGCAGCACCTAAGGGCATAATATTAATGCGTTTACAGCAATCTTGTAGACGTTCTTTATCACGAGAAAGCATCTCAAACCAAGCCATTAAGTGATGACCAAAAGTTACTGGTTGAGCTACTTGTAGATGCGTAAAACCAGGCATGATGGTATCAGCTTCTTGTTCGGCTAAATTTAGAATAGCTGTTTGTAAGCGTGTTAACTGGTTGTCAATAACATCTATTTCTTTACGTAAATAAAGACGAATATCAGTAGCAACCTGATCATTTCTAGAACGGCCTGTATGTAACTTTTTACCTGCTATACCAATAAGGTCGGTTAAGCGTGCTTCGATGTTCATATGAACATCTTCTTGTGGGATTGACCATTGAAACTCGCCTTGCTCAATTTCTTTAGTAATCGTTGCTAAACCACTAATAATATCTTCACGTTCTGTTTCAGTCAGAATACCAATTTTGCATAGCATTTTTGCATGAGCAAGAGAGCCCTCAATATCTTGCATTGCCATACGTTGATCAAAATCAACTGATGCGGTAAAAATTTCAACAAAAGCATCGGTGGCTTGTGCAAAACGTGCGCTGGAAAGTTTGTCTGTATTAACGGTGGCCATGTGTATTATTTTGTATAAAAGAACGTTTTAATATCTTCCTTTTTAAACGCAGTTTGAGGTGATTTATTCAATTAAACAGGCTCAAATACTGTCTTTATATAAAAGGAAAGAGCTAAAACTAATAATTATACCGTTAAATACAAACTAGGGTGTTTATCTATATTGAAAATTGCGACTAAAATAATTTCGAATCTTATGCCTAAAAGATTACAATAGAGAGATTATTAAAAAGATGTTTAGGATTTGTTTTGGCAAAAAAAATAATTCGTATTGCAACCCGTAAAAGTCCTTTGGCATTGTGGCAAGCCGAGCATGTTGCAGAAAGATTGGAAAAGGCATTTCCAGAGGTACAAACAGAGTTAGTTAAAATGGTCACCAAGGGCGATAAAATCCTTGATGCCCCTTTAGCTAAAATTGGAGGGAAAGGTCTTTTTGTTAAGGAGTTAGAGCAGGGTATGCTTGAAGGTACAGCTGATATTGCGGTGCATTCTATGAAAGATGTACCCGTTGAATTTCCTGAAGGATTACATCTAGCTGCTATTTTAAATAGAGAAGACCCTACTGATGCATTTGTTTCAAATAACTATAAATCATTAGAAGATTTGCCAGCTAATGCAAAAATTGGAACTTCAAGTCTGCGTCGTCAATGTCAGATTAAGGAGAGATTTCCTGATGCTGAGATTTTATCGTTAAGAGGCAATGTTAATACCCGATTGGCAAAGCTAGATGCTGGTGAATATGATGCTATTATTTTAGCTTCCGCAGGTTTAAAGCGCCTAGAAATGGGACATAGAATCACTCAATGTTTAGAGACTGATATTAGTTTGCCAGCAATTGGGCAAGGTGCTGTTGGAATTGAGTGTAGAGCTGATGACCCAGAAATTAACGGTTATTTAAAGTTATTACAGGATGAGCCAACCACTATTCGAGTTATGGCTGAGCGAGCAATGAACGAACGCCTACAAGGTGGTTGCCAAGTGCCTATTGCCGGTTTCGCTGAAATACAAGGTGATACATTGTTTATGCGGGGGTTGGTTGGTTCTCCTGATGGTTCTATTTTATACCGAGCAGAAAGAACAGGGTCATTTGCTCAGGCTGAACAAATAGGTATTGAAATTGCGGATGATTTATTAGCACAGGGTGCTGATAAAATTCTTAAAGATTTGTATCAGTGAGCCAAAGCTTAACAAAACAGAATATTCTAGTAACGCGTCCTGAACATCAGGCCAATAAATTATGTGATTTAATTGAGCAGCAGGACGGACAGGCGATTCGCTTTCCAACTTTGGAAATTGTGGGGCTTAATAACACTAGAGTTAAGCAACAAATTGAAGCATTAAAGCAATGGCATTGGCTTGTTTTTATCAGTACTAATGCTGTAAATTTTGCGCTTGACGCGAATAATGGCAAAATAGATGCTTTTAAAGCATGTTCTATTGCCGCTGTTGGTAAGGCAACTGAAAAGGCATTAATTTCAGCAGGATTAACTGTTGATTTAATTCCTGAAAATAACTTCAATACAGAAGGGTTGTTAGCAACAGAAGCAATGTTGCAGGTTAATGGTCAAAAGTGTTTGATTGTTCGAGGTGAAGGTGGTCGGGAGACCTTGGCTAATAGCTTGTGCGAAAGAGGCGCGACAGTTGATTATATGGAAGTCTACAGAAGAGAGGTTCCTGTAGTGAATCAATCTAATGTAGAGGAAATGCTTAAGAACAAAGCGCTTGATGCAATCACCATTACTAGTGGTGATGCACTAAAAAACTTAGTGACTATGATAGGAGCTGAATTAGCAGACGATTTATTTGCGGTTCCTTTAATAGTTATAAGTAATAGAATTAAACAATTAGCAGAAGAAAGTGGATTTAAAACTATTGCTGTGACAGACAATCCAAGTGATACAGCAATTATTAAGACAGTGGTACAGATGGGCTCGACTAAGCTCAAAACTAATTAATGGGGAATAGCAGTGGCTGAAGAACAAAAAGAACAACCGCAGGAAGTTAAAGAACAGACAGAAACTAAGCCTGTGGCAGTAGAAACTCAAAAGAAGTCTTATGGTGGGATTATTTTTGGGGCAATTAATTTATTCCTTATACTTCTATTAATGGGTGGCGGCTTTTATTTGTTTGAAGAAGTTAAGGATAGGCAACAGGAGCAAGGTAAAGATATTAACGAAGGTGATTTGAGAGAAATTGAAGTGAGTAAACAATTCAATTCTTTTCAAAACCAAATAGGGACTATGAACTCCCAAATTGCGACTTTTAATGCTGAAATTGCAGGAAAAGATAATCACTTTACTAAAACTTTAGCTGATTTTTCTCAATTGCATGGAGAAAAACTAGAAAATACACGTAAAGAATTATCAGCAGAAATTACTCACCTAAAACGCCAATTAGGTAAAACCAGAGGTGATTGGTTGGTCGCGGATGCTGAATACTTATTAAGTGTGGCTAATCAACGATTACATTTGATGGGTGATATTAATACCACTAAAATGGCATTGGTAGCAGCAGATCAAAGGTTGAGAGAAAGTGGGGATACAGCAGCATTTAAAGTGCGTGAACAAATAGCTAAAGAAATTTCAGGCTTAGATAGGGTTAAAAAGCCTGATATTGTAGGTGTTTATTCCTCAGTGCAAATTTTAAAGGATAAAGTTAAAACATTAGCTGTATTGTTACCTTATGCAGGTAAGCCGTTAACAGAATCTAAACAGGTTCATAATCATGATCAAGCGCAAGAAGCTGATCATGGCATGTTAAATTCAGCTTTAAATTTATTAGAAGGTTATGTCACGGTTAAGCACTCTGATCAACCAGTCACTGAAATTATTACAGTACAAGCTGCTGAGTTTATCAAGCAACAACTGAATGTAAAATTAGAAATGATTAAGATTTCTTTGGTTCAGCAGAATGATGCTTTATTTCAAACCAATATTACTGATGCAATACACTGGGTAAAGACTAATTTTACTAAAAATAAAAGTTCAAACAGTATTTTAGCCGAGTTAAAGGCTTTGAATAATGTTCAACTACGTACACAGTTTCCTGATATTAGTCAGTCATTAAAGATGGTGAGAGATATTGTTAAGCTACGTATAGAAGCCGATAAAGGTGAAGTCTGGTCAAGAAAAAGACCCGTAACTAAAAAGGTAACAAAACCAGAAATTATTAAACCTGTCGTTAAAAAGCCTGTTGCTCCCGTAGTACCTGCATCTGAAGTTAAGCCTATTGAAGTTGTTACGCCTTAAGCGAGAGATAGTATTATGAAAAATATAGTTTATTTTCTTGGGTCTCTTTGTGTTGCAGTAGCGGCCGCCTTTTTAATCCAAAACTGGTTATCAGGTTATGATGATTCTGGTTACGTTTTGATTGGACTTGGACACTGGTCGTTAGAAACATCGGTTATGGTGTTTGCAATAAGTCTGATTATTGGATTCTTTTTGCTGTATATATTTTTTAGATTACTGGGTGTGTTATTTCGATTGCCTAGTAAGTTAAAAAATAAAGGGAAAAATATTAAGTTTAACCGTTCTCAAGAAGCGTTGATTTCAGGTTTAGTCGATTCGGCAGAAGGTAACTGGGAAAAAGCTGAAAAAATATTGATTAAACATGCCTCTAATAGTGGAGCACCTTTACTGCATTATTTAACAGCAGCAAAGGCCGCACAATCACGCGGTGCGATAGAAAAAAGAGATGAGTACCTTAGAAAAGCAACAGAACAATCAGGTGATACAGATATAGCAGTTGGGTTAACTCAAGCTGAGTTACATTTATCGGCAAATCAGTTTGATCAAGCGTTAGAAACCTTAATAAAATTACAATCTATCGATTCAGGGCATGCCAGTATTTTAAAATTACTGCATCAAACATATCAGCGTGTGGGTGATTGGGACGGTTTACGTAAACTTATTCCTTCGCTTCATCAGAATAAAGTATTGATGGAGGCCGAAGTAAAGTTATTAGAAACTGAAACCTTTAGTAGTTTATTAAGACAAACGGCTGAAAAAGGTAATGCAGAAAAAATTCAGGAATTATGGCTAAGTATTCCTGAACATGTTCAATCCTTTCAAGGCATGTCTACTATTTATTTTGCTGCGATGATTGAAGCTGGCGCGGGTGAAAAAATTCAGGAAGCACTTATTCAAACCATTGTGAAAAAATGGGATGAAACACTCTTGGTTTTATTTGCCAATATAGAAGCACAAGATACCGAAAAACAGTTACAAACAGCAGAACAGTGGTTAGCTATCCATTCAAGTAGTGCTGTTTTGTTAAGGGTTTTAGGAAAAATTAGCATGAAGGCTAATCAAAAGGAGAAGGCTGAACAATACCTAACTAAAAGTGTTGGTATAGAACCTACAGTCGCTGCTTATCAGTTATTGGGTGATGTATTAACTGAAAAAGGTGATAAAGATAAAGCCTCTGACAGTTATAGAAAAGGTCTTGAACTGGCTTCTAGTGAAGTGGTTAATAGTGTTGAGGCTATTACGGGATAAGGTGTTTTTGTTGTTAAGTAAGATGAAAAATTACCTTAATAAGTAACATAATTATAATTTTGTTGCTCAACACTTTTCAGAACACAAATTTACATGGGGTTTTTCTATTTTTAGATCAAGTAAGGCGGTAACCCACAATGCCTACTTGTTTAGGAGAACTGATTCTTTAATCAGTGGGGTTAGTAGGCCTGTTCCTTCTTTAAGCGTATATTTTCAATATAGATACACTCATTCAGTATTCTATTTCGACTTAGAATGTTTTTTTATCAAAGTATGCAAGTATTTACATTAATACCTGTATCTCTGGTTGTTGCTGCAATATGTTGCTCAGGTTCGGTTACTGATAAACTAGAAGTTACGCATTGATGACAGATTGACATTCTGGGTTTAAATGATTCATATTTGGCATAAATGTTCCGATAAATGAAGCAATGACATCTTTGAATAAATTCCGCTGTACGCTATAGCA
>Ga0105355_10005256_pt1 | contig 10956 bp, 7 predicted proteins | sample GOMGulsemesocosm_2_FD_83508 | JGI IMG/M metagenome (GOLD analysis project Ga0105355, IMG submission 83508) | Methane-oxidizing microbial communities from mesocosms in the Gulf of Mexico - GOM9C Gulf of Mexico | ecosystem: Environmental > Aquatic > Marine > Cold seeps | place: Gulf of Mexico...
ATCTCACGCACCGTATCGTCAACCACTAATAATTCGTGAATACCGGTACGGCCACGGTAACCTTTAAAGTTACATTCACCGCAACCAATAGCACGGTAAATCACTTGGCTGTTATTACTTGGCAACGCTAACAACGCACATTCCTCTTCATCAGGTAGATGACTTTCACGGCAATGTGGGCAAAGTGTTCTCACTAAACGTTGAGCAAGCACACCGAGTAAACTTGATGATAACAAGAAAGGTTCAACGCCCATATCTTCCATGCGCGTAATAGCACCTGCGGCAGTATTGGTATGCAAAGTAGATAAAACTAAGTGACCGGTTAAACTCGCTTGTACCGCAATTTGTGCGGTTTCTAAATCACGAATTTCACCCACCATCACCACATCAGGATCTTGACGTAAAATAGCACGTAAACCTCGAGCAAAGGTCATATCTACCTTAGTATTCACTTGCATTTGACCAATGCCTTCAATGGCAAATTCTATTGGATCTTCAACCGTTAGAATGTTGCGCTCTTTTTCATCTATTTGGGTTAAGCCCGCATATAACGTAGTACTTTTACCCGAGCCCGTTGGCCCAGTCACTAATATAATACCGTGTGGTTTGTCGATTAATTGACTAAAGGCAAGACGATTAACATTGGTCATCCCCAGATCTTCAAGATCTAAGCGGGCCGCATTTTTATCGAGTAAACGTAATACCACCCGTTCACCATGACCTGTTGGCATAGTTGACACCCGCACATCTACTGCGCGACCACCAATACGTAGCGAAATACGACCATCTTGCGGGATGCGCTTTTCAGCAATATCTAATTTCGCCATCACCTTAATACGTGATACCAATAAAGATGCGAGCTTACGATTAGGTTTTAACACCTCCCGTAAAACCCCATCAACCCGAAAGCGAATTTGTAAGGAATTTTCAAAAGTTTCGATATGAATATCACTGGCACTTTCTTTGATTGCTTCGCTGAGCATGGCATTAATGAGTTTGATGATAGGTGCATCATCTTCATTTTCTAATAAATCTTCACTTTCAACCATTTCATCGGCTAGTGAGTATAAATCGACCTCGTTACCGATATCTTCCATCATTTGCTGCGCTTCAGATGAGTCACGCTGATAGGCTTCGGTCAGCAATAATTCAAACGCTGCCGGCTCTTGCACATCAAAGCTAAAGGGCGCATTGAGAATACGGCGCACTTCAACAATAATGGCTAAATTAACATCGGCTAAGCAATGTAATACATAGCCACTTTCTTGTTGACTCAACAACACACTGTAGCGTTTAGCAAAAGCAAAAGGCAAACGCCAAGCAACGCCATTACCCGATGATTCTTCATTATCATCTTGCAATTCGCTGACTTCAGCTGCCGCTAACAAGGCTTCGCTACTGTTACCAGTATGGTTATCGCTACGTTGCTCTGCTGAGATCTCTGTTGCTGTTGCGCCAACCATTAGTGAACAGTCTCTTCTGATAATGCGGGCTTGTTAGTGCTTTGACTATCTTTTTGGTTTTGTAACGATTGTTGATAATCATCAAAAGAAGGCGGTAACGCTAAGTCGTCGTTCCATTCGGGTAAAATCGGTAAGTTATCATTGCTCATCAATGACAAACCTTCTTCGCGTTTACGCATTTCATCAGCACGAATAAAATTATATTTTTCTTTGGCCATAGTGTTCATCATAGTCGCATCAGTGATGATGGTAGGACGAAGAAACACCATTAAATTACGTTTACGAACACTATTACTGGTCGACTTAAATAAATTACCAATAAAAGGGATATCTCCTAATAAAGGAATTTTTTGCACACTTTCTTGAACATCTTCGTCAATTAAGCCACCTAAAATAACCGTGGCGCCACTTTCAACCATCACCGTGGTTTTAATTTCACGTTTATTGATAGAAATATCGACCCCTGTAGCACCACTGACCGAAGAAACTTCTTGTTCAATCATTAGCTGAACACCAGTCCCTTCATTGACTTGTGGCGTGACTAATAACTTTATTCCGACTTCTTGACGGTCAACCGTTTGGAAGGGATTACTGTTACTGCTGCTACTGGTAGAGCCGGTAAGAATTGGCACTTCTTGGCCAACTAGAAAATACGCTTCCTCATTATCTAAGGTAGTAATACTTGGGGTAGCAAGAATGTTCGAATTGGTATCTGAGCTCACCGCTTGCACAATGGCGCCCCAATCATTTTTCATAATACCAAACATGCCACCACTGACTGAACCTAAAACTTGCGCTAGTAAAGTGTAATCACCTTCGGTGTCATTAAGAGTGTACTCATCAGTCAATAGCGCCCCTGTTTCTGAAGAATAGGTGGCTGGTACGGTATCTCCCGGCGTAGTTTCAGCGCTTTTTATGCCAGCAGCAACTGACGATATTGATGAGACGCCGTTATTAAATTGGGTAAAACCGCCGCTCTCGCTATACCATTGCACACCCAATTGGGCACCATCGCTTTCAAATACTTCAACAATAATCGCTTCAATATGTACTTGTGCACGTGGCACATCTAGCTGACGGATCACTGACTCTAACGAACGCAGCATATCGGGCTGGCCGGTGATCACTAAACTGTTGGTTGGCTCATGAGCTTCAATACTGGTTTGTGTTTTAGATTTACTACTGCTTTTAGTTTTAGTCGATTTTTCTTCTGAAGCAATAGTTTTACTGACACCATCAAGCACTTTAACTAAATCTTCGGCTTTAGAATATTTAAGGTAATAAATGCGAGTATTACCGCTAGTTTCAAGTTCACTGTCTAAGCGCTTAACTAAACGGCTAACACGTTCTCTTGCTTTAGCTTCACCACTGACAATCACGCTATTACTACGATCATCGGCAACAATTTTAGGAATTAAAAATGTTGGCTGACCTGCTTTGCCACTGCTAGGTTTGTTCATTGCTTCAATAATACGGACCATTTCACCGGCTGAGGCATATTCTAATTTGATAATTTCGATATCTTGATCACCGGCTCTATCAACGCGCTCAATGATTTTAACCAGACGATTTACCGTAGCGGCCGTCCCCGTAAGCATAATGACATTAGCAGGATCATAGTTCGTAACATTACCGCCACCGGCTTGATCTGATAATTGACGCAATAATGGTACTAATTCTCTAACGGTAACGTTTTTGACTTCAACAATACGGGTGACCATTTCATCACCGGTAATGTCACTATCGTTCCCGATCACTGGGATTGAAGCGGTTTTGGCATCTTTATTACGGATGATCTTAATAATATTGCTATCCATTTCTATCGCTGAAAAGCCATATACTTCTAATACATTTAAGAAAAATTGATAATATTGCTCCTCTGACAGTAAATCATAACTACGAACATTCACTTTGCCCCGCACATTGGGGTCAACTATCATGGTTTTTTTCAGGTTTTTTCCGACAATATTAACAAACTCGGTAATTTCGGTGCCCTTAAAGTTTGGCGAATATTGTGCTGCACTCACCTGTGCTGTTGCCAATAACCCACAAACCATTACCGCTGAAGAAAACGCTATACCAACTTGCTTTAGCTGTTTTAGCTGCTTAAACATGTGGCTAAAATAGTTACCCACTGAGACGTTTAAGGTGGTACCCATGAAGAATTCCTTATTACTTTTATTTTGCTGTTGCGAAAATTTAATTAATTAATGCTGAATAATATTTCAGCTAAGTCATTATTACGCTCTACTAATAATGAAATGTTTTGTTCGGTTTTTAAGGCAGACATTGCCTGCGCCGCTTCAAGTGGCGCCAATAAATCGTATCCATTCATTTGAATGGCAATATCGCCCGCTTTTAAGCCTGCTAACTTGAAGAATTCTGACTTCTTACCAGGCGATAGACGATAGCCAACAATGGCACCATTCTTTCTAGCCGGTGAAATTTTGAGATAGTCGGTGATTTTACCGGGATCAGTATTTAAATCGGCTCGTAATTGTTGGGCATTTTTACTTAATGCGCTATTGGAGCGTTGATCGATAACATTGGTTGCCGCCGTTCTACTTTTTACACCGGCAATTTTTTTCACGGTTTGGTGAGGTGCTTTATTTGTAACAATATGTTTAGCAGGCTGATTATAATCCGCGCCATCGAGCATTAAGGTTTCTAATCGACCCGACTGTTTAATGATCACTCGATCAATAAGTACCTGTTCAAGACTTGCCCGGGTACCGACAATAATATCACCAACCCCATAGGTTTCTTGCTTACCTTTATGCTCGATAATCGCGGCCGCTGTTTCAGGATTATCACTGGCGACCGCTGCTGATAGTGTTAACTGTAACCGAGTTTGCGGAGCATTTTGCACTTGTTCAACCACTTCTTCTACTTGCTCACTATATTGACCAAATAAATTCAGTGCCTGCAATGAGGATAGATTATAGCTGGCAGCTGCTTGCTGCTTATACGATGCGGTGGTACTGGCCCCCTGATGATGCTCACTTTGCTGTTGTGGCGCCACTAGCCAGGTAATTTTCGCCGCTAAATACGCAATATAAACCAGTAAAACAATACTGAGTACTTGGGCTATTTTTTGCTGTGGTATTTTTGCCAACAGTGTGGAAAAAGGAATTGAATTATTAGTTAACGCCATCAAATTATCAGCTGTTCTATTTCGTTATTTTAATTACTTATCTAGCGTCTTTAATAAATTTTTCACAAAAAAACTAGGTCAAATGGGTGTAGATGCAAAAATGCAGTTCATCGATAATACTTGAGCAATCACTTAGCAACAAGCGCAGATCGGCTATTTCTCATATATTTATATAATAGCAGGCAGAGATTAGTGATTTGTGTTACTTTTCGATGATGCTTTTACACCTATTTTCTGCTGACAATCCCCATAAATGGTACTTCTATGGCAACGATTAATGACAAAAGTTCAACCGATTTAACCTCTACACGTTTAGATAAATGGCTATGGGCAGCGCGTTTTTATAAAACCCGTGCTATTGCCAAGCAAATGATTGATGGTGGCAAGGTTTATTGCAATGGCCAGCGCACCAAATCTGGCAAGGCGATTATGGTTGGTGACATGATTAAGGTAAGACAAGGCTTTGATGAAAAAGAAGTGGAAGTGATAGTGATTGCCGACCGTCGTCGTGACGCTACTTTTGCGCAAACGCTGTACCAAGAAAGCAAAACCAGTGTTGAAACCCGTGAGAAAAACAGTTTGGCTCGCCAACAAGGGATTTTATTAAGCCCGGCGTCTGAGACCAAACCTGATAAAAAGCAACGTAGAAAGCTACGTGAGTTTAAAGAACGAATGTAAATAGTGAACAACAATCTCACGATAAACGCTCTTTTCCCAAGCTAGTTTTACCGATTCCACTCACCACAAACAATTGCTGCCGGTAACGGTAACTACTATAATATCGCTATATTAATTTACTAAGGTAGCGTAGTTATTGCTGCCAATAAGGAACTTCTTTTATGTCGACAACAGACGTACTCAATCGCTATTTATTTGACGAAATGCACGCACGTGGTGAACTAGTTCAATTAACGAATAGTTATCAAGCTATTATCGGCAATCATCACTACCCTGCGGGCGTACGTTTGTTGCTAGGTGAATTATTAGCGGCTACTTGCCTGTTAACCGCCACCTTAAAATTTGAAGGTGAGATCACCGTACAATTACAAGGTGATGGTCCGGTAAGCTATATGTCGGTTAATGGTGATAACAATCAACAGATGCGTGGTATTGCTAGATTATCTCAACCAGATCTCGCTGACTCAATTGACACGTTGCATGCGTTAATTGGCAAAGGCACTATGGTGATTACCATCAGACCAGCGCAAGGTGAACCTTACCAAGGTGTGGTTGCGCTAGAGCAAGCAACATTAGCTGAGTGTTTAGCCCATTATTTTGCGGTATCAGAGCAGATACCCACTAAAATTTGGTTGTTTAGCGATGACGAGAAACAGCAGGTTGCCGGTAGTTTGGTGCAGTTATTACCCGACGGTGATGGCAGTGAAGACGACAAAGCTAAGCACCAAAGTGATTTTGAACATTTAGCTCAACTCACCAATACCATTAAAGCCGATGAAATATTCTCATTAGATGCTGAAGCCCTGTTATATCGCCTTTATCATCAAGAGAAAGTGAGTTTATTCGAACCACAAACGGTGAGCTACCAATGTGGCTGCTCAAGTGATAAATGCTTAGCGGCAATTTCTCAAGTAAGCGCCGAAGAAATCACTGCTATTATAGCCGAACAAGGCAAGGTTTCGATGACGTGTGAATACTGTTTAACTGCTTATAACTTTTTTGAAGACGATTTAAAAAGTTTCATTTCGAAACAAACACATTAATTATTAACGTTCAATTCACTCAATAAAAGTTAACATTTTGCTCTTTTGTGTATTTATTACATAAAAGAGCTACCAAGCTGCCCTCCCCCACAGACCTTGCCGTTATTATTGTTGTAATATTACATTCAAATACTACGCGCTTATTCCCATCATTTTTGTTGCTTATACTGAAAACTTTCATAATAGACTTTTTTTTACTTTCGTTTTGATAATTATTCCCATAGAATGCCGTTATGAAAACTTTTATATAAAGTTTCATTATAAACTTAACCAACATTTATAATTCGTCATACCTTAGGAGTGAATTTGCTATGACCGCCCCAGAAAGCTCAATTGATTTGTTACAATACGGCATCACCGATGCATCTGAAATAATTTACAACCCATCATATGAGTTACTTTTTAGTGAAGAAACTAAAGCAGGCCTTGAAGGCTTTGATAAAGGCGTAGTCACTGAATCAGGGGCTGTTAACGTAGATACCGGTATATTTACCGGCCGCTCTCCTAAAGATAAATACATTGTTCGTGATGATGTCACCCGCGATACCGTGTGGTGGTCTGATCAAGGTAAAAATGACAACAAACCAATGAGCACTGAAACTTGGAGTGAACTAAAAAGTTTAGTGACTACGCAACTTTCGGGAAAACGCTTATTTGTGGTTGATACTTACTGTGGTGCCAACGATGACACTCGCTTAAAAGTACGTTTTATCACCGAAGTTGCATGGCAGGCTCACTTTGTAAAGAATATGTTCATTCGCCCGAGCGATGAAGAGCTGAAAACTTACCAACCAGATTTCGTGGTAATGAATGGTGCTAAAACCACTAATCCTAACTGGAAAGAACAAGGCTTAAACTCTGAAAATTTTGTTGCCTTTAACTTAACTGAAAAAATACAGTTGATTGGCGGTACGTGGTATGGCGGCGAAATGAAAAAAGGTATGTTCTCAATGATGAACTACCTATTACCTTTAAAGGGTATCGCGTCAATGCATTGTAGTGCCAATGTTGGTAAAGATGGCGATGTTGCGGTGTTCTTCGGCTTATCTGGAACCGGAAAAACCACCTTATCAACCGACCCTAAACGTCAGCTAATTGGTGACGATGAGCACGGTTGGGATGACAATGGCGTGTTCAACTTTGAAGGGGGTTGCTATGCAAAAACCATCAACCTAAGCAAAGAGAATGAACCCGACATTTACAATGCCATTCGTCGTGATGCGTTATTAGAAAATGTTACTGTCGCTGAAGATGGCACAATCGACTACGATGATAACTCGCGTACTGAAAACACCCGTGTTTCGTATCCAATTCATCATATTGATAATATTGTTAAACCTGTTTCTCGTGCTGGTCATGCGAAAAAAGTAATCTTCTTAACGGCAGATGCTTTCGGGGTATTACCACCGGTTGCAAAACTGACACCTGAGCAAACTGAATATTACTTCTTATCTGGCTTTACCGCCAAATTAGCCGGTACTGAACGTGGAATTACTGAGCCGACGCCAGCATTCTCAAGCTGTTTTGGTGCGGCATTCTTAAGCTTGCACCCAACGCAGTATGCTGAAGTATTACGTAAGCGTATGACCGATGCAGGTGCCGAAGCGTATTTAGTGAATACCGGTTGGAACGGCACTGGCAAGCGTATTTCAATTAAAGATACTCGCGCCATTATTGATTCAATCTTAGACGGTTCAATTGATAATGCAGAAACCACGTTAATACCGATGTTTAACTTAGAGGTGCCAAACAGTCTTGAAGGCGCAAATGATGGTATTCTTGACCCAAGAAATACCTACCAAGATGCAAATGAATGGCACACTAAAGCGGTTGATTTAGCGAATCGTTTCGTGAATAACTTCACTAAGTTTACTGATACCGATAACGGTAAAGCATTAGTTGCCGCTGGTCCGCAACTTTAAGCAAACTGTATACTTAGCACCATAAACAAAAAAGCTACCACAGGATAATCCTTGGTAGCTTTTTTATTGCCCTCTTGTGCTGGTTAAAATACTCCACGGCAGCGTTACTTTCAATCTCAATAGCCAGCTATTGCTCAATCAAGCGCCTTGCCCTGATTTATTTTTCCTACGCACAACAAGATCACAAACTTAATGAAACTGGTATAACTTATATTCTAGAGCACAGCCTAAGCTGTAACCTAGCTCAAAAGTAACTATTCTGTTACACCATTAAAACTTCAACGGCAAACACACTTTAGCCTGTAAACCACCTTCACGCTTATTAGATAACTCCACACTACCACCATGGGTATCAACAATACGCTTGATAATCGCCAAACCTAAACCGCTACCTTCAGTACCACGGGCTTTATCCCCTTGAGTAAAAGGCTGGAATAAACGTTCGATGTCTGCCTCAGGTATACCTTCGCCCTGATCGCTGACAATGATATAAGCACTATGTTTATCTTGTCCGGTCATAACTTCGATATCACCTTCGCTATAACGCAGTGCATTTTGCAATAAATTAGCAATAGCACGTTTAAAGGCAACATAACGCAGTGGGATTGGTGGACAGTCGCCGACGATAAAGGTAATAGTACGATCACTCGGGGTTTCAATATTGATCACTTCGTCTACTAATAAATTTAAATCACCCAATAGTGCTTTATCTTTAGAATCGTGCCGTAAGTAATCAATAAATTGATCGATAATATTATTCATATCATCAATATCACTCTCAATACCTTCTTTTAAAAAGTCATCGAGCTCAGACATCATTTCACTGGCCAGACGAATACGCGTTAGCGGGGTACGTAAATCATGAGAAATCCCCGCCATCAGCAAATTTCGATCATCTTCAAGCTGTTTGATCCCTTTCGACATATGATTAAAGGCTTGCGTCACCGCCATAATTTCAGAAGTACCATGCTCAGTGAGAGGCTCAGGGAAATCGCCCCTGCCAACATCTTCAGCTGCCCGCTGCAATGATTTTAACGGTCGATTAAGTTGGCGTACAAAGACCCAACCACCGGCAACACTCAATACACCAATGATGCCTAAGAAGAATATTAACGGTGAAAAGTTCGCCTCCTCTAACCCAAGTAGTGGTATTTTAACCCACAAATTGGGGGCTTGCGGGGGTCTGATCCAAAATAAGTATTCATCGCCTTGAGAGATCCGTACTTCGGCAGGACCGCCAAGTAACTCAGACATTTGCTCACTACGATAAGGGTAATAGCCTGCAGCAGAAAGCCCAAGTTTTAAGGCATCTTTTTCTCGGTAAACGCCAATGCCGGTTTCTTGGTGAAAAGCTTCCGCCATTTTAGGGCTTAAGCGTTCATCTTTGATATCAATGAAAACCACTCGCACTTGTTTCGCTAACAGCTGATTAATCTGCTGTTGATTAGGCTCAATAACATACAGCGCAAAAGAAATATAAGAAACAACCTGATTTACAAAAAGTAAAAAGCCAATTAATAATACAGTTTGCCCAAAGGCACTACGGGGCACAATTTTCATTGGCTAACTACTTAATTTTATTCATGATAATTTATACGCTTAGGCCATCTGGTACAAATACATAGCCTAAGCCCCATACTGTTTGTAAATAACGAGGCTTCGCGGGGTCTTTCTCTAGCATGCGACGTAAACGAGAAACTTGCACATCGATACTGCGCTCTAAGGCTGAATAATCGCGACCACGGGCTAAATTCATTAATTTATCACGAGAAAGCGGTTCTCTTGGGTGCGTCACTAATGCTTTTAACACCGCAAATTCACCACTGGTTAACGGCATACTAATATCACCTTTAACCATTTCACGGGTGGCAAGATTTAACTTGTATTCACCAAAGGTAATATTTTGCTCTGATAACGATGGCGCCCCTGGCGCTTCAGGTACTTTACGGCGTAAGACCGCTTTAATTCGAGCCAATAATTCACGTGGGTTAAACGGCTTTGGCATATAATCATCGGCGCCAATTTCTAGGCCGATAATACGGTCAACCTCATCACCTTTCGCGGTGAGCATTACAATTGGTATATTATTATTTTGCTGCCTTAAACGACGGCAAATAGATAAGCCATCTTCCCCGGGCAACATTAAATCTAACACTAACAAGTGAAAGTTCTCACGTTCAAGTAATCTATCCATTTGCTCTGAATTAGCCGCACTGCGTACTGTAAATCCTTGCTCGACTAAATAACGCTCTAACAAGGAGCGCAGACGCATATCGTCATCTACCACTAAAATCTTCTGGGTTTCTTGTACCATGATACTCTCACCAAATTGGTATTACTTTTCATTAATATAGCAACACTATAAGCGATAACGTCAACTATTAATAAGTATGATCAGTAAATGTTGCCTGCTATTTGTTACAATTTATGACTCGAATTGCAACACCTTAGCGCTGCATAGAGACGCCAGCGAAGTTATTTACGTCCTGTGAACAGTTAATTAGGGTAAGTATTGAATAGCTTGTTGTGTTACGCACTGGGTAAAGCTCTTTTTTCTTTCATCACGTGATAAGGACAAAATAGCTTTTTCAACCAGTTTCATTTTTTGCAGACGTTCTTCGTTAGACAGTTGCGATAACTGATCGCTAAAACAGCCTATAAGCCCGAAATTCAAGGCGGCATCAGACTGCATGGAA
>Ga0105355_10005258_pt1 | contig 10953 bp, 9 predicted proteins | sample GOMGulsemesocosm_2_FD_83508 | JGI IMG/M metagenome (GOLD analysis project Ga0105355, IMG submission 83508) | Methane-oxidizing microbial communities from mesocosms in the Gulf of Mexico - GOM9C Gulf of Mexico | ecosystem: Environmental > Aquatic > Marine > Cold seeps | place: Gulf of Mexico...
AATTAATTCAACAGTATCTAATGAATCTGCTCCTAAGTCGTTTGTGAAACTTGCTTCTACAACAACTTCGTTTTCATCAACACCTAATTTGTCTACTATAATCGCTTTTACTTTTGATGCAATATCTGACATAATCTTTAATTTTTAAAATTTGTTTGGAGGCAAAAGTAAAAAACTTTACTTTAAAACCATGCTTTCAATGAAAAATGTAACTTATTTTTTTAAAATTTATATGAAGTTACTGGTTTTTAGCGCCCAAATGTGAATATTTATTCTTTTTTTTGTCTTGAATAACACATATAGCTCAAAGATATGAAACGTATTGTAATTTTCGCATCTGGTTCCGGAACGAATGCAGAAAATATTATTAAACACTTCCATGGTAATGGTTTAGCCAAGGTTATTCAAGTTCTCAGTAACAAGAAGGATGCCAAAGTATTAGAAAAAGCAGAACGACTCGGGGTTGCTAATAGTAGTTTTAGTAAAAGTGATTTGTATGAAAGTAAAGGTATTTATAATTTAATGCTTGATTTGAAACCTGATTTAATTGTCTTAGCAGGTTTCTTATTGATGTTTCCTGAAAATATAATATCAGCTTTTCCAAACAAAATTATTAATGTACACCCAGCATTATTACCTAAGTATGGTGGGAAAGGAATGTATGGTTCAAATGTTCATAAAGCTGTAGTTGCTAATAATGAAATCGAATCAGGTATTACGATTCATTATGTGAATAAACATTATGACGAGGGAAATATTATTTTTCAAGCAAATACTAAGATTGATAAGGTTGATACATTTGAGGATGTAGCGGCAAAGATTCATCTTTTAGAACAAAAACATTTCCCTTTAGTAATCGAACAATTGCTGAATTAGTGTCTGCTCAAGTACATATATATACTGATGGTTCTTCCAGAGGAAACCCTGGTCCTGGTGGATATGGTATAGTAATGCAATGGGTGGGTAAGCCATATGTAAAAGAATTTTCTCAAGGATATGTGAAAACAACTAACAATAGAATGGAATTATTAGCAGTAATAGTTGCATTGGAGCAGTTAAAAAATGAAAATACAAGTGCGAAAGTATTTACAGATTCTAAGTACGTGGTTGATTCAGTAGATAAAAAATGGGTTTTCGGTTGGGAGAAAAAAGGGTATAAAGACAAGAAAAACCCAGATTTATGGAAACGATTTTTGAAAATATATCGAAAACAAAACGTAACCTTTCAATGGATTAAAGGGCATAATAATCATAAACAAAATGATAGATGTGATTTTCTAGCTGTTGAATCCTCAAAAAAACCAGAGTTACTTATCGATACAGAATATGTGAAAAATGATAATCAGAAACTGCTTTAGTATTTTGTAAATGGGTTATTTAAAGTCTAAATTGTTATTTTAAAATGAAAAAACTTTGTTCTTTATTACTTGTATTTAGTTGCTTTCTTTCTAGTTATTCACAATCTGTATGGAAACTAGAAAAAGATGTGTCAGGAATTCAAGTGTATACAAGAAATGTGGGTGTCTCATCTATTAAAGAGTATAAGGCTATTACATTAATTAAAACTTCACTGAAATCGTTAGTAAATAAAATTATTGATGGTGAGCATTTAAAAGATTGGAATTATAAGACCACAAAAAGTAGGTTGTTAGAAAAAAAATCTGATAATGAGTGTCTCGTTTATATGTACAATGATTTACCTTGGCCAGCCAAAAACAGAGATCATATTTCTGAATTAAAGTTAGAAGTAATAAGTAGTTTGTTAACCAAAATAAGTATTAAATCAGTTCCTAAAAAACTTACAGAAAAAAAAGGGGTAATTAGAGTGGTTAACTTTTCTGGGTTTTGGTTGTTAGAAAAAACAAAATTTGGGATAAAAGTAACTCAACAAATGCATGGCGATCCTGGAGGTTCCTTACCAATATTTATTGTAAACTCAATGCTGATTAATGCTCCTTTTAATACATTTAAGCGGCTAAAAGAGCAATTAGACAACTAATTTATAGTTGTTGACTACTTTTCAATTTATAGTATTGTGTTATAGAAAATAAAATTCCGTAATTTTGCAGAAATTTACTTGTCTAAAATGAATAAACTTTTAATTGTTGGTTCGGTTGCATTTGATGCAATTGAAACCCCTTTCGGAAAAACTGATAAAATTTTAGGTGGTGCTGCCACCTATATAGGTCTTTCTGCTGCTAATTTTGAAAATGTAGACAGCGCAATTGTCTCTGTTATAGGAGATGATTTCCCACAAGAGTATTTGGACATGATTTCTGCTAAAAATATTGATTTAACAGGATTAGAAACTGTTAAAGGAGGTAAGACATTTTTTTGGTCAGGGAAATATCATAATGATATGAATTCTCGCGATACACTAGAGACACAATTAAATGTGTTAGAACATTTTAATCCAGTTGTTCCTAATGCATATAAAGATGCAGATGTTGTAATGTTAGGGAATTTACATCCATTAGTACAACTAGGTGTGATAGAACAAATGACAAGAAAACCAAAATTAATAGTTTTAGATACTATGAATTTTTGGATGGATTGTGCATTAGCTGAATTAAAACAAGTGATTGCTAAAGTTGACGTGATTACAATTAATGATGAAGAAGCACGTCAGTTGTCAGGTGAATATTCTTTAGTAAAAGCAGCAAGAGTAATTGCAGCTATGGGCCCAAAGTATGTAGTAATTAAAAAAGGAGAGCATGGAGCATTATTGTTTCATGAAAACGATGCCTTTTTTGCACCAGCACTACCTTTAGAGGAAGTTTTTGATCCAACAGGAGCAGGAGATACTTTTGCAGGAGGTTTTTCAGGACATATTGCAAGTACTGGAAATATTTCATTTGATAACATGAAGAAAGCAATTATTCATGGTTCTAATTTAGCTTCTTTCTGTGTAGAGAAGTTCGGGACTGAACGACTAGAATCATTGTCTAAAGATGAAGTTTCCAGACGTTTAAGGCAGTTTAAAGAACTGACACAATTCGAAATAGAATTATAATATACAAACGTACTGAATTTCAGTGCGTTTTTGATTTAACAACACAACAACCGTACGTAAGTACAACAACATAACTACAATGAGCGACGCTTTAAAACACGAATGTGGTATTGCCTTAATAAGGTTAAAAAAACCATTAGAGTATTACAAAGAAAAATACGGAACAGCATTTTATGGTGTAAATAAAATGTACTTAATGATGGAAAAGCAGCATAACCGTGGTCAAGATGGTGCTGGTTTTGCAAGTATTAAGTTGGATATGGAACCAGGACAACGATACATTAGTCGTGTACGCTCTAATAAACAGTTGCCTATTCAAGATGTTTTTGCTCAAATTAATGATAGAATTAATTCAGCATTAAAATCTGACCCATCATTAAATAATGATGTTAAAAGGTTAAAAGAAGAAGTTCCTTACATTGGTGAAGTTCTTTTAGGACATGTTCGTTATGGTACTTTTGGTGTTAATAGTGTTGAAAGTGTTCATCCTTTTTTAAGGCAGAACAGTTGGATGCACAGAAACTTAATTCTTGCTGGGAATTTTAATATGACTAATGTTGGTCAATTATTTCAAGATTTAGTAAATATTGGCCAACACCCAAAAGCGGAAGCAGATACTGTTACTGTAATGGAGAAAATTGGACACTTTTTAGATAAGCAAGTAGGGAAACTATACAAAGATGCCAAGAATGAAGGCTTGTCTAAAGTAGAAGCGTCATCTGTAATAGCTGAACGTTTAAATATTGCAAAAATTTTAAGAAAATCAGCAAAAAAATGGGATGGTGGTTATGCTATGGCAGGTATGTTAGGTCATGGAGATGCTTTTGTATTGAGAGACCCTGCAGGAATTCGCCCAGCATATTATTACGAAAATGATGAAGTAGTTGTTGTTGCTTCTGAACGACCAGTAATTCAAACGGTATTTAATGTTGCTTTTGAAGATGTAGTCGAACTTGATCCTGGGAAAGCAATTATTGTTAAGAAAAGTGGTGAAACTAAAATTCAACAAATATTAGAGCCTACAGAGAAGAAAGCTTGTTCATTTGAACGTATTTATTTCTCTCGTGGTAGTGATCAAGAAATTTATGCAGAGCGTAAGAAATTAGGAAGGTTGTTATTTCCACAGATCATGAAGTCTATTGGTGATGATATTGAAAATTCAGTATTTTCTTTTATTCCAAATACGGCAGAGGTTTCTTATTACGGAATGGTTAAAGAAGGGGAATTGTTTTTGAATGAACAGAAAGAGCAGTTGTTACTTCAAAAAGAAAATCAAACTCCAGAAAAAATAAAAGAAATTATTGCAAAACGATTGCGAACAGAAAAGATTGCAATTAAAGATGCTAAACTAAGGACTTTTATTACAGACGATGATAGTAGAGATGATTTAGTAGCTCATATATATGATATTACTTATGGTTCAGTTAAGCCTACAGATAATTTAGTAATCATTGATGATTCTATTGTTCGAGGTACAACATTACAAAAGAGTATTTTGACAATGATGGATCGTTTGAATCCTAAAAAAATAGTTGTTGTTTCTTCAGCACCACAAATCCGTTATCCAGACTGTTACGGAATTGATATGGCTAACTTAGAAGGTTTGATTGCTTTTAGAGCAATGTTAGCATTATTAAAAGATGATAATAAATACCATTTAATTAAAGAGACCTATGATAAGTGTATTGGACAAGTAGGTTTGCCAGATACTGAGGTTGTAAATTTTGTAAAAGATTTATACGGAATATATACTGATGAAGAAATTTCCAAGAAGATAGCAGAATTGTTAAGTTCAGAGGGGTTAAATGCTGAAGTAGATATTATTTATCAATCAGTAGAGAATTTACATAAAGCTTGTCCAAAGAATTTAGGTGATTGGTATTTTACAGGTGATTATCCAACTCCAGGAGGGCATAGGGTTGTAAATAGGGCTTTTATAAATTTCTTTGAAGGAAATAAGGAAAGAGCATACTAAAAAGCTATAAAACGACACTTTAACAAGTATAGTTGTAGTTCAGCTAAAATATTTCAGTATCTAAACATAAGTTTATATATTGGTTATACCATAACATAAGTAGGTTAAGTTCATGGTAGATTTGGGGCAAAAAAGGCAAGTTAATTCTTGCCTTTTTTATTGTAGTAAATCTAAACTTTAATGTATAAAATGATTTTATTACTAATTTAAGTACTTTGTAATAAAAGATTTACACTTCAATAAGTATAATGACGGTTTATCTAAAACATTACCAATTATTAATATGAGTTTATATATTGGTTCTACCATAACATAAGTAGGTTAAGTTCATGGTGGATTTGGGACAAAAAAGGTAAGTTGATTCTTGTCTTTTTTATTGTAATAAGTTTAAATAAATTTAAGGGTGTCAGATGTCTCTTAAAAACTGTTTTACCACAAAAAATAAATGTTTCACATCGAAATATGTCACTTCAACAAGTATTATGGTAGTTTGTCTGAATTATTGTGGTGGGTTGCTATAAGTTTATATATTAGTACTACCATAACATAAGTAGGTTAAGTTCATGGTAGATTTGGGGCAAAAAAGGCAAGTTAATTCTTGTCTTTTTTATTGCTGTAAATTCAACAAAAAAGGGATACAATTATTGCATCCCTTTTTTGTGATATAAATTTTACAAAAAGTTATTTGCTTTCTGCATAACGTCTTTCAACTTCATTCCAGTTAATTACATTAAAGAATGCATTGATATAGTCTGGGCGTCTGTTTTGGTAGTTTAAGTAATAAGCGTGTTCCCAAACATCCAATCCTAAAATTGGAGTTCCTCCACAAGTTACCCCAGGCATTAATGGATTGTCTTGATTTGGTGTTGAACAAACGCTAACTTTCCCTCCTTCATGTACACATAGCCATGCCCATCCAGATCCGAACTGAGTTGCTGCGGCTTTAGAAAAAGCATCTTTAAAAGCATCTACTGATCCGAATTCAGCAATAATAGCGTCTTTTAAATCTCCAGATAAATAACCTTTTCCTTCTGGATTCATTACTGTCCAGAATAATGAATGGTTATAGAACCCACCTCCATTGTTACGTACAGCACCATTAGTCATGTCTAAATTAGTAAGAATGTCTTGAATAGGTTTTCCTTCTAAATTAGTCCCTTCTATTGCTGCGTTTAATTTTGAGGTATATCCGTTATGGTGCTTTGAATGGTGGATTTCCATTGTTCTTGCATCAATATTTGGTTCTAATGCATCGTATGCATATCCTAATTTTGGTAGTTCAAAAGCCATAATATTTTTTTTAGATTATTAGTTTTTATAAATTCTATTCAAATCTACAAAAACTAATAACAAGATGATATCAATTGAAATAATTAATACTTATAGTGTTATTTAGTTTGTATATTGTGATACTTAAAAAGTGATTTTAATGAATACAAATTCTTTTACCGTTTACAATGCTTCTGCAGGTTCAGGGAAAACATTCACTCTGGTTAAGGAATATTTAAAAACACTTTTTTCATCTCATAAAATTAATAAATACAAAAACATTTTAGCGGTTACTTTTACGAATAAGGCTGTTGCTGAAATGAAAGGTAGAATTCTTGAAAACCTTAAAGGTTTTGCTGATCCGGAAATATTATTGTTAGAGCCTCCAGAAAATTTAAAGGATCAACATCAAATGTTTACTGTCATTGCAAGTGAGTTGACTTTGGATACTATGCAGTTACATAAAAAAGCAATCAGAATACAAGATGCAATTTTGAATAATTATGCTGCTTTTGATATTGTTACCATTGATACATTTACACACCGAATAATTAGAACATTTGCATACGATTTAAAGTTGCCTCAAAATTTTGAGGTGGCATTAGATACTGAAGATGTTTTGCAGGAAGCTATTGCTGATGTATTAGTGAAAGTAGGTGAAGATAAAAGTTGACAAAACTATTAATTGACTTTGCGTTACATAAAGCTGATGACGATAAAAGTTGGGATATAGCCTTAGATTTATATAGAGTTTCAAGGTTGTTGTTGAACGAAAATGAAGTAGAACATGTTTCAAAGTTAAAAGATAAATCGTTAGAGGATTTTGATAAATTAAAAGAAACACTTGAAGAGAAGTTAACTTATGCGAAAAGTGAAATAGTCAGTCAATCAAAAGTAATATTGAATGATTTTGAAAATAAAGGTATTTCGGAAAACGATATAAAACCAGTTTTTGGATATTTCTCAAAATTAGCAAAAGAAGATTTTACAGTTAAATACGGATTGGTTTGGCAAACTAAATTACTTAACGGGGATACATTATATCCAAAAAGAGTATCTGGTGCAATCGCTGATTCAATTGATGAAATTCAATCGCGTATTGCGTCAAATTTTGAAACAACAAAAGTGCTATTCAGTGAGATTTCATTTTTAAGAAACTTCCAAAAGAGTATTGTGCCCTTGTCAGTACTTAATGTCGTAAACAAGGAGTTACAGAGAATTAAAGAAGAACAAAATATATTATTGATATCTGAGTTTAATCAGTTAATATCAAATGAAATAAAAGGACAGCCAGCCCCCTTTATATATGAACGTATTGGAGAACGATATCAAAATTATTTTATTGATGAGTTTCAAGATACATCCGAAATGCAATGGCAGAATTTAATTCCACTAACAGAAAATGCATTGGTGACAGAGCCAAAACCAAACGAGCAACATTCATTATTGATTGTAGGTGATGCTAAACAAGCTATTTATCGTTGGAGAGGTGGAAAACCAGAACAGTTTATAGATTTATATGAGGAGGAGAATCCATTTTATATTGGAAAGAATATAGAAAACCTAGATACAAACTATAGGAGTTATAGCGAAGTGGTAGATTTTAATAATGACTTCTTTAGTTTTTTATCTCATAAATTTCAGAATGAAACACATCAAGAATTATATAAAATAGGGAACAATCAAAAACAGAATACTAAAAGAGGAGGGTTTGTAAAAGTATCTTTTATAGAAAATGTTTTGGAAGAAGAAGCTACAATTCTGTATCAAGAAAAAGTTCTAGAGACAGTAGAGAGTGTAATAGCTCAAGGTTTTGTAAAGGCTGATATTTGTATTGTTACAAGAAAAAAGAAAGACGGAATTGCAATTGCTGATTTTTTGCTTGAAAAAGGAATCTCTATTATTTCTTCAGAAACATTATTAGTAAATAAATCAAAAGAGGTTCGTTTTATTGTTTCTTTTTTAACCTATTTGCTACATCCAGAAAACAAGAACTCTAAAATGGAGTTTTTGAATTATTTATATACAAAACTAGAAGTTAAAACTAGTGAACATGAATTTTATTTAAATTTACTACAATTGTCTTCTCAAGAATTATTTAAAGAGTTGGCTATTTTTCATCAAATACAATTTGATTATGAAACGGTTCAAACATTACCTTTTTATGAATTAGTAGAACAAATAATACGTGCTTTTTATTTAGTGAATAGTTCTGATGCTTATGTACAATACTTCTTAGATGAAGTATTGTCCTTTAGTCAAAAGAAGCAAACTGGTATTCAAGGTTTTTTAGAATATTGGGAATTGAAAAAAGATAAGATAAGTATTATTGCGCCAGTGGGAGCAGATGCAATTACTTTAATGACTATTCATAAATCAAAAGGATTGGAGTTTCCTGTTATCATTTTTCCTTTCGCTGAGTTGGATATTTATAAAGAACAAGACTCAAAAATATGGTATCCTATCAGTAAGGAAGAGTATAATGGCTTTTCAGAAGCATATTTACATTTCAATAAAGAAATTGAAAGTTATGGTGAAACAGGAGAACGTTTATGGAGTGAAAGAAGAGCACAACTTGAGTTAGATAACATAAATTTGTTATATGTTGCTTTAACAAGGCCAAAAGAACAATTATATATAATTTCTAAAAAAACAGTCAATAAAAAAACAAGAGAAGAGAATGAAAATTTATTCTCAGGATTCTTTATTGGTTTTTTGAAACAAATAGGGGAATGGCAAGAAGATAATGACGATTATGAATTTGGTGAGTCATTAAAGCTGTCTTCTAAAACAACAATAAAAGAAGAGAAGGAATTGCTTTTTACTTCTTCATCAAGATTAGATCATAATTTAGCAATACTTACAAAGGCAGGGTTTTTATGGGACTCAGAACTGGGGTATGCTATTGAAAAAGGAAATTTAATACATTTAATATTATCGAAAATAGGATATAAGACAGATGTTGATATTGTATTCCAAGAGATGGTTTTAAAAGGAATAATAACTCTCGAACAAGAAGGTATATTGAAGCCGATATTAATAAATTTAATAGAGAAGCCTGAAATGTCAATTTATTTTGAAGATGACTTAGATATTTTTAATGAAAGAGCAATTTTAACTAAAGGAGGTAAAACACTTATTCCTGACAGGATTGTTTTTAAAGGAAATAAAGCAACAGTGATTGACTATAAAACTGGTTCATTTGATTTAAAACACGAAGAGCAAGTAAATAGGTATGCATCTGTATTGTCAGATATGGGCTATGTGGTTGATAAGAAATTATTAGTCTATTTAGATGATAAAATAAAAATTAGAGAAGTTAGTTGATGTTTGTAAAATAATTACATTTGTCAGTGTAAACCCACTTAAATAACATTGTACATGTACGGAAAAATTAAAGCGCATTTAGAGCAAGAAATTCAAGATATAAAAGATAACGGATTATATAAGAAAGAGCGTATCATCACTTCAGCTCAAGATGCTGTAATTAAAATATCTACAGGAGAAGAAGTAATAAATTTTTGTGCAAATAATTATTTAGGATTATCATCACACCCTGAAGTTATTCAGGCTGCAAAAGATGCAATGGATACGCATGGTTTTGGAATGTCGTCTGTACGTTTTATTTGTGGTACTCAAGATATACATAAAGAATTAGAACAAAAAGTTGCCAATTTCTATGGAACGGAGGACACTATATTATATGCAGCAGCTTTTGATGCTAATGGTGGGGTTTTTGAGCCATTATTAGGAAAGGAAGATGCTATTATTTCTGACTCCTTAAATCATGCTTCTATTATAGATGGTGTTCGTTTATGTAAAGCAGCAAGATACCGTTACCAAAACAGTGATATGGCTGATTTAGAAACTCAGTTGATAGCGGCTAATGAAAAAGGAGCTCGTTTCAAAATTATTGTTACTGATGGTGTTTTCTCAATGGATGGTATAGTTGCTCCGTTAGACAAAATATGTGATTTAGCAGATAAGTATGATGCTTTAGTGATGATAGATGAATGTCACTCTGCAGGATTTATAGGTGAAACAGGTAGAGGGACACTAGAAGCAAAAGGGGTTTTAGATAGAATTGATATTATAACCGGTACCCTTGGTAAGGCTTTAGGTGGAGCAATGGGTGGATATACAACGGGTAAAAAAGAAATTATAGATATATTACGTCAACGTTCCCGTCCATACCTGTTTTCAAATTCTTTAGCACCAGCAATAGTAGGAGCATCAATTAAAGTGTTTGAAATGTTAGATACGGATACTACTTTAAGAGATAAGTTAGAGTGGAATACAAATTATTTTAAAAAAGGAATGAAGGCTGCTGGGTTAGATATAGTAGATGGAGATTCTGCTATTGTTCCAGTAATGTTATATGACGCCAAATTATCTCAAACTATGGCAGATATGCTGTTAGAAGAAGGTATTTATGTAATAGGCTTCTTTTATCCAGTAGTTCCTAAGGATAAAGCTAGAATCCGTGTACAGTTGTCCGCGGCTCATGAAAAAGAACACTTAGATAAAGCTGTCGTTGCATTCACAAAGGTTGCTAAGGAGTTAAATGTTATTTAAAAGGAGTATTTATTAATATGTTGTTAACTAAAAAGGTAAAAATAATTCCTTAAATTTTTGTTAATAACTTTTTAGATACTACATTTGCTTTGATTAACACTTAAAATTAAATTTTATTAAT
>Ga0105355_10005260_pt1 | contig 10951 bp, 6 predicted proteins | sample GOMGulsemesocosm_2_FD_83508 | JGI IMG/M metagenome (GOLD analysis project Ga0105355, IMG submission 83508) | Methane-oxidizing microbial communities from mesocosms in the Gulf of Mexico - GOM9C Gulf of Mexico | ecosystem: Environmental > Aquatic > Marine > Cold seeps | place: Gulf of Mexico...
AGGTAGCTGGGGCCTTGCCTTCAATGGCGGTAAAGCACAAGCCAGTACCGCGAACAGCAAAAAGCTTCATGATTTAATTACCGCTACCGGCGAGTTTTCAATCGAAGCTTGGCTAACACCTAACAATGTTGTGCAAGAAGGTCCTGCTCGTATTATCAGCTACTCCGCTGGGGATACTGAACGCAATTTTACCTTAGGCCAAAGCCAGTATAATTATGATTTTATGCTGAGAAAAGAAGATACCGACCTTAATGGTCTACCGGCATTAAGTACCCCTGATGCCGCAGAGGAATTGCAAGCAACATTACAACATGTGGTACTAACCTATTCAACCACTACCGGTAGACAAATTTATGTTAATGGTCGATTAATAGCGATCAATGATGAAACGCTTGCGCCACTCACCTCATGGGATGATAGTTTTGCGTTACTACTCGGCACTGAAGCGTCTAATAATAACCAGTGGCAAGGTAACATCCGGTTACTGGCTATCTATAATAGAAGTTTAACCCAAACACAAATCAACCAAAACTTTAATGTCGGCGTTGGCGAAAAATTCTTTTTATTATTCTCAGTTAGTGAATTAGTTGCCCTGGCCAACACTTATATTTTATTCGAAGTTAGCCAGTATGATAATTACAGTTACCTATTTAGCGAGCCAAGTATTGTCAATTTAGACAACCAACCATTTGCTCAAGCCGTAGCGCTTAAAAGTATGCGTATTGGTATTAACGGCAAGGACGCAACAGCTGGGCAAGCGTTCGCTCACCTCAATGTTATTTTAGATCCAACTCAGGATATCTCGAGTCCTTTACTGTTATCACCTTTAGGCACCATTATTGCGCTAGAGCAAGGCGCAGAAAATGATGAATTTTTTCTTTCCTTTGAACAAATTGGTGAACATCAAGATGTACGTATTCCCGCAACATTCAGTCAGCCAGAAGAAATAGCAGCATCAACGGATACGGCAAGAATAGGATTACGAAATTTTGCTGAGATACATGCCACCATGAGTGAGTTAACGGGGATCAATCAACAAAGTGACAAGGTATTTACCACCTATGAGCGAGTAAAACAGCAATTACCAACGTTAAGTAGTATTGATACTTTTATTTCTGCACAGCAAATGGGGATAACACAATTAGCCATCGCCTATTGCGATCTGGCTATTGATAATGACAACATCCGTAATAGCTGGTTTTCAGCGGTTAATTTTGATTTAACACCAGCTCAAGCTTTCGATGAAACAGGCCGTGCCAATTTACTCACGCCATTATTAGATCAGCTACTCCCCTTAACTGTCACTACCCAGCCCGATAAAACGTTAGTATTTGCCGAACTCGATAACTTAATCACAAAACTGTCGAGTTGTGACGGAGATTGCACTGCTGGGAGAAGTCGTACTATTGCTAAATCTGTCTGTACTGCTGTATTAGCCAGCGCGGCGATATTAGTACAATAAACCTACATAATCGTGGTGCTGAGCTGAATTAAATAATACTGAGCTGACTGAGCTGAATCACTAAGTACGTAAACAAAGGATTAATACTATGCGTAACAACAAACATCTTCATCCTGATAGTCCTTTATTATTTGGTGATCATAGCAAACCAATGACCCGAAGAGACTTTATCGCTGCAGGCTTAACTACCGGCGGAACAACTCTCGCTGGCTTATCTTTATTTAGCCTATTTGCTAGCCCTAACAAAGCCCACGCCGCACTTTCCAGCGATATCGAGGCATTACGACATAGTTGTGGTATTAATGTACAAGGTGCAGGGAAAATTCCTTTTATTAGTTTTGATCTCGCCGGTGGTGCCAACATTGCGGGCTCTAATGTATTAGTGGGTGGTTATGGTGGCCAATTAGATTTTTTATCAACCGCCGGCTACAACAAACTTGGTTTACCTGGAGATATGTCCCCCGCTATCGCTAATCCTAATTCCCAGCTTTCTGATTTTATTAATACCGATCTTGGACTCGCCTTTCATAGCGATTCAGCCTTTCTAAGGGGCATTTTAGAAAAAGTTTCTGCTGACACGGCCACAAAAATTAATGGTGCAGTGATCCCGAGTCGCTCAGATAATGACACCAGCAACAACCCTCATAATCCGATGTATGCTATTGCCGCTGCCGGTGCCGATGGCTCGCTCATGACGTTAACAGGCTCACGTAATACCGATTCAGGCGCTAATTCAATGGCGCCCGAAACCTTCATTGATTTAGGCGTTAGACCAACTAAAGTTGACCGGCCAAGTGATGTCACTGGCCTAGTCGATGTCGGTGGTTTATTTGATTTATTATCACAGCGTGATGCTGTTACTGTGATGGAGAGTATCCAGCGCGTTAGTGCGCAGAAAATGGCACAAGTAAACAGCCAGGTAACGCGTGATGATATCATCAAAGATTTGGTTAATTGTGGTTATGTAAAAAGTGCCGATCTTGCCGACAGATTCGGTAACCCTGCAACCTTAGACCCATTACTCGATGTCGATATCGTTGGCCCAGGTGGTATCTTCTCATTAACTGAATTTGAAGCAGAGAGTGAATTTCAAAAAACAGCCTCAATTATGAAGCTGGTCGTTAATGGTTTTTCTGGTGCTGGCAGTGTTACCATGGGAGGGTTTGACTATCATACCGGTGAACGTGGTACCGGTGAATTGCGTGATTTACGTGCTGGTCGGTGCATGGGAGCTTGCTTAGAATATGCTGCCAGACGTAATCAACCTTTAATGATGTATGTTTATAGCGATGGCTCAGTAGCCAGTAATGGTCGAATTGATGATTCGGCTGAGGGTCGAGGTAAAGGTGAATGGACCGGAGATAATTCATCTACCGGAGCAGCTTTCTTTTTGGTATTTAATCCCAACGGAAAGCCGCAATTACAAGGCGCTAACCGTGAACAGAATGCGATACATCAACAAATTGGTTATATGAGAGCCGATGCCTCTGTTGAAACCTCATCTTCTCCCGCAGCTAACAATGTCAATTTGCTGGTAGATACGGTGCTGTTAAATTATCTAGCATTACATGGTGAGCAAGGCCAATTCAACAATATTGCGCCTAATCATGGTTTAGGTAACGCCACTATGCTCGATTCGTTAACCGCATTTCAACCTATAATTACGGGATAAGTACTGGCTTTGCCCTAATTTATCATCTATTTGAAAGTGAATAAACTAACGCTGTAGCCCTATAGAGTAATGAAGACGTTGTTGATTATCGATAATAATGGCTTCAAAATGTTCAAGCTTATTTATCAGTGCCATCCCTGCTGTTAAACCTTTAACAAAAACGGTGGTTGATAAGGCGTCAACATAAGTAGGATCATTACCTATCACCGACACACTGATGACTTCTCGTGCGGAGTCACCTGTTTTAGGATTAATTATATGATGGTAACGCACGCCATTTTCAATAAAGTAGCGCTCATAGTCACCTGAGGTAGATATAGCTTCGTGAGTTAACGGAATATGAACGGCATTTTTATTCTCAGCGCGAGGATGTTTGACGCCGACTAACCATGGACGCCCTCGCCGATCACCAAGCAATCCAGTATCTCCACCCGCAGTGACTAGCGCATGCTTAATACCACGTTGTTGCAATAACGCTAAACATTGCTTTACTGCATACCCTTTAGCAATGCCGCCTAAATCAATTTTAACATTGGGGTGATTAAACCGTACAGTTAGCTTTTCAGGGTTAAGCTTAACTGATTGATAATCAATTAGTGGTAGTGCTTTATCAATAGCCAATTTATTTGGTCTTATGCTGTTACGGTAATTATACTGATAGCCAACTGAAGCGTAGGTTATATCGAAAGCGCCATCACTCATGGCTGAAATCCTGCTCGAAGCAGACAATAACTGAAACATCTCATTCGATATTGTCACGGCTTTGTTACTCGCTTCACGATTAATCAAACTTAACTCACTACTTTCAATATAGGGACTCATGGCTTGATCAATACGGTGCATTTCCTGTTCAACCCCACTAATGAGTGAAGCTGCCAGTTGCTCTGTTGCGTTGCTCTGCTGTGAACTAGCTAAAAAGTTAGACTCATGTTCATCAAGCCAAAATTCTACATACGAGATGGTGCCCATCACTTCAAAACTGTGCTTGAACCACTGCGCATTTGTAGAAAATGACATTAACAACAATCCAAAATAACAACATTTCAACATAGCACCGCGCTCGTCTATAGGAGATATGGAATAATTAACTTAATGCGGTTTGCAATTCGTCTATAGAATCAACCACCGCAATAGGGTTATATTGATTAAGCACTGCTTTACTATGGACACCAAAGGTTACCCCTATGCTAGGTACACCAGCATTCTGCGCCATCGATAGATCGTGACTAGTATCACCAATCATGATCGCTTCATGAGGTTCAACCTTGAGTTCAGCTAAAATACTATTTAACATCGTAGGGTCGGGTTTAGAAGGCATTTCGCCTGCGCATCGCGTGGTATCAAAATACTTAGCGGTATCACTTGCCGCTAGTACCCTATTTAAACCAGTACGGCCTTTACCCGTAGCAACCGCTAATAGTTTACCTTGTTTTTGTAGTTGAATAAGTAACTCACGGGCATTATCAAATAAAGGTGTCGGCGTTTGATCTCCCGTTAAATATTCTGACTTATATTGCGCTAACATTTGCTCTACTTGCACATCAGTAATATCACAAAATAACGTTTTTAACGCGACTGGCAAGCTTAAACCAATGATTTGCTTCACCTCATCATTGCTAGGTTTAGCTAACCCGATCACATTAGCCGCAGCTTGCATCGATGAAACAATACGGTCAATTGAGTCCATTAACGTACCATCCCAATCAAAAATAACTAATTTGTACCCTGTCATTATTTATTTCTTCTTTTTATTTTAAGTGAATCAATTGTTATCTGGCTAATCAATTACTCTTTTACTAGCTTTAACAATAATCGCTCTAAACTTGGCTCTAACGGTGCTTCTACTTTTAACCGCTCTAAGGTTTTAGGGTGAGTGAATTCAATGCTCGCTGCATGTAAAAACAACCGCTTCAAGCCTTTACTTTTCATCTCTCCATCAAAATCTTCATGGCCATACTTTGCATCCATGGCAATGGCGTGACCACTGGTTTGACAATGCACACGGATTTGATGAGTTCGACCGGTAACAGGAAAAGCGCGTACTAAAGTAGCGCCACGGTACCGTTCGATTACTCTAAAGCGAGTTTCAGACTCTTTACCATCAATATTATCGACCACAACAACACGTTCACCTGATTTTAGGTCATTCTTCTTTAAACCTTCAGTAACACGCGTTAACTTAGTAGGCCAATGACCTTTCACTAAGGCATGGTAAAATTTCTGTACTTTTTTATTACGCAACTGTTCATGTAAATGACGTAATGCCGAACGTTTTTTAGCAACCACTAAACAACCTGAGGTATCGCGATCTAATCGATGAACAAGCTCTAACATCCTAGCGTCAGGACGTAACGCTCGAAGTGCTTCGATTAAACCAAAACTTAAACCACTACCACCATGCACTGCCATTCCTGAAGGTTTATTGATAACAATTAAGCGATCATCTTCAAACAAAATCTGCTTTTCTAGATTAGCAACAATATTTAATCCGGTAGACACAGGATCTTTTTGTTCAGAGACCCGGATCGGTGCGATACGTACTATGTCATCAACCGCTAATTTATACACTGGTTTAATACGCTTTTTATTAACACGTATTTCACCCTTACGCATTAAGCGATAGAGATGGCTTTTAGGAACACCTTTCAACGTTCTTAATAAAAAATTATCAATGCGCTGACCAGCATCTTCGCTATCGATGGTAATGAAACGAACTTTAGGTTTGTCGTCGATTGAATTTGATGATGGCTCTGGTTTTTGTGACATGATTTATGCTTTAATTTTTAATTCTGAAATTACCGCGCAGTTTAACACATTTTTTTTATTGCTTTTGACCAATTAGCCCGTTTTTTTATTGGCTTATCTCGCAATATAGTGGGATAATGAATTGTTATGTTTAAAATTTAACTGTTATTTAATTAGTAATAGTTGATAAACATTAACATCTGAAGCTTTAAAGAGAGACGTAAGAGGCGAACTGCGGCCACGTTACTGTGCACTTTAATCATTTTTCGCAATGTTATGACAAAAACAATACCGACAAATATTTTTAATCAAGTGAAACAGTAAAGGTAAGGCCTATTGTAATATTTAACGTGTATAACTTGTTAAAATTAGCATAAACAGTTTTTATCAGTGAATAAGATTTTAGCCCTACTCCAAAAAGCAATTTTATTAAATAATTTAGTAACGCAAATTTGACTAACTAATTATGGTCAAATAGTAATCTAGCTTAGCAAAGAATCTGACGTAAAAAATATCGTCAACTAAGCCTTTTCGCATTACTAAAGCGCAGCCCACCAGCTGAGCACATAAAAACAAATGAACTCTGCTCATCATACTCTACCAGAGTAATGAGCAAATTATTGAATCGACAATCAAAATTTAGAACAGCTTAGCTTGGTTAAATGACAAGTTAATTAATGACATCCGTGAGGATGACAAAACGCTGTTGCCAAAAGAACAGATTGCTTTATGTGTAAAGCAAATAGTGTGCTGTGACAAAAAAGAGTCACAAACCTATGAAACGTATGTTAATAAACGCTACCCAATCTGAAGAGTTGCGCGTAGCACTTGTAGATGGTCAAAAACTTTACGATTTAGATATTGAAAGTCCTGGTCACGAACAAAAAAAATCAAATATCTATAAAGCAAAAATCACTCGTATTGAACCCTCATTAGAAGCCGCTTTCGTTGACTATGGTGCAGATCGCCATGGTTTTTTACCGATGAAAGAAATCGCGCGTGAATACTTCCCTAGTGGCTATACCTTTAAAGGTCGCCCAAATATCAAAGAAGTATTACGTGAAGGCCAAGAAGTCATTGTTCAAATTGATAAAGAAGAACGCGGTCAAAAAGGCGCAGCATTAACTACCTTTATCAGTCTTGCCGGTAGCTACTTAGTATTAATGCCGAACAACCCTCGTGCTGGTGGTATTTCTCGCCGTATTGAAGGCGATGAACGTACCGAATTAAAGTCATCATTAAGTAAACTTGATTTACCAAAAGGTATGGGACTTATTGTTCGTACCGCTGGTGTTGGCAAAGCCTACGATGAATTAGAATGGGATTTAAGCGTATTACTACATCACTGGAAAGCCATTAGTGATGCCGCAAAAAACCGCGCAGCGCCTTTTCTAATACATCAAGAAACTAACCTAATTTTACGTGCTATACGTGATTATTTACGTCGTGATATCGGCGAAGTACTTATCGATCGCCCTAAAACGTTTGAAAGTGTTAAAAAACACATCGAAATAGTTCGTCCTGACTTTTTAAATAAAATCAAACTCTACACTAGCGATGTACCGTTATTTACTCATTATCAAATAGAAACACAAATTGAAACGGCTTTCCAACGTGAAGTTCGTTTACCTTCTGGTGGCTCAATTGTAATTGATCCAACAGAAGCAATGACTTCAATTGATATTAACTCTGCCCGTGCAACCAAAGGTAGTGATATTGAAGAAACCGCTTTTAATACCAACTTAGAAGCAGCGGAAGAAGTTGCCCGCCAATTACGCTTACGTGATTTAGGTGGTTTAGTGGTTATCGATTTCATTGATATGACGCCTGTGCGTCATCAACGTGAAGTAGAAAATCGTATGCGAGATGCCGTACGTCAAGACAGAGCTCGTATTCAGCTTGGTCGTATTTCGCGCTTCGGTCTTTTAGAAATGTCGCGTCAGCGTTTACGTCCATCTATTGGTGAAACAAGCCAAGGTATGTGCCCTCGTTGTAGTGGTACCGGTCAAGTTCGTGGCGTAGAATCTCTTGCTTTATCGGTGTTACGCTTAATGGAAGAAGAAGCCATTAAAGAAAACACCCTACATGTTCAAGCACAAGTGCCCGTACCAGTTGCGACCTATTTACTCAATGAAAAACGTCGCTCTGTTATGCATATTGAAAAGCATCATGGTGTTCGAGTATTAATTCTCCCTAATCCTCATATGGATACGCCGCAATACGAAGTATTACGCGTTAAGAAAGATGAAAGCGTTGTTGAATCTAGCTATCAAATCGATGTAAAACAAGCGATTGTTGAAGAAGCTAAAATGCCTAAGTTTGATAAAGAAGCGGCTAAACGTGATGAACCACTTATTCAAGCAATGGGTGAAGGTATGGCGGCGCCTAAACGTACTGAGCCAGCTCAAGAAGCAGCTAAAGCACAAATTAAGCCCACCGTTAAAACAACCGGTTTCTTTACGTGGTTAAAAGGGTTATTCACTCCTGAAGAAGTGGTTGAAGAAAAAGTTGAAGAAAAACCTAAGCGCCAAGAAAGTCGTAATCAACAAAGTAGACGCCAAGGACAACGCCGTGGTAATTCACGCAATAATCGTGGTGGAAAACGCAACGATGAACGTAATGAAAACCGCAATACTAAGCCTGCTGATGAGAATAAATCAGAACTAGATACTGCGAATAAGCAGAATACTAAAGCGAAAAGACCGCAACGTAAACCAGAACAAGAAAGAAGCAAACCAGTCAAAGATGAAGTGGTTTCTGAACGTCGTCAACGTAGAACTAACCGTAAAAAAGTTCGTGTTAATACCGTGAAACAAAACTCAGCGCTTAATCAAGAACAAAGCCAAGCGGTAAATGATAATGCAAGCTCAGATAAGGTTGCTAAATCAGCTGCCATAGTTGAGCAACCATTAGCGACCACTGAGTCTAATAAACGTGAAGACCGCCCAAGAAATCGCCGTTCTCCGAGACATTTACGCTCAAATGGACAACGTAAGCGTCGTGAACAAGAAACACAACAAGTAACTGAGCAGGTACCAAGTGATGTGGCATTAGATGTTTCACAAAGTGCTATTGAAGCCCGCTATCCAGAAAATGAAGCGGTAGTTGCTATAGTTCCTGAGAGTGTTGTCGAAAATAGTATTGTTGATACTAAAGTTGACCACGTTGCTGAAATCACTCCAGTTGTCACTGAAGTACAACAAGATTTACCTTTCGGTGATGTTGAAGTAGAGGCGCCAGTAAAAAATGCTCCGGTAGAAATCGCCGAGACTAGTACTGATACTGTTGAGATAAATGTAGAGGTAAGTACAGAAACAAGCGTTGTAGAAAATGTTGAGCCTGTTACTGAACCTGTAGTCGAACCTGTAGCTACAGCAGCAGAGCAATCAATTCCTGAGCCTGAAACGGATGCTCAATCAACCATTGCAGCTCCTGCTGAAGTCGATGTTCAAGTAGAGCCTACTGTTAAAGAGCCAGCAGATGTTGTTGAACAACCCGTAGTAGAAGTTATTACATCTACTGCGGTTGTTAATGAAGTTGCTCAAACAGAATCAACCGAAGAGGCTATCGTCGAAAAAGCGGCGGGCAATGCTCCAGCTGATACGACTGCGGTAACCGAATATACTGAGAATGTCACTCCACCGGTTGCAGAATTAAAAGCGACTGACGAAGTAGCAGTTGTTGCTGTTGAAAAAGTTGAGAAAGCAGCAGAACAACCACAACAAGATAAAGCGCCAGTGAAAAAAGCTAAAGCTCAACCGGCTAAAAAATCACTTCCTAAAGATAAAAAGTTAGCCCGACAAGTTAAAAAAGCTAACCGCTTATCCGGACGTGCTACAGCGCCAATGACTAAGACGGAAACTATCACTACTATCAATGATATTCCTACCAGTTTTATGGCCAGTGAAGACCGTTTTTCACATACCAGTTCAGGAAGAACAGCCGTTACTTCTGATGTTGTAAATCGTAGTTCTGCCGGTCCAACAAAACCAAGCTAAGGTTACTTAGCTAGAGTAGAATACTGAAAAGCCAGTTGTTATTAATAACAACTGGCTTTTTTATGCCTACAAAGGAGAAAGCTTATTTAATTTCTGCTCCACTAAGGCATGAATTAAGTGCAAGTCAATGAATGCTCTACTATCTAGTTAGTGTACATTCCTTTTTAACATCGCCTTTTGAGTCGATGCAAGTGGCAATATCTTTCTTTACGCAGCTATCATAGGTGTTAGGAGAAATACCTCGATGAGCACTTTGAAAGATGATATTTAACAGCCCGACAAACACATCATCCGCAAAACTGGAATCATCATAATCGTCTTTATCGTATTGGCGCTCAGTAACACCAGAAGCAAAATTACAAGCCACTTCTTCAGCACTGCGAGAAGAGCAAGCTGAGAGTGAGAGCATTAATACAGATATCAATGTTAATTTACATAATTTATTCGTCATACTAGTCCTTAGGTATTATTGAGGCTTCTGGTAACGCCCCAATAAGTACTAAAATTATTGATTCTAATCAGTGACAAAACCATGCCACGTCAGTCAGTAACTCTATTTGATTCGTAATATTTTAATCCGGCTACCATTACATAGAGTGTTAACGTTGATTTTCGTTCACCTTAATTCTTGAGCTAAAATATATTAACGCCATAATGACAAGCTGCTATGGGGATAATATAGATTACCCCCCCCTTTAGTTACCCTATTAATGATGTCTTTAAGATATATTGGTATTAATGTATCTATCCTTATTCAATACCAATTAATAAGGATAGATGTAATCCATTAAGTGCCCGTAAATAACTTTATTTCTCGAAATTCATTATCCACAACTCGGTTTAGTTAAGATATAAAGTGTAAAAATAAAATTATATTCGCTATATAAAGCGTAGCGCAGCCTATATATTTCGGTAAATTGTTAAAGATATATGTTCATACTTAACAATTTTTCTTGTACTGTTTCTTTACATAATTACATTGCTATCTATACTTTATTACTAAGGATGTCGACAAGATAACATTATTAAACCAGTGCTATCACGTTGTATGTATAAGGTGTCAGCAATACTAAA
>Ga0105355_10005272_pt1 | contig 10938 bp, 9 predicted proteins | sample GOMGulsemesocosm_2_FD_83508 | JGI IMG/M metagenome (GOLD analysis project Ga0105355, IMG submission 83508) | Methane-oxidizing microbial communities from mesocosms in the Gulf of Mexico - GOM9C Gulf of Mexico | ecosystem: Environmental > Aquatic > Marine > Cold seeps | place: Gulf of Mexico...
ATGGATATGTTACTTTCAAAGAAGCGCAGCCCAGATAGAAAAACCTGGTTGCAAAGTAAAGGCGATATGATCGAAATTTAATTTAGTCAATAAACCATAAGCTGTCAATTGACTTGTATAAGCTGTCAATGTTAACCCCATAAATTGACAATATGTTTTTTATGATTTATACCTTCATATATGATGGAGGTATAAACTATGACTAATAATCGAATCATTAAAGAGCGAAAATTAAAAAATATGAAGGGAAAGACGATTTGTCGTTTTCCTTCATACAAACAATCCCACCATACTGTATATACCGAAGGTGAGGCTGAAACTGATTTTTCTTATTACCTTGAGGCTGATCCACAAGTTATTGAGTTTAAAAGTCAACCTAAAGGTTTCTACTACTGGATTGGCCCAGAAAGATACATTTATACCCCCGATTTTTTGGTCCACTATAAAAATGCTCCTTCAAAATATTTTGAAATAAAAGTTGTGCAATTTTTGGATGATGACTTTTGGGAAACATTTCCTATTATTCAAAAGCAATCCTTACTGGAAGGCTTTGAATTAGAGTTAGTTACTGATGAATTCATTTATAAAGAGCCTGTTTACCAAAACCTAAAACATTTACACCGTGCAAGAAAAAACGGTTTTTGCTCTGACGAGTTTAGGCGTGTCGCAATATTTGCTTTATCAAATGTCCCAGAGTTAACTATTCGAGAGTTGCTAGATTATGCTAGAAAACCAGATGCTATTGGTATGGTATATAAACTGATCCAAGAAAAAGAACTATTTTTTGATATGAATAATATTCCTCTTGGGCCTAATTGTTTAGTAAGGAGATTCAATGATTGAACTTTTAGAGGTAGGAAACTTTGTAGTTAAAGAAGATAGCCAATACAAAATCAAGACTATATCTGGTAGTAAAATAACTTTAGTTGATACATTTACTGATAATGAAATTGTTCAAAAAATTTCTGATCTAAAAGATCAAATATTTCTCGGCAAAGCTAAGGTCACGTTTGCAAGCAAAGCTAAGCAAGAACTCCACGGTGACACATCAATCGATTTTGCAAGCTACCCTAAAAATTTAAAGGGTAAAGCTGTAGAAAAATGGAAGTATTTATCTCGATACAAAAATAGTGGCATTCAAGGATTTAGTGAAAATTTACTTAAAGATTTTTTAACTGAAGTTGAAAAGGAAACGGGTATTAAAGCACCAAGCTGGAGAACATTAAAGCGTTGGTATGATATTGCTGAAGAGAACGGTATAAGAGGTCTAATTGATAAACACCACCTTAAAGGGAACAAAACATCACGGGTTGGGATAACTGAGGAAAATATGATTTTTCAATCCTTAGAAAAACTCAAAGATGCAGAGAAGATTACATTTAAATTTGCGCATCAAATTTTTGACGATTCGGTAATTATCCACAATGCGGAAAACCCACAAGATCAACTCAGTTCCATAAGTTACCCAGCTTTTGTAAAGAAAGCCCATAAAATTGCACCTTATGATTTGATGGTGGGTCACATAGGTAAAAGCAAAGCGGACAAACTTTATAAACAAAATAAAAGAAACAGGCCTGTTAAATATATTTTGGATAGGGCTGAGATAGATCACACGAGGCTTGATTTATTTGTAGTAGATGATGTTTTGAGACTTCCACTGGGCAGGCCCAATATAACTTCAATCCTTGATGTAAAGTCTAAAAGCGTTCTTGGATTTTACGTTGGCTTTGAAGTCCCAAGTTTTGTTAGTGTCGCTAAAGCCATGAAACATGCTATCTCTGACAAAACAGATTACTTAAAACGTTTTCCCGGACTTAGAAGTAAATGGTTATGCAAGGGCGTTTTCCATGAAATTGCATACGATAGAGGTAGGGAATTCGACAGTAATTTATTGGAAGAAGCTCTTTTGGATTTGGATGTAGTAGGTAGAGGTAACCCTGCGGCAAAAGCTTGGTATAAAGGTTCAATAGAATCTCACTTTAATACCATCAATAAGAGATTTTTGGTAAATAAGCCCGGAAAAGTGTTTTCTGATTTAACGGATTCAAATGAGTATAACTCTGAAAAAAATGGAGTCATTAGTTTTTCTGCTTTAATGGAAATGTTAGTAATATGGGTTGTTGATGAATATCAAGTTAGCGCCAATTCAAATTTTACAGCAATACCAAATTTAACTTGGATGCAAGATTTACCATACGTAGATGTCACTCCTATTAACCCTGATAAGCTAGATATTATTTTTTCTGAAAACACTACTCGAACAAATAATGATAAAGGGATTGGATACTTGTATCTGCATTATGATAATGATCGATTAACTAAATTGAGAAGGCGTTTTGGTTACCGTCTAGAACAGATAAAGATTAATAGAGAAGATGTGAGCTACATTTATGTGCTTGACCCCAGCGAAAGAGTTTACTTTAAAGTACCAGCTATTGATCAAGAATATACGCAAGGACTCGGACTTTACCAACATAAAAGAATACTAAAGTTCCACAAAAAATTTATCAAAGGTCAGGTTGACGAACTTGGATTGGCATTAGCTCGGAAACGAATTGAAGAAATTATTGATCGAGAAGTGTTAGCTGATAAGCGTTCAAAAACAGGCACAATTGCGAATGTGGCAAGATTTAAAGGTATTGGTCAAGATATGGAGGGACCAGCAACCGTTGTAAATTCAGGAAATGCTAATAATCTACCTCCTTTAGAAGAAGCTCCTAAAGGTGATAATGCAGAGTTTTTAGATAGTGTCGATGACGATATTGAAGATGACTTAGATGATGAGTTGGAGTAGTACTTATGTTAAGTAAAGAAAAAGTAAATATTATCGAAAAATATTGTGTTATTACCGAGCAGATAAAAGAAATAATTGGTGATATCAAGGAACAGCGAGAACTAGCTCGATTAACAGGTTATGAAGAACAACCAAATAGTATTCTAATAACAGCCGAAACAGGAATGGGGAAAACAAAGCTAATCAAGGAATATTTAAAGAAGTTTAATGATGTCCATACTGAAAAATATGATGGTGGTGAAAAAACGATAATGCCTGTCTTATTTGCCTCTGTCCCAGACGATACTGGCCCTAGGGCTGCACCAATGGAAATATTAAAAGCTCTAGGTGACCCTGTTTACAATAAAGGAACAAGGGCAGAGTTAAATATTAGGTTTGCAGACGATGCAAGAGATTGCGGAATTGAGCTAATTGTAATTGATGAGTTCCAGAATGCGATAGAGACAGGAACCGATAAAGTTGTATATCGAGTTGGAGAATGGATAAAAACCATCATAAATAAAACCAATATCCCCGTAGTATTATTGGGGATGCCTTGGGCGCTTGATGTGGTAGAGCTAAATACACAATTAGAAAGCCGTTTTCCTATTAAACACCACATCAAAATGTATGGTCATGACAACTTTGATGATTGGCGAAAATTTCTCAAAAAAATAGATACAAAGCTGCCCTTTGATGAAATATCAGGCTTCAGTAGTAAAGAACTCGCTTTTAGGTTATTGGCCGTCAGTCAGGGAAGAATTGGAATATTAATGAAAAGAGTTATAAGGCCAGCGGCACATGCAGCATTGAAAAAAAATCTCGACAAAATACCAGTTCAACTCTTACTAGATGCCTCGATCAAGCATTGCAAAATTCCTGAGGAGAGTAACCCTCTATCATTACAACATATTAAAATAAATGACATTGTGGCTTCTTGTGCAGTGTCTGAGTCAGTATACAGACCTAAGAAAGGGCGCAAGCGTGCTATCTTACAGGAAGCACAATATGCTTCTGTGAGGTTTGATGAGTTAAAGATATCGGATACTAAGTAACGTGCCGCAATTGATCCACAGACTCTACCCAATTGAGGGTGAATCCCTTCAAAGTTTCATTGGCAGGCTTGCATATGAAAATAATTATTCATATCAAAGGTTATCAGAATTTTATAATGATGAAGCATCAGCCTTGAGATCTTATGTTGTTGGCGACAGAGCTAAAATTAGATCATTAACACAAGAATTTTGCGGTGAAATAGAGGTTCAAAGCCTTATAGATATTTGGTCTTATTACGAAAATGATAAAGAGTTATTTGATTTTTCACGCATTAAGTTATGCCCTTGCTGTTATAAGTCTGGTTATAACTCAATTAGTGCCAAATATTGGCTTAAACATTTAATCAGTTGTAATACACACAGAAGATTATTGATAGATAAGTGCCCTTATTGTGATACCGATATTACTTTTCATACTTTGGCAGTAAAACAGTGCTTAAGGTGCAATGCTCTAATTTCAGATATGAAAACACCTGAAACAGTGGGTGATGGCTTTAGCCAGGTATTGAATGAAGCTTTTGCATCAGCACAAACGCCTGAATTGTTTTTAAAAGAATTGCAAAATATTAGTTATCAAGTTTTAAACCAGTTAAAGGTTGTACTTTTATTAGTTGATATTCCAAGTTTGAGTTCTGATAAGTACTGGAAAAAAAGAAGAAAGCTAACAATTAAAGACTTACTTGCTTATCAAACAGAAGGCTATAAATATATTGAAGATGGAACCGTGTTAAAAGACGGGATTAAAAGCTTTGTTTATTCTGCATATAGGTCAGGAAAAAGAGATTTATCATATATTTTAGCTTCTTTTACTCGTTTAGAAGGAGCCAAAGGAACTCAGTTTTTCTTTGATTCTCTTAAAGAGGTTATCGGTGAAATAGCTGACGAATGCCCTGAAACAAGCTTGAGCATTAGCTGGTTGGAAAGGATGTATCAAATAGAAGAAACTCAATTGGATTCGTTTATTTATTTAAATCATTTTGACTTATATTCATCAGGTTCCAAAAAAACAATCAATATCAAAAGCCTTTCTATAATATTAAATAATTACAAAAGAAAACTCATTAAATAATAAACAGTAAGGTAAACGTCAAACCTTACAATATAAATTGACGCAGCAGCCATCAATTATGGGGCCAGACATAAGCTCGATATTGTTAGCTCTTAACTTTCTAGCTTGCCTAGTCAGTAAGTATCGTGACTTAAACTTATTAATACTTGATCGTGGGATCATTTTAATAGGACGAGCCGTGCGTTTAACTTGTAATTTATCACACTCTAGATAACCCAATTTTATAAAGTCATAAATGGCATTGATGTTCACTCCTAATTCTATTGTTGCTTCAGTTGGTGATATAAAACCAGTGAGAGGTTTATCATTAGCGTCAAAGCATGGTGTGAACTGTTCAAGTGACAATGGCTGTTTTTTATTAGGTATGTATCCGAAGTTAATATCGCCATTAAGCATTGATTTTATCAGGCGGCCAAAGCTAACTTTTATGAAGGTAAAACGTTTTTGTGCTGTATTAGACTTTTTAATGGTGAGATCAGCGGACGATTTAAGCTGTCGAATCAATTTTTTTATTTGTGGCTTTTCTATTAACCAGTCTCTGTTTTCATTATTTGGTTTAAGTAGTGGCTGGATAATCTCAGCCCTCAGTAATTGACGAGCAAGGTAGACACTAATACCTAGCAATTCAGCATATTCATCTATTGAGCAACAATTTTTTAATCTTGATTTCAGCTTTATCACATCTGAACGAAGAAAAAGGTTTGCGCCATTAGGCAGCTTATGGGAATAAAAAAGTATCCCTTCGCGAATATAAACTTTTACTTTACCCAAATGACAACATAGAAGTTCTGCAACTTGTGTTTCACTAATATAAGTTGATTTGTCTCTTACCCCATAGTCAATCTGAGACAATGAACTCATTAATATGCCGCTAGAAAAGTGGTCACTTAAGTACTCTTTAAAGCCATTTTTTAATAATTTATAAGCACCTGAACAACTATTTTCAGAACTATAAATATCATCATATAAATCACGAAAACATTTTCTGATTCCTGTTAAACGATTTTCTGACATTGGATGATTTTCAAAATGTACTAACAACTCAAAAAATTGAGTTGGCCATTCAGATATGTACCAATGGGCGGCTGCATAGTATTGGCAGCAAAATTCAATATCATTTTTAGCCTGAGTACTGGAGTTAGAACCAAAAGCAAAGTGATGGAAATGAGCGAAGAACTCTAATAGATCACAATATTCAGCAAGGTTTAATTGTTGCCGCCCAATAATGATCCGGTTATTTTCTAAATATTCAATTTGTTGATTTATTTTAAATTCAGCTTCATCTATATCAACTGAATGAACTTTATCACCCCAGCTAGCGATATCACGCCATAAATAATGGGTTGCCCAAGTCAAATTTCTACCTGTTACCGGGTGAACTGCTACCAATGTGCAATTGTGCTTTATGCAAAATGTTTTTGCTACCAAACTGTTAGAAAATGGAATAGATCCTTGTTCTTGATAGCAATGTGGACATATTCGAACACTAGAAAAGTTCACCGCCTTTGTAAGAAACTCTTGCCCGAAGGCCAAGCAGCGAGTGCTAAACGTATGCTTAAGGCTTAACGTGTTTAGCTGATGCGCATTAATATTCGCTAATCTTGCCACTTTATCTAAATCAAAATCTCCAAAGAAGATCTTTTTACCGGGAAGCCTATTGTTTGCCAGTAAACAGTGCTCATCACGTAGCAATTGCATTGAGTTTTTATAACCGTTTGCCGCAGTTAAACGAAGTAGGTAATTAGGTAATGTATCTGTAGGTAGTGGGTATGGTCGAATAAGTAACATATTCAAATCTTGATTTCATAAGTGTTACTTTTTAGTAAAGCAGTAAACTTAAATAGATCAACTCAAAAGGATAGTACCTAAATGATAATATCATTTTAATTGCAAGTTACTATTAATCGATTTAAAGTGTTATTTAATAAACATAAAAATAATGTTGAATGTAACTTGGTAGATTTAAAAAATATCAATTATGCACAGCGTGAACGCCTTGCGTTCATTGATTTTTGCTTGCAATTTTTCGGGCAAATATCGCGTGCCGACCTCGTTAATCACTTCAAAACCGGGTTAGCATCATGCTCACGTGACCTAACTTTGTACCGTGAACTTGCTTCTGATAATCTCACTCTCAAACACGAAACAAAACAATATTACCGCACCTCAGAATTTAATCCTGTATTTGAACATAACCCTGAAGCAACACTTAATAGTTTGTGCCGAGGTTTTGGTGATGGTTTTTCTAATGGAATTACGCCATCTGATGTCTGTATCGATGCCACAAGATTAATCCATCCTGACTCGAATGTTATCGCAACAATAATGCGTGCGATCAATAACAGACAGGCTATCTCATGCAATTATGTTTCACTGTCATCAGGTGAAACAAAGCGTGTTCTTGTGCCGCACAGTTTGGCGAATAATGGTCAGCGCTGGCATATACGTGCTTTTGATAAAAAGAATAAAGCCTTCAGAGACTTTGTTTGTACACGAATACAAAACGTTACAGCAATAGAAAAGCCAATTGCGACAATACAAGGACGAGAATTTGATAAAAAGTGGAACAACACCCACCAAATCATCTTAGTACCACACCCCTCTATAACGCATTTTAAAGCGATAGAACTTGATTACTCCATGGTAGGTGGGAAAGTTGAATTAAACGTGCGAGAAGCGCTGTTAGGTTACTTAATGAGGCAATGGAACGTAGATTGCTCATTAGAAAGCACATTAGTTGGCGAGCAGTATCAGCTTAGGCTCGACAACATTAACGAATTACAGGGAATTGATAGTTTATCGATAGCCCCTGGTTACCAGTTTACATAGGGAATTGAAATGACAGCAGAACAATTAACCAAGACTGAAATTAAAGAAAAACGTATGCAAGACCTGCTTGATAGCTGTCAAAATCAGGTCCTTCAGCAAATTATCGGCCCATTTGGATTAACCGGAGCAATGTTTGATGATAAAGATGGCGGTAATGTAACTACTACTAAAAATTTCAAAGATGGCGTAACAGCGACTGATTCAGATGCTGAGCGCTATGATGATTTCAAAAGTAGTCTAGATAAGGAAATAGATCGTAAAGAAACAAAAAAACATCTTAGTAAAATACGAATTGAGAAAGGGCTTTCCTCTATTAAATCCGGTCCAGATAAAGGCAAGTTTGTAGATACAGAACAGCCAGTTAGTGGTTATACTGGGAAAGCAGTAGGTCGAGATAAAGATACACATATAGATCATGGTGTTTCAGTAGCTGAAGTAGAAAGAGATGCTAGAGCACACCTTGTAATGGATAAAGATGAGCGATTTGAGACTGTAAACCAAGAAGATAACTTGGTTATCTCAGAAGGAAACATTAATCAATCAATGAACGATAAGGACAAATTAGAGTGGGCGGCTACAAAGCGTAAAAATGGAAAAACTAATGCGGAACACTTTGATATAGATGAAAATCTACTTGAAGAAAATTATAATAAAAGTAAGAAAGCAGTTGATGGTGATCTTTTAAAAGCTCAAATTCATAAGCAAGGTAAAGAGTTATTGTCTACAGGTGCAAAAGATGCTGGGAAAATGGCTTTGCGCCAAGCGTTTGGTGTGCTTATACACGAGTTTGTAAACGGTGTCTTTATTGAAGCAAAGCACCTATTCAAAAGATTAAAAGACGAAAATTTGATTGATGAGTTAATTGCTGCAATAAAACGCGTTGCAAAAAGAGTCATAGCCAAGTTTAAAGATGCGGGTAAAGCTGCTCTTGGAGGTGGAATTCAAGGTTTTTTTAGTAACTTACTAACCTTTTTAATTAATAATATAGTTAAAACATCAGCCAAAATTGTCACTATTATTCGTGAAAGTATGAAAAGTATTTGGCAAGCCATTAAATTTATAACAAACCCACCCAAAAACCTTAGCGCTCTTGAAGTTACCAGAGAAGTAACAAAAATTCTAACGGTAGCTGTTGCAACAGGGTTAGGTATGTTTTTTGAAGAAGCTATCCAAACCTTTATTATGACAATACCAATTCTCGCTCCCATAGCAGGTATTATTGCACCAGCTATTGCTGCAATTTTAACGGGTATTGCTACAGCATTATTAGTATATGGTTTAGACCGGTTTTTTGATTGGCTGTCAGACAATGGAACACAATTACTTGAAGCATTCGAAAACAATTTGGAAGTGATGAAGGGTAATATCGATAAAATGGCACTTTGGATTGAAGAGCAATATAACCAATCACAAGGTTATGTTCAAATAGCTGCGGGTTATGGTCATATTCAACGAGAATTCGAGGTAGCAATAAGTGTAAAAGACTCTGCATTACAAACTTCAAAAGCACAAACTCAAATGCAAATAGCTTTTAATAAAAACCTTGCCGATGAAACAAAGACACTGTCATCTCAAGAGCACTCAGTGAGTAACCTATTGAACCATTATAAATTAGGAGAACAGTAAACATGGATTTAGTTGTAAAGGAAATGTCTAAAATTACTGTACCAAAAGATGTATTAAAAAAAATTGACATGCGATCGTTAATCGAAGGCTTTAAAAGTGATTATGACCAACTTGGTAATTTGAAAAAAGCTCGGACAAAACATGAGGAGCGTAATTGGCTTTCTCAAATTTGGAATTCGGGTGAACTAGAAGAGGCGCAGTTGGATGCAGCCGAGTTACAAGCAAGCTTTTCTAAAAAACTTGGTCAGCTTATGGTTATATCAATTGAACAATCGAAGCTTTTAACACAGCAGCAAGATAACCTGCAACTACAACAAAATAAAATTAAACAACAAGCAACAGAATTAGCTTCTGCAAATGTTCAGCTCGATCAACAACAGCATAAACAGATGGATCAGCAACGGGAGCTTGAAAAATTAATTAATGATTATTTTGAATTAAAAGGTCTGACTGCAAAAGATGCAGAAAAACTGATTTTAATTGCTAATGAAGTTAAAGAAATGAAAAGCACTATTTTTGCAAAATTAGAGCATGAATTTTCAGCCATTAGTCAAATAAAAGACAGTTTATTTGAGAGGTTTGAAGAAGAAATTCAGGTCTTTAACTGTAAGCTAGAGCAATTTGAAGTAGAGCTGCAATCACAATTAAAAAAAATCAGTATCGAATTTAGTGAAAAATTTACTGAGGCACAACAAACTTTCGATGAATCGTTTAAGAACATAAATACGGTAATGGCTCAAAATTATGAGACATTATCTCAAGCGAGTGAAATAACCAACTCTAATTTAACTCAGTTAGAGATTGATAGCCAAGCTAAGTATCAAGAGCTTAATGAAGAGCTTACAGCCCAACACCGCGCTTTAGAGCAGACCAACTCAAATTTGGTTATGTTAGAAGACGATGTTCAAAGTAAGCAGCAAAAATTAGAACGTGAGCTGACAACTCAGCAAAGTGCTATAGAAAAAACTAATTCAACGTTAACTTATTTAGAAACTGTTACCGAAAACCAACATCAAGATCTAAAAAGTGAACTGTTAGATTATCAAAGCGATATTACAAATAAAATTGCGCAATTAGATTTACAATACAAACAAAAATTTACAGAGCAAGAAAGTCTTATTTCAACAGAGCAGAAGCATCAGCAAGCCGTGCTAGAACACAAAAATAAACAAATTAAAAAATTGACTATTGGCTTGGTTACAAGCCTTTTGTTAGGCGCAACATCGCTAGCTATTATTCTTTATCCTTATTTAATGTCACTTTTGCACAGTAACAGCTAGCTACAACCACTAAAAATAAATCTGCCTGGTAGATATTATCTAATCACTCTGAAGCCTGTACTACTTCGCAGCGTAGCTGACTGAGCAGGGATAAATTACAGCCAAAGTTGATCTAGAATGAATTGTACCTTACGAAACAGGCGCATAACGATAAAAAACGTTAACAAGATAAAATCTTATTAAAGGAATAACAATGGAATCTAAAATATCACTTAAGGATATCTACCAGCAAAATTTAAACTTTATAATTGGTGCTGGCGCATCAAGTGGATTGTTTCCAACACTTTGGCTTGATATTGAAGATTC
>Ga0105355_10005283_pt1 | contig 10919 bp, 8 predicted proteins | sample GOMGulsemesocosm_2_FD_83508 | JGI IMG/M metagenome (GOLD analysis project Ga0105355, IMG submission 83508) | Methane-oxidizing microbial communities from mesocosms in the Gulf of Mexico - GOM9C Gulf of Mexico | ecosystem: Environmental > Aquatic > Marine > Cold seeps | place: Gulf of Mexico...
ACTTTAACTCTGTGAATTTTTGATTTTACTACTTGTATTTTCATTGTATTTGTAATATGGTACAAAATTACATTTATTTTCTTACTTAGATTTAATATTTTTTTATTTTATGTTAAATCAACTCCAATAACACAAATATCATCTATTTGATCTAATTCGCCTTTCCAATTATTTAATTCATTTAATAAAAATTCTTTTTGCTTATCCATTGGTAGGTTTTGAATTAAATTTAAGGACTGTATAAAGTTTCTCTTTCCAATTTTCTTAACATTGGGACCACCAAATTGATCTAAATACCCATCTGTTGTCATATAAAATTTCGCCACAGTATCTAAAGGTAACTCAGTTATTTTAAATACTTTTTCATACTCATAATAGCCTCCTACCGAAAACTTATCCCCTTTTATAACGGTCACTTCTTGATTCCCTTTTTCAAGGAAAATGATTGGGCGTTGTGCTGAAGAAAATTTTATGTAATTTTCTTCTTCATTTATTATACAAATAGAAATATCCATTCCATCCTGCATCCCTGCATAACTTTCTTGTTTCAAAATCCTACGCAAAGCTCTATCCATTTGAAAAAGAATACCTGATGGATCTCTAATACCTTTAATCGTAGCTGATTCTCGAACTAAAACCCTTGCCAACATAGTCATAAATGCCCCTGGCACATTATGTCCAGTACAATCAATACAAATAATTAATTTAACACCATCTTTATACTCTCTTACCCAGTAAAAATCACCTCCCACCTTATCCTTTTGTTTAAGAATATGGAAATGCTTAGGAAATATTTCATTAAATAACTCATCCGAAGGTAACATAGATTCTTGAATTTTTTGAGCATAACTAATGCTTGAATTTAATTCGCTATGTAGCATTGATAATTCCGAATTAGACGACACAATTTGATTAAACATTATGTTTTGATTAATTGCAATAGTTATCCCCTCTACTAGCATAACTAAAAACTCTTCTTGATCATCAGATAAGATTAATTCATCATCAAACGAAATATTCAAAGAGCCCAATAACGTTTTATCTGCCATTAACGGAAAGCTCACAAATGAATCTATGTTGTTTTTAATCATTTGTAAATCTGTTGGTGATTTATCTTCTTTATTCTTTATCGACCTGACAATAATTCGCTCATTTTTTTTAACCCACTTAATGTTTCAGGTGAAAATTCGTCAATAGAAAAAGGTTTGTTTTCTAATTGATCTACACCATTCTCTCTTAAAAAATAAAAACTGACCTCAGATTTATCAAAATCAAAAAGTGTAATATTTAACCTTCTAATAAAAGAATTATTAAATATATCAGTAACATAATTGAATATACGCTCCCCTATATTCTCATTATTAATAATAGCTCCAATTAAATCATTAATTGCCGCTTGCTTAGTCAAAGCCTGATTGACCCTGTCATGTACTTTTTTAACTTCTTTTTTCTTTAGTGTATTTTCAATATGAGCTAACCTTAACTTATCCGTCATATTGTGTCTTGAAACAGTTTCTCCAAGCAACTTGGAAACAACGTTTAAAAAATCAATACTTTTTTCCATTTCAGTTTTTGTCAGCTTTGTGAACAACACAATTACTCCTAATGTTTCATTGTTATTTACAATTGGCACATAATAATGGTTTTCAACACTTCCATTATCACAAAATTCAACTTCAAAGCCTGAATAGTGTTCTCCACAAATACATTCACTCTCGTCAATAGTTTTGTATTCTTTTACTTCATCTAAGCTTACCCCTTTAATAATATCTACTCCATTAATCCTACCCTCTGTATTTAAATAAACATACCCTTTTCCGTATGTACCGATAATCTCTAAATCAACAAGGTGATCCAAGACTTCACCTAACACATGCTTTATTGACAAATCTTTTGAGGAGACATTTAATATTTTATATAAACTAGCTTTAGTTTGTAAAGACTTATTTTGCTTTGATAAGAGGTCTTGATGGAACTCAGACTCCTCTTTTTGAGCCGTTATTATTTTATTATCCTTTTTCTTTCTTCTCAGTCCAACCAAAATAAGAATCAAAGCAATAATCACTAAAATAAGTCCAACAAATAATATGTGTTTAGTTTTTTGACCTTCATCTATTAATATAGATTGAGTTTTTAACTTCGCTTCTCTTTTTTGAAGAATAGATTGATATCTTAAACTATCTTTTAATTCTTTTTGTTTTAACTCTATTAGTAATTCCTGCTTAAGCAATTTAATTTTTGAGTCTTCAACAGAAAGTAAACCAAGTAATTTCTTTTGCTTTTTTAAACTTAAATAAGCTTCTGAATATTTTTTTGTTTTTTCAAAAATTTCAGCATTCAAACCTAAAGCTTGTGATTGTATCAACAAATCCTTCAGTTTTATTCCTAGTTCATATAATTTAGTCGAATATATTTTTGCTTGTTCATAATTACCTTGCTCCAACTCAAACTTAGAATATTGATAAAAAATATAATTTGAACTTTGAATCACTTTCAAATTTTCATTTTCAGAAACGCCCAATTCAAAATAAACTCTTGCAGAGTCATATTGTTTTTGATGATTAAATTGATTAGCATATAATGCATAAAAGATAACGGCATCTCTGTCTGAGGAATTCTTAACGCGCTGTTTTGAATATTTTAATGTTTTTTTTGATTTATTCCACTCATTAGTTTCCTGATATATTTCTGCCAAACCGTTATTTGCCTTTATCGTCATCAATACATTCGCTCCATTCTTAGACAAATAAATTACCTTTTTATAACGCACTATTGCTTTATCGTAAAACTTTATTTTTTGATAACTACTTGCTAAACCATAATTAATCTTTGAAAGAAAGCCATAATCCTCAGGAGTTTCATTCACAGATTCTGCTTCCATAAAATAATCAATTGCAGTTTGGAAATCACTTAACTTTTGGTAACAAAGACCTAAATACAACAAAATTGTTTTTTTCCCTTCAAATGGATCACCAAATAGTTCACTTTTAAGACTAATACTTTTCTCTAATCGAATTATGGCACTTCTATAATTAAACCGTAGGTAATTAACATAGCTTAACCCTGTTAATAATTTAGATTTTGAAATTTTTATTTCATTAGATGGACCATTACCTTGCACTAATAGTTGATTTGAATTCTGTAAACCTTGCTGGTAATACAACTCAGCTCTTGCAATATCTTCGTCAACAAAATAATCTCCTAAACTATTTAGAATATTTAATTTTTCAACTTCATTTTCATTAATACGAAGTTCAGTAAGAAGTGAATCTAACTTTGTATCGGCATATCCTTTGAAGGTAAAGAATAATAAAAGAATCAATATGTAAAGTCTCTGGTTAATTTGTTTAAAATTGATTAACACCAATAATATCAAAGTTTATATCTTTAAATAACAATTTAAATTCGTCTCCAGCCTCTTGCATGTCTTCATCATCACTTTCAAAATACCATTTTACATTTAAATGAGTTTGATCTTTAATTGACTCCAACTTTCTAATTACATTTCTAATAATTAAAGTTGTACTAGTATTAAAATATTCTAATTTAAATTCTAAATTAGTTAAAGGAGATGGTTTTGCAATATACGTTTCTAACTCATCATCTAAAGGCTTAAAAAACTCCAAAGGATTTTCAGGAATAGAAACTCCTGAAATAGAAATATTTCCACTTGACGAGTCAAGTTTAATATTTGGTGTTTTAACTGTAGCTTCTATTGATAATGACATACCTAAATGAATATATTAGTTAAACAAAAATACGAAATTTTATAACATCATTTGCTATTTAACATATATATACGTCAAAATTGAGAAAAAGTTCGTTAAACAACTGAAACACATATCTAAATAGTAACATTCTTTATCTTTACTCCTTCAACTCCATCACTATTTATAGCCTTTAGCCTTACTTTATACACTACACCTTGCACTAAAGAAACTGTACAATTCTTCAAATTTGAAACGGTTTCATTTTCAACGCTCCATTTCCAACCTATTACATTTTCTGAATCGTCATAAAAATCAACATTGCAAACTCCATTAGTACACTCGGTAATTTCAACAAAGAACCCCACAATAGGCAATGGAGCTATTTCTTCTTTTTTACAAGAAAAAGCAATCATCATAAGTAATGAAATATAAGCTCTTTTTATTAACATACCTTACTAAAACTAAAGACTTGTCTATTCTTATTCTAATTAACTTCTTAATATCTTCACATGCCTTGTATCGATTTCACCGCACAACAAACAATTACTATTTGTAAATAAGCCTATCATAATCTGCACTAAAATCACTTCCTAATAAACACTCATTCACAACAACAGCTGCGCTTCAAAACACATAGTTAGTATTGTTCCTTACTTTCATATTTAAATGACATACAAGCTATTAATAATATTAATTACGTAGCAAGTGTTCTGATTTAATTTTCGGCATAGTCTTTAGCTGTTTTTTCAATGAAGCTTCTGTAATAATATCCATTTCTTCAATTAAATGGTGAGCATCACCATACTTATCGATCACCCATAATACATAACGAATATCAACGGCAATATTTCTACATCTTTTTTCACTAAATACAAAATCACTCATTGTACTTTCCCAAGATCGGTCAAAATTAATCCCTGACAAATACCCACTTGCATCAATAACTGGCGAACCTGAATTACCTCCTGTTGTATGATTTGAAGCCGAAAAGCACACCCACAACTCTCCATCTTGTGTATATGGTCCAAAATCCTTTTTCTTATATAATTCTACAAATCGATCTGTTAATTGAAAATCAGGATTTGAAGGGTCGTACTTTTGCATAATACCATCTATTGTAGTGAAATGTGTATACTTCATGCCATCATAAGTAGCGGAACCTTCAATTTTACCGTAAGTAATTCTCATAGTAGAATTAGCATCTGGCCAAACTTTTTTATCTGGAAACATGACCATAATACCTTCTAAATATGTTTTCATTAAAATAGTTTCTTGTTTCTTAAATTCACCAAATTGTTTTGCTACAGTATTAACATACCCCATATAAATAGATGTTGCATACTTTAACGCTGGATCTTTTAATAACTTCTTAGCTGAACCCTTTGAAAAACCATCTAATAATGAGTTAATTTTATCTTGATTTAAAATTCTTGATTTTGAAAATAGTTTATCTCCGCTTTTTTTCCAAGTAGCCCCTAAACCGGCCGGTAACATACTTGAATTTACATAATCAACGTATAATGGTGTTTGTGCATTAAAAATATTCTGATCAATTGTTTTATCATAATTTTTATAGAATGATTTAACTTTTCCTTTCAATTTATTTACCTCATCTTGTAATTTACTAGATTCTTTCAGTTTTTCATAGTTTTTAGATATGTTGTAAAACTCAAAAGAGAATTTAATAAATTCAGGTCCAACATAAAAATACTCAATAAACATAGCTCTTGCAAATTCTACATCTTCATTTTTGTTCTGTAAATCTGCTAATTGCTTAATCATTGGATAATACTTATCTTTCCATTCCGATTTTTCAGAAGCTTTTGCTAAATACTCTTCTTCCCATCTATTCTTTTTATTTAACGCACCTAATTCATTAAGACCTTTAATTTGACCTATCCATTTTTTCCATGCATTAGCAATTCTTGATTGCTTAGATGCATATTTTATTTTCGTTAATTCATCTGAATTCATAGCAGGTTTAATAATATCCAAAGACGTTTGTCTCATTTTAATTCTTGCTGGTCTTTCAGTTTCAATATAAAATTTCAATTTAGTTTTAGAATAATGCTGATCTGTAGAGCCTGGAAATCCATAAATCATAGTAAAGTCACCTTCATGCTTAGGCAATAAACTAATTGGCAAAGAATGATCTGGCTTGTATGGCTGATTTGATTCATTATACTTTGCAGAATTATTATTTGCATCTGCATAAATTCTAAATACAGAAAAATCGCCAGTGTGTCTTGGCCAAACCCAATTGTCAGTATCGCCACCATATTTGCCAATTGCTGAAGGTGGTGTTCCAACTAATCTAACATCATCAAAATCTTCAATCACTAACATATAGTATTGATTCCCTAAATTAAATTGTTTAATTTTAGCTTTATAATTAGTCCCTACAATAGCAGCAGCTTCTAATTTTTTAATATTTTCTTTTATTTTTTTTGTTCTTTCTGCAGGTGTCATTGCGCTTAACACCCCATTATTAACCATCATTGTCACTTCATCAATTCTCTTAACAAAAGTAACATGCAACCAAGGTGATGCTAATTCTTCAGAAAAGTTTTTCGCCCAAAACCCATCTTTCAAATAATTATTCTCTAAAGACGAATGCTTTTGAATGGCATCAAACCCACAATGATGATTTGTTAAGATTAAACCTTGATTAGAAATGATTTCAGCTGTACACCCTCCGTTAAATTGAATCACAGCATCTTTTTGTGACGTATTATTTGTAGAATAAATTTGATCTGGTGTTAACTTTAGACCGTACGTTTGCATATCAGAATAAAACATATCTATTAATGATGGAATCCACATTCCTTCTGTAGCTTTTGCGTTAATACTGATAACACTCAATAAAATGATGATAATCTTTTTCATATTTCTTTATTTAATCGTCCAACAAATTTAATCTATATTTTCATCTATCTCAATTTCTGAGTGAATTCTTTTTAACGCTTTACAAAACTTATCTACATTTTAAGGCGTTATATATATTTCACCAAAGTTATTGTAATGAATTATCAAACCTCCTTTTGACAACCCTAACCTATAACCAATCATCATAGTTTTACCAATTTCGATTTTTCATATAGTTCTTACAGGATTTTTTTTTAGTGGACCTGCAGTTATATTTAAAATATTATTTGAAATTTTGTATTCTGTACCATACTAAAAGCTATAGAACTAATACAACTATTGCAAACCCAAACCCGCCTTAGGAGTTATTTTCAATTGAATTATAAGCAAGAATACTTATGCACACCTTCATTTCAATCAATTAATAGAAAATGGTTGAAAATAAAGCATCTTTTTTTGCTTCAAAAATCATAATGTTATTTTATTCAAATTTAATAAAGATTTCATTAAATTTGAATGATGAATTATGATAAATATATACAAGCGGCTAAAGCCTCATCTTTTGGATTATGGAAATTAAATTTTGGGTTATTTAGAATCATCCCTTTTAACAAACCCCATGGTATTAAAATTTCAAAATTAACAGATACAGCAATTGAGACTTCGATCAAATATAAACGCAGTAACTTAAACCATATTAAAGGAATTCACGCATGTGGACTGGCTACAACAGCTGAATTTGCTTCTGGACTCTTATTACTAACAAGGCTTAACCCTAAAAAGTATAGAATAATAATGGAAAGTATTAGTATGACATATCATTACCAAGCAAAAAGTGATGTAATCGCTAAATTCAGCCTTACAGAAGAGTGGTTAAACGACAATATTTTAACTCCTCTAAAAGATACTAACGTAGTATTTATTAAGTGTCAAATTGATTTATACGATACAGCTAACAATCACATTTCAACTGGTTATACCAATTGGCAAATAAAAGATTGGAATGCTGTTAAAACAAATGTTTAAAATGGATTATACTTTTAAGTTTAATCCACATTTAAAATGACCTTTTGGACAGGTTTTAAACCCATGAATTCCACAAGGCCTACACTCTAGTTTTTCTTCACCTTGAATAATTAGTGAATTATCACTTAAAGGTCCAAAGCCAAATTCTGGCACTGTAGAACAAAAGAAAGCCGTTACATTTGCATTCATTGCACTTGCAATATGCAATGGAGCGGAATCATTAACATAACTCATTTTAGAGATTTCAATTAGTACTGCTGAATCTAATAAATTTAGTTTATTGGACAAATTGATACTATTCTTATGATCGACAACATCAATTATAGATTGGCAATAGTCAAAATCTGAAGGCGCTCCTATTAATCAGATCTGTAGCTCTTTCGGTTGTTTATTTATTAATTCAATAATTTTAGATTGAGGCACTTGTTTTGTAAACCAAACTGATGAAGGTGCTATTACAATATAATCAGTATCTAATTTTAAACTCTCAATTTTTGAATAATTTGATTTTGACGGATGAAGTTTTGGTTTTAATGCTTCACCATCAGTAATGTTTTCGATTAACAATTGATTACGTGCTACTTCATGTTCTCCATTACCTATTTCGTGTGGGAATTTTTCAGTGTAAAATATAGATAATGGATTGGTTTTAAATCCAATTCTGTGTTTGGCACCACTACGCCAAGTCAGAAATCCTGACGCCATAAAACGTTGTAAATTTACAACATAATCATATTTTGATTGACGAATAGTTTTAGCTAAACTGAAAAGGTTCTTATACTTATTCTCTTTTTTTTGCCAAACAATAACTTCATTGATAAATGGATGATCCTTATCTAAACTTTCATTACCTCCTCTTACTAAAAAATCAATTTTTGCTTCTGGAAATGCAGCGTGTAATTTTTCAATTAAAGCAGTAGCTAAAATTACATCTCCAATAAAAGCGGTTTGTATGACTAAAATCCTATTCAAAACACGACTAAATTTAATTAAACAGCCTTTTTACCTATCAATTCAACAATGACTATTAAAACACCAAAACTTACTAAGAAACCTAATAAAGGAGATAAACCTAAAGCTGTAAACATGGTTCCACACACCACAGATACTCCCCCTACTGTTAACGCATAAGGTATTTGAGTTCTAACGTGATCAATATGATTACACCCACTGGCTAATGAGCTTAAAATAGTCGTATCAGAAATTGGTGAACAGTGATCTCCTAAAACAGACCCTGCAAGCACGGCACTTACTACATTATAAAATATTCCCATTGCTTCTGGCGTATTTAATCCAGAAGTCATACATATTTGCCATGTAGCCGGTAATATTAAAGGGTAAACTAACGCCATTGTACTCCAACTTGACCCTGTTGAAAATGCTACAAATGCTGCTAATATAAATGTGAACGCTGGAATTAACCAAGGTGCAATTTTTCCGTCAATTAATTGTGCTAAAAATTCTGCAGTATGCATATCTTCAGTTACTAAAGCTAAAGACCATGCTAACACTAAGATTAATATCGCTGGAATCATTGTTTTAAATCCAGAAATAGTGGTGTCAATAGTATCTTTTAAATTCATTATTTTTTGAGAAGTCGTTAAAAATACTGCTACAGCTAAACCAGTAAGTGATGACCATAATAAAGCAGTATAAGAATCTGACGACCCAATTAAACTTCCTAGTTTTTGACCAAACGTTTCTGCAGGTAATGTCAATTGATTCATATTAGACCAAATTTCACCCCAGTTTAAATCAACCAATGTGTTATCCACACTTAACAATTGACCTTGTAACGATTCAAACCCAGTAAATAGTAAACCTATTAACGTACCAAATACAATAGTTAACACTGGTAAAACAGCATTCATTGCTCTATGCTTTATACCTTCCACAGGTTCTAAATCTTCTAATTCTGTTAAATCTGCATTATTCTCTTCTGGATTTACAGTTTTACCTTGTCTCGCTCTAGTTTCTACTTTTAGCATTAATCCAAAATCTTTTTGACGCCAGATAATGTACACCATAAACAACAACGTTAAGATAGGATAAAACGAATACGATAAACTATTCAAGAATATTGAATACAAGCCCTCATCAATAATAACTCCGTCTGCGTTAATTTTATCTAAACCATTAGAAATATATCCTAATTCTGCACCAATCCATGTCGTTACAAAGGCAATTGCTGCAACTGGTGCTGCTGTAGAATCAACAATATATGCTAACTTCTCTCTTGAGATTTTCAATTTATCCGTAATAGGACGCATAGTATTACCTACTACTAAACTATTAGCGTAATCATCAAAAAATATTGAAATCCCTAAAAGGAAAGTTGCCATTTGACCTGAACGCGCGTTAGTAGCATATTTAATTATACCATTCACAATTCCTTGCATACCACCGTTTCTAGAAATAACAGCTACAATTCCACCAATTATAACAGAGAATATGACTACACTTAAGTGACCGGAATCATTAAGCGCATTAATAATATATGTGTCAATAACTTTGAAAAACCCTGTTAATATTCCTTTAAGACCTTCAGCATATACTCCCATAATTGCACCACCAGCAAAAAGACCTGCAAATAATGAAAAAATCACCTCTTTAAATACTAATGCAAAAACAATGGCTAACAATGGAGGTAAAATAGACATCCATAATGGAATTACTTTGGTCTCTGGTTTGTTAAATTCAAAATCATCAATTTGAAACTCGGATGATGTCTCAAATGTATAGTCTATCGTATTACTAGATTTATCAACAGTAATTCTCTCCCCATGACTGTATAAAACATCTGGTAACTCAATAGAGGAACTAATGATTTCAATTTCCGTTTCAATACCAGATACTATGACATCTGGATGGTTAAATTTGATTGATTCTGCATTTGATGCGAATGAAAATAAGGTAAGAGATAATACTAATAGGTATTTATACATGGAACAAAAATAATATTTTTATTTTATGAACCACTGAATTATTAATGAATTTGAATAACCAAAAAAAAGCAACCCTACGAATAGAATTGCTTTTATAGTTTTTATTCGAGATTTTGTCCTCTATTTACTAGTCTTGTGCCAATTCTAAAGCTGCACTTTCTGTAGGGAATTTTCTATCAATTTTCTTAAATAATCCTTGTAATACTTTACCTGGACCAACTTCAGTAACAGATTCACATCCATCAGCTATCATTTGAGTCATTGTTTGCGTCCAACGAACTGGTGCCGTTAATTGTGCAATTAAGTTTTCTTTAATCTCTTCTGGATTAGTTACCGCTTTTGCTACAACATTTTGATAAATTGGACACGTTGG
>Ga0105355_10005295_pt1 | contig 10903 bp, 4 predicted proteins | sample GOMGulsemesocosm_2_FD_83508 | JGI IMG/M metagenome (GOLD analysis project Ga0105355, IMG submission 83508) | Methane-oxidizing microbial communities from mesocosms in the Gulf of Mexico - GOM9C Gulf of Mexico | ecosystem: Environmental > Aquatic > Marine > Cold seeps | place: Gulf of Mexico...
ATGAAAGTGTTAGAGATTTTGCCTATTCGCAAGTTGAATTGATCCTAAAAGATTCACATAAAATTAAGTTGTCTGAACAACAAAAATTAACTTATATCGAACAGCAAAAAAAAGTTGCTTTTCTTGAGACCTGGTTGACTTATGAAACAAAGCCAAGTGTGGTCATTGCTTTATTTATTAAAATAGCTAAACCTCATCTAACTATAAAACTTTTTGGCCAGAAAAATGATCGCCAAATACAATTGTTTTTAGTTGAGCAAGTTAAAGAACTTGCCACTTTGGAAAAATTGTTAAAAAAATCTACTGACCAAACGGTTAGTGGAGCCATCTCGACTAAAATTTCTGCGCTAGTTGATATTGCCGAAAAGCCAGAGAAATTAATCAAACAAATTCAATTACTCTTGTCAAAAATGCTTGCCTTAAAAGACATTAAGGAATATGCACTGATGCTGGCTAAGAAAGAGCAACTTGATAACGAGTGGCAAATTATTGAGACAGATTTTTCTGTTTTGACTAAAGCTAATAAAAATACCATTGTCGATAAGTATCATAAAATTGATAAACAACTTAAAACAACGTTTGCCCCAAAAGCAGAAGCTCATCAGCAAGAGTTAATCGCTAAGCAGTTAAATAGTGATAAAACCATGGCGAAAGAAAGCTTTGAACAGCAAATTAACTTGATCAATAAATCACTGACAACCGCAATTTTTGAAAATTTGGAAATAAATACTGAAGAGCAACACAATGAACTATTAAGAATAGGAATTGCTATAGAAGAATCTGTACTGAATAATAAAGAGCAAGAATACTTCAAAGTGCAAATATCTAAGCAGCAATCTAGATTAAATCAATTACCTCTTATTGCCCAATCGGTTGCCGAAGCGACCTATCTAATTTCTAATATATCCCAATTGGCATTACCAACAACTTTAACAGAGCTTAACGAACGACTCCCGATATATAATGATTGGCTATCAAATTGGAAAAAAATTGAAAGACAAACAGGCTCAGATTTACCTGATTCTATCATAAGTGCCTATAACGAGATTGACTTGCAATGGAAAAACGGTTTAAAACCATTACTTAAATTTCAGCAAGACCAGTTTCAACAAGTACAAAAGAAGTTAAAAGAATTAAATCGATTAATAGCAACAGGGAAATTCAACGCTGCTTTTGGCGTTTTCAAAAAATACCTGAATCTTTATGAACAATTGTCCAGTGCTAATCACCAACGATTACAAAGAGATCACGATGATATCAAAGAAAAGATGGCAGAATTAAGTGATTGGGAACACTATATTGCCACACCAAGAAAGCAGCAATTATTGCTCGATATTAAAGAAATCGTTGTTACTCCACTAGATAACCCAAGTGAGCAAGCAGCAAAGGTTAGAGCGTTTAGACAATCATGGAATGCTTTAGGTCACGCTGAAGATGAGATCGATAAGGAATTAAATGCAGAATTTAATGCTGCATCTGAAGAAGCTTTCGCTCCTTGTCGATTATATTATGCTGAACAAGAAAAGCTCAGGGAACAGCATTTGGTTACTCGCCAGGCTATCGTTGATCAAGTTAAAGGCATCAATCAGATGATCTTAAGTATTGATGAAACCTCGAGCAATGAAATAAATTACAAAGATGTCGAGTCACAACTGAATAAAATTCAAAAAGAATGGCAAGGAGCTGGCGAAGTTGATCGTAATAAATACAAATTATTGCAATCTGAATTTTTGAAAGGAATTCAACCCATTAAGAAAGTTTTATATGACTTTTATCAAAGTAATGCCGAATTAAAAGAAGAACTCATTAGAAAAGTCCAACAAGAAAAAGAGCGTTGTGATGCTGACAACGAACAAGTTGCTAAAGCAATTCAATCAGTTAAGGGAATGCAATCTCAGTGGCGTGTTATTGGCTCTGCAGGAATTCGAGATGAGAATAGACTATGGCAAGATTTTAGAAAAATAAACGATAGTATTTTTAAACTTCGGGATGATATAAAAATAGGGCAACAAGCCCAGAATAATGAACTTCAAGATGTTTTTCGAACTAAGCTTGATCAATTAATAGTTAGAAGTCAGTCTTTAACTAATTCAAAAGAAACTGAAACATTATTAGAGCAAACGATAAACCTATCGAATGAGTTATTAACGTGTAAGCCACAAAATAAATTGTTAATAAAGAAGGCACAATCCATATCCTCATCACTTAAAGTGCAATTAGATGAGTTTAATGACAAAAAGGAAAAGCAAGGCTGGTTAAGCTTATTTTCTCTCATTAAATTGATAGCTAAAAATGAATTAGATGTGCAACAAATGATCGATGTAGAAGATTATTCTCTTATTTCAAATTATTGGCAAAAGAGATTACAAGAGGTGATCAAAAATTCAGATATTGTGAACAGGCAGGATCAAACACTAACCATTGAAATTCTAGCGGGACTTGAATCTCCTGAGGAGTTTTTAAACCAGCGAATGAAAATTCAAGTAAGCCTAATGCAAGATCAAATGTTGTCTGGAGGCAAAGTAGATATGAAGTCACAATTCACTAAATGGTTAACTTTCGGAAAATTGGAAGAAAAGGACCTTAAACTGTTATCACGTTTGGAAAGTGTTTATTGTCAGTAGATAACTTATTTAGTGTAAGTTTACTTATTAGTATTTCAAACGCCCAATCGGGCGTTTTTTATTCTAAAAAAGTGAATTAAGCATTTCTTTAGAAGACGAGTATAATACCAATATAACTAAACATATGTTCAACCTTGCTAGTTAAAACTAACAATGCCTGCGTTGCTTTCAACCGCAATAAACAGTTATTACTCGACAATATGCTCCTGCATTGTTCTACTAACTTACATCCATGTAAGAATCAATCAAGCGCCCTGTTCTTATTAGCTTTTCCTGCGCAATCATTGATCAGCTATTTGGATGGAATGGTATAAATTTATGATAACGACTCTCTTAACAATGATATTGCTTGGTTAGATAATGCCACTTGCTTACAGCCTGATTGTTAACTAGTATTATTTATTAGCTTTCGCAATTCAGCCTTTTATAATGGTGGTAAAAACAACAAACAAGCGACGGAAAAAGTTAAATGGTCTGCTGCTTGTTATTCAAGTTTTAATATTTATTATTATTTCCTTTTCAATTAATGCCGGACAAAAACCTCCGGCAGTTACAGTTGTTTTAGTTAAAAACCACCATCCCTTAAGTTTTGAGCTACCAAATGGAAAGCCCGCCGGTCTTTATGTTGATATATGGGAGCAGTGGTCCAAAACAACAGGGATTCCTGTCGAGTTTAACTTAACTACGTTGCAGTTGGGATTAGATCTTGTTAAAAAGAAAAACGTAATTCATGCTGGGCTTTTTAGAAATAACAAACGAGGCGAGTGGGCTAGTTTTTCAATTCCATTTAGTCAGGTTGGATCTAGCCTTTATTATAATAAGCTTGATAAAAACAGTGATATAACAAAAACGTTAAAGGATTTTGAAGGCAAGAAAATTGCCGTGCTACCGGGCTCATATCATGAGCAACACATTATTGATAACTATCCCTTAATACGAATTACTACATACAACATAAGAGATAGTTTTCTTATGTTACTTAATGGTGACATACAAGCAATTTTCGATGAAACACCGGCGATGAAGTCGGCAGTTTCACGTCTTGGGATGTCAGGAGTTTTTGAATCAGCTAATATCAGTATTTCATCGAATCTCGTTCATGCTGTTGTGGCAAAGGGGCAACCCTTACTGCTGGAAACTATAAATAGTGGCTTTGAAAATATTCCTTTGGAAATACTCAATGCCATCGATAAAAAATGGTTGCCCAATGAAATGCCGTTTTTTAAAGGTAAAGCACCATTGAAGACGTTAACTCTAGCTGAACAAAATTGGTTGTATCGTCATCAAGAGCTTGTTGTTCCTTTAGAAGTTGATGCATATCCTTATGTATTTAAAAACAATAATGGATATTACAGTGGCGCATGGGTTGATTATATGGAGATCATTTCACAACGACTGAACATTAATATAAAGGTAGACGGGTTTGATACATGGGATCAAGCACTGAGTACTTTAAAAGATAAAAAAGCTGACTTTAAGGTAGGAGTCACTAAAACAAAAGAACGAGAAGAACATCTTGACTTCACCAAACCGTTTATCAATTTTAATTTTGTAATTGTTATGAAAAAAGGACATCTATTCATAGATTCGATGAGCGGTCTTAGGCGTAAAAAGCTTGGTATTATTAAGGGCTATGCAGAAGCAGAGTTTATAAAAAGAGACTACCCTGAAATCAATATTGTAGCTGTTAGTAACGTTATGGAGGGCATCAAATTAGTTGCTAATGGGGAAATTGATGGATATTTCGATTCGTTAAGTACTATTAATAGAAAAATTGACGAACACAATTTTTCAGAACTTATTATAGCGTTAATGACACCTTATCAGTCGAAGTTAACAATTGCAGTAAGCAATAAACATGAACTTCTTGTTCCTATTCTAAATAAGGTATTGGATAGCATTGATGACAAAGCAAGGGCATCAATTGCCAATAACTGGCTGGCTATTCGTACTGACAAAGGGATAGATGTTAAAAATATTTTGTACTGGGCCATACCCATTTTATTATTGTTCATTACTATCATATTAGTAGTTTTGAAGGTTAACCGAACATTAAAACGTGAAATTGAACGGCGAACAAAAATAGAAAATGAGCGTGCTCTTCTAGAGAAACAACTACTACATTCGCAAAAAATGGAAGCTGTTGGAAGCTTGGCTGGGGGCATTGCACATGACTTTAACAATATAATTGGTATTATTCTTGGTAATACCGAACTTATTAAGATAAACCTATCAAATGCTGAAAAGGTTAAAAGCTATAGCGACAATATATACGCTGCGTCTGAAAGAGCAGCGTCATTAGTATCTCAAATAATGACATTCAGCCGTATGAAAATATCCTCATTCCACCCCATGAATTTGTCAACACTTGTTGAAGATAATGTTCAATTAATTAAGTCGACTTCTCCTTCTAACATCACTTTCAAATTGGATATAAGCGATAATGAAAATTTCATTATCAGTGGTGATGATACTCAAATTACGCAAGTATTAATCAATCTATGTACAAATGCTACGCATGCTATGGAGGAATTTGGTGGTACGTTAACTGTATCTTTATGCTATTCCTCTATAGTCAAAGTTAATTTACCGGATAATGGGGAAAACTTTTATTTGTTAACAATAGCTGACACTGGTTGTGGCATCGATAAGCAAACTCAAGATAAAATGTTTGACCCTTTCTTTAGCACAAAAGGAATAGGAAAGGGCACTGGACTAGGTCTTTCTGTTGTACATAATATAATTAAGCAACATCACGGAGAAATCGTTGTAGAGAGTACTTTGGGTAAAGGAACGCGTTTTTTAATTTTCTTGCCGAAATCTTTTGAAGAAGCAAAAAAAGAAGCTAATTCGACTGGAACAATAGAACAAGGAAATGGAAACATTCTGATTGTTGAAGATGAAGTAGGACTACGAGCTCTTTATAAGGAACAGCTAGAAGCTATTGGTTATGTAACAACTACTTGTTCAGATGGTAAAGAAGCACTTGCTGAATTTGAGAAAGCTCCTTTATATTATGATTTGGTTCTAACAGATCATTGTATGCCAGTTATGACAGGAAGAGCTATGGCGACTGAAATGCTTGCTATTCGTCCATCTTTACCGATAATTCTTGCAACGGGTTACGCTGACTTGATGTCAATTAATGAAACTAGCGCTTTGGGGCTGTTCAAATGTTTAGTTAAACCTATTAAAAAAGAAGTATTGTACGACACTATTCACCGTTGCTTAGGTAACTAATAAGGACGATTTCTAAAGAAAAGATCATAAGCTTAACTCGCCACGTAAACTTTCTTGCATTAATCGGCATATAGTTTGATAGTCATAACTTTGGCTTAAAAGGTAATGCAGTTTAGTTAAAGCTGCTTCAAGAGTCATATCTGCACCACTGATCACACCGCACTTTTCTAGCGCAGCACCTGTAGCATAGCCTTCCATGTTGACTGTTCCTTTAATGCATTGGCTACAATTTACCACGACAACTTTCTGTTGTCGCGCACGTTCTAAACATTGTAGCAATTTCGTATCTTGCGGGGCATTACCGACACCATAGCTTCGTAATATTAGTGCCTTAACTGGTTGTTTTAAAACGTTTTCTATCAATTCGCTACTAATTCCAGGATATAAATGAACCACACCTATAGGTTGAGGTGTTATCTGTTTTAAAGTCATGTTCTTATGGGGTAAAGCTTCCATTTGTTCTTCGACTTTACCTGCATTTACTTTTATGTTGATGCCTGCTTCCAACAATGGTTGCATATTGGGAGAGTCAAATGCATTAAAGCCGTCTGCATAGGCCTTAATAGAGCGATTCCCCCTAAATAAGTTATTGTTGAAATACAAGCCAACTTCATTAATCGGATAATTTGAAGCTATAAATAAAGAGTTTAATAGGTTTATTTGACCGTCTGAGCGAAGTTGACTAAAGGGGATCTGAGAGCCAGTAACGATAATAGGCTTAGATAAATTTTCGAACATAAATGACAAAGCAGAACTGGTAAAGGCCATAGTATCAGTGCCATGTAACACAATAAAACCATCATAGTCATGGTAATTAGCTTTAATGTCATCAGCTATGCGTTGCCAATCACTCGGTGCCATATTGGAAGAGTCAATTAATGGGTGATACTCATTGATGGTGAATTCTGGCATCTCATCACGATTAAAATCAGGCGTGTTTTTTATTGCTTGTGTTAAATGTCCTTTTGCAGGTACATAGCCATTACAACTTGCTTTCATACCTATGGTGCCACCGGTATAAGCGATATATATTTTCTTAGTATTATTTTTCATTAATTAATTTCACAGTCGTAACAAAGGGTATAAATTCCTTGAGGATCATTTAATTGATCAAGATGATTAAATTCGGATTTTAATTTATAAATCATCTGATCAATAGGACTCAATGGTTGTGATGTCCCGATAAAAAAGTTGGCTGCTTGACCAAACATATTTCTGAATAATTTGTCTCGTGGGCTAACTTCCTTTTCAATCAATACGGTATCGTACGTCGTTAAATTTGCTAACTTTGCTGCAGCGACAATGGCATCGTCTAAATTCCCCAGTCTATCCACCAAACCTAGTTCCTTTGCCTTTACGCCAGACCAAACCCTTCCTTGAGCAATTTCGTCTACCTGCGCCAAAGTCATTTGTCTGTTTTTTGCAACTAGCGTGATAAAGTCTTGGTAACCACGATCAATATTAATTTGGAATATTTGCGCCATCCCCTTTGTTAACGGTCTAGTTACTCCAAAACCAGCAATATCTGTTGTGCCAACACCATCGGTATAAACGCCTAATTTACTTAGTGTATTTTCGAAAGTCATGAAAAAACCGAAAATCCCAATTGAACCTGTAATAGTTGAAGGAGACGCGATAATTAAGTCCGCCGGCGCAGATATCCAATAGCCGCCAGATGCTGCATAAGTTCCCATTGATGCGACAACAGGTTTACCTGCTTCTTTAAGTAAGTCAATTTCACGTCGGATAACCTCGGAAGCATATGCACTTCCACCAGGGCTATCTACTCTCAATATCACCGCTTTAATTTTATCGTCTTTTCTCGCTTTTCTTAACAATTTAGCCGTACTTTGACCACCAATATTTCCCGCCTTTTGATTGCCATTTAGAATCGTTCCCTTGGCTATAATAATTGCTACTTTATTTGAAACAGGGTTAATAACAGGGAAGGCAGGGCTAATACTGGTCAAATAACTCTTATAGTTAATTTGATTAAAAGTATCTTTTAAATCTGCGCTTTCACCGATAATATCAATAATGGCTTTGCGCATATCTTCCTTGGTTTTAAGTTCATCTACCCAGTTATTTGTTAAGGCATATTGTGCGATATTACCTTTCGCCAATTTTAGCTTATTTACTAAGATATCGGCATTTTCATCAAAATTGTCTAGGGAGAAGTCTCTCTGCTCAGCTACATCTTGTTTATATTGACTCCATAAATCGTTCAACCATAATTTATTCGCTTCTTTGGCCTTAGTCGACATATTGTCTCTAATATAAGGTTCTACTGCAGATTTATAAGTGCCCACTCTGAAAATATGAGGGCTGATGGATAATTTTTCTAATGCAGACTTATAATAGAGTTGATAACGGCCATAACCGTCTAACATCAACCAACCATTGGGATCTAACCATATGTCATCGGCGAAACTGGCAAGATAGTATTGATCTTGAGAGTATTGCTGCCCAATCGCAATGACGCGTTTTCCTGATGTTTTAAAATCGCTGAGTGCGCTAGCTATTTCTTGGAGTTTACTTAAACCTGCACGATTCATATTCTGAAGTTTTAGCAGAACCAGTTTAATCTTGTCATCATTTTTAGCTTGATTTAGCACCTTGATTACGTTGCTTAATAAAATTTCAGGTTTTTTATCCTTTTCATTGAATGCTTCTGAAATAAAAGCATCCATGGGATCTATTTCATGTTTTTGTTCAACTATATCACCACTTAAATTCAGGACCAGTGCTGAATTATTACTAATAATTATACTATCTTCACTATTAAATAGTGAGACCATGAAAAATAGCAATATTGTAAAAAACACCAAATTAATAATGATCTTTCTAAAGCTATTTAATATTGTAAATACGCTGCTAAAAAAACGCTTAGTTAAACTTTTATTTTCGGTCATATGAATTCTTTAGTTGTGCACGTTATTTGTGCGTTATCTATTAGATCTCTTAATGCTAGTTAAACTTTCAAGTGTAGTGAAATATCAATTGTAAAAAAATGCGTACTGTTTAAAGTTGATAATACCCACTAGTATTTCAAAGCGTTTATGCGACTTTGATAATAAACTTAGGTTAAATAGCAATACTAATACTAATTTTACGTTATATTACAAAGATATTGAAATGTTTATAACAGAATTTGTATGAAAGATGTGAAACTTAATAGTATTGAATTATTGCTAAATCGCCAATCACACCCAAAGTTAACAACTCCTTGTCCTGATGATAAAGATTTACAAGTTATTTTATCTGCAGGGATGCGTGTACCTGATCACGGTGCTTTAACACCATGGCATTTTACTATTGTAAAAGCTGAGGGCTTAAAAAAACTGAGTGAACTATTTCTACAAGTCAGTAAAGTAAACACTGATGATGAAGCTAAACATATCAAAGCGGCTAAAATGCCAAAGCGGGCACCATTAATTATCGTCGTGAGTACAAAATTCAAAACACATTCCAAAGTACCTGAACAAGAACAATTAATAACGGCTGGTTGCTGTGTTCACGCTATGCAAATGGCCGCTTATTCATTGGGATATGGTGCGATGTGGCGAACAGGGGCAATGAGTTATGAGCCCTTGGTAAAAGCGGGATTAAAAATAGCACCAAGTAATGAAATAGTCGGTTTTTTGTATATTGGTACGATAGATAAATTACTGCCAAATAAGCCGGCAAAAGATTTTTCAACACACATTAGTTATTTATAAGCATGTAATAAAAAAGCCTCAAAGAGGCTTTTTTAAATTTACAGTTAATAAAGCTGTTATTTAAAATGCAGCGTTATTTGGTGTGCGTGGGAAAGGGATCACATCACGAACATTTTGCATGCCGGTCGCGTATGCAACTAAACGTTCAAAACCTAAACCAAAACCAGAATGAGGCACAGTACCGTAACGGCGTAAATCTCTGTACCAACTGTAATCAGCCGGATCTAAATTCATTTCAGCCAAACGAGCATCCAAAACATCTAGACGTTCTTCACGTTGACTACCACCAATAATTTCACCAATGCCCGGTGCCAAAATATCCATAGCCGCTACTGTTTTACCGTCGTCATTTAAACGCATATAAAATGATTTAATATCTTTTGGATAGTTTTGTAATACAACAGGTCCGTTGAAATGTTCTTCTGCCAAATAACGTTCATGCTCGGAATTTAAATCGACACCCCAAGCAACAGGGTTTTCGAACTTCTTACCACAACTAAGTAATATTTCAATTGCATCGGTATAATCTAAACGAACGAAGTCATTATTTATCACCGCATTTAAACGATCAGTGACTGTCTTATCAACTCGTTGTTGAAAGAAAGCTATATCATCAGCGCGTTCATCTAATACTGCTTTTAAAACATATTTCAACATTTCTTCAGCAAGATCAGCGGCATCAGACAAGTTGGCGAATGCAATTTCAGGCTCTATCATCCAAAATTCAGCTAAATGACGGCTGGTATTGGAATTCTCAGCGCGAAATGTTGGGCCAAATGTATATACTTTTGAAAGCGCACAACAATAAGTTTCAACATTCAATTGACCCGAAACCGTTAGAAAGGTCTCTTTACCAAAAAAGTCTTGGCTGTAATCAATTTTATTATGCTCATCTTTTGGCAAGTTTTCCATATCTAACGTGCTAACACGGAACATCTCACCAGCACCTTCACAATCACTACCTGTGATTAATGGAGTGCTGATCCAAAAGTAACCTTTACTATGTAAAAAGCGATGTACGGCTTGGGCTAAACAATTCCGAACGCGTGTTACTGCGCCACCAATATTGGTACGGGCACGTAAATGGGCTTGTTCACGTAAGAATTCTATACTATGGCGCTTAGCCGCCATTGGGTAGGTGTCTGGATCTTCAACTAGACCAAGTATTTCAACTTTTGTCGCTTGAATTTCGAATGATTGGCCTTTCCCAGGAGATTCTACTAAATTGCCTGTTACTTTAACACCGCAACCTGTTGTCAACTTTAAGACATCTGATTGATAATTTTCTAGGTCATTCGGGACTATTGCTTGGATAGCATC
>Ga0105355_10005303_pt1 | contig 10897 bp, 9 predicted proteins | sample GOMGulsemesocosm_2_FD_83508 | JGI IMG/M metagenome (GOLD analysis project Ga0105355, IMG submission 83508) | Methane-oxidizing microbial communities from mesocosms in the Gulf of Mexico - GOM9C Gulf of Mexico | ecosystem: Environmental > Aquatic > Marine > Cold seeps | place: Gulf of Mexico...
CACTCGCTTTCCATAATCTGAACTAGGTATATCCTCAACTTTCTAACTTTCTAACTTTCTAACTTTCTAACTTTCTAACTTTCTAACTTTCTAACTTTCTAACTTTCTAACTTTCTAACTTTCCACCCCTAATGATAAGGGCAGCACTGCTGCTTGATGTGCTGTGCAAAGTCTTCTGCAAAAAACTTAAGGCCGCTCTGCAAGGGTTCAGCAGCGCCAGGCGCCAAGGCGCAGAAGGTATTGCCAAAATTAATCAGTTCTATGATGTCGGTTAAATACTGTAAATCAGATAACTTGCCATTACCTTCTTCAATCTGGCGCAGCAAGTAACTTGCACTTGGCAATCCCTCCCGACAAGGAGTACACCAGCCACAAGATTCTTGGGAGAAAAAACTAACCAAATTGAGAATCATATCGACCGGACAATTGCGATCATCTAGCACTATGATAGTGCCAGTTCCCATGCGAGAGCCCACTGCAGAGATAGTGTTATATTCCATGGCGGTATCTAAATGCTCTGGCAATAGAAAATCCGTGGAACCACCACCAGGTAAATAAGCGCGCAACTGATAACCATCAGCCATTCCTTGGGCGTGTTGCTGGATAATCTCGCGGATACTGGTTCCCATTGGCAGCTCCCACAATCCTGGGTTTTTTACCCGACCGCTCACCCCAAATATTTTGCTGCCAGCGTCTTCCAAAAGCCCCAATGACTGATACCAGGCAGCACCAAAGCATAAGATATTTGGCAAGTTATAGAAGGTTTCCACGTTGTTAACAATAGTCGGTCGACCCCAGAGTCCAGCTACTTGAGGGAAAGGAGGTTTTGCTCTGGGTATTGCGCGCTTTCCTTCTAAGGCATTGATTAGTGCCGTTTCCTCTCCACAGATATAGCGCCCAGCACTGGTGTGAATATGCAGATTAAACGAAAGTTCCGAGCCTAAAATGTTATCGCCTAAAAGCCCACTGGCAATGCACTCATCTATCGCACTCTGCAATCGCGCGGCGGCGAGTGTGTATTCATTTCTGATAAAAATATAGCCCACCGTAGCAGCTATTGTATGGGCGGCGATTAACATGCCTTCGATAAGTTGATGCGGGGCACCTTCCATCAACCAGCGATCCTTAAATGCTCCAGGTTCCATTTCATCGGCATTAGCCACTAAATATCTCGCGCCAGTGTCGGCGTTGGCAGGCGGAACAAAACTCCATTTCATTCCCGTGGGAAAACCTGCACCACCGCGTCCGCGAAGATTTGAGTCTTTAATAACATTTAATACTTGTTCACTGCTCTGCTGCAGCGCTAGCTCAAACCCCTTATAGCCCTGCACGTCACGGTATTGTTGCAAGCTTAGTGGTGTTGTTAGATTTATATGTTGGCTTAATGGTCTAATCGGTGGTGTATGATTAGCGAGAAGCTCTGTCATAGTGTTGTCTTCCTCAGCTCGCTGAGCATTATTTCGATCTTACTGCAGCTCTGATTTTCCAGTAACTGCTCTGAACTCAACATGGCATCGCCCACCGACTCTGCTGGTTGTGATATTCGCACTAGTACCACCGGAGCCTTGTCACAGGCGCCAAGGCAGGGGAGCGAGAGCAAGGTAAGCTGCCCATCGGTTGTCGTCCCGCCGTCAATGAGTTGTAACTGCGACGCCAATTGTCGCTGAATATTTTTATAACCTAGTAGCTGGCAGCTGATACCGTTACAGGGGTGGATTATTACTGGGCCAACGGGACGACGAAATATTAAGTTGTAAAAAGTGGCGACTGAATCCAGTTCAGCCAGAGGTACTTGCATATAGTGAGCGAGTGCAGCAATGGCTGGATCGCTGACCCAGCCCCGATACTGTTGCACTATTTTTAAAGCGTCAATATTCGCCCCGCTAGCTTTAGGATAATGCTGCAACAGCCGATCAATTGCACATTTCTCATTGTCACTGAGCACCGTCAGTAATTGTCGCCGATCGGTCTGAATGCTGTTGGTAGCGCCTAGCTCTAAGCTCATGTCATCACCTATCTACGTCGGCCATTACAAAATCAATACTGGCAATAATGGCAATTAGGTCGGGTAGCAATAAACCGCGGGAGATCTGCGGAATCATTTGCAAATGCGGGAAGGAAGGTGTTCTAATCCGCGTGCGATAGCTAGTATTAGAGCCATCGCTATACAAGCTGTAACTGTTGATGCCCTTAGTTGCCTCGATAGCCACACACACTTCATCAACGGGCATTACAGCACCCCAACTAACATTTAGGAAATGCTGGATTTGCGTTTCAATATCCTGTTTACTGCGCTCATTCATTGGGGGAGTGGTCGCGGGATGAGACGCTTTATAGGGTCCACTTGGCATATTGTCGAGGCACTGGCGTATTATTTTCAAACTCTGGCGCATCTCTTCTACCCGCACCCAGCACCTGTCGTAACAGTCACCATTAACAGCCAGTGGAATTTCAAATTCGTAGTTATCATAACCGCTGTAAGGGCGCGCTTTGCGCAAGTCAAAATCGAGACCGGTCGCTCTTAACCCCGCACCCGTCACACCCCAGTCCAACGCTTGGGCGGTATTGTACTGGCCCACTCCGACGGTACGTTTTTTTAAGATGGAGTTTTGCATCGCCAGTACGTCGTATTCATCTAAGCGCGCTGGAAAATAATCGAGAAATTCGCGCAGCATGATGTGCCAGCCAATCGGTAAGTCTTGGGCGACACCGCCTATACGAAACCAGCTTGGATGCATACGGGCACCCGTGATAGCCTCGATAATGGCAAAAAGTTTCTCTCGGTCAGTAAATAAGTAAAATATCGTCGACAACTGGCCTAGGTCTTGGGCAAAAGTACCATAGAACAACATGTGGCTGAGAATACGAAAACACTCGCATAACATCACCCTAATGCACTGCGCGCGCTCTGGAACATCAATTTTGGCCATTTGTTCCAGTGCCATTACATAAGGCAAGTTATTCATCACCCCGCCCAAATAATCAATCCTATCGGTGTAGGGAATAAAGCCATGCCAGGTTTGACGCTCAGCGATTTTTTCGGCACCGCGATGGTGGAACCCTATGTCTGGAGCAGCGTCTATGATGCGCTCGCCGTTTAATTGCAAAGCGATGCGAAATACGCCGTGCACACTGGGGTGGTTAGGCCCCAAGTTTAGGTACATAAAGTCTGAATCAGCACTATGTCGACTCATTCCCCAATCCCCTGGATCGAAGCGCAGCGCCTGTTGTTCTTCAGCTTGACGTTCATCGCTAAGCTGAAAAGGCGCTTGCTCAGTCGCTCGACAGGCAAACTCTTTACGCAACGGGTGACCTGTAAAAGTAGGGGGAGTTAAAATGCGTCGCAACAATGGATGGTCGGCAAATTTAATGCCGAACATGTCCCAAATTTCGCGTTCGTACCAGTTGGCGTTTGGCCACAAATCGGTAATTGTCTGGGTACTAGGGTAATCGCCTAAGAGCGCTACCTTTATTTTAATGTCACACACTTGCTGCACTGACAACAGTTGATAAACGAGCGTAAAGTCACATTTTGGCTGCTCATCCCAATGTTGTCGTAACCGCTCATCCACGGCATACAAATCAAATAACGTCAGATAGCGCAGTGGCCCATCTCGCAAGTGACACAACAGTGGTTTTAATGCAGATTCTTGCACCCAGAGAGAGAGCGAGTCACAGCAACTCTGCTGAAGACTCAATGACTCCTGATCAAAGTGTTCTAGTAGTTTTACATAGATTTCCTGTTTGGTGACTGGATCAGCTCCCATCATCCGCTACACCCCCTTGGGACTGTCTAGCTGGGTCATGGCAATTCTATTTAGCTGTTTTTCATCTCGCAAACAGCGGCTGCTGAAACTGGCGATTTCTTCGGGAGTGACAACTTTACCCAGTGGTCGCCGCTGTTTCAACGCCCCATCTTTTATCGCCTCTTGTAGCAGTGTCAAGCCATAGAGCAACGCTTCAGGTCGAGGAGGGCAACCGGGCACATAGACATCAACTGGCAGGATTCGGTCAACTCCTTGAACAACACTGTAAACGTCGTACATACCCCCAGAATTAGCGCACGAACCCATGCTAATCACCCAGCGAGGCTCTAGTATTTGTTCATATAAATGTTTGATAACGGGCGCCATTTTAAGAAAAGGAGTGCCGGATATGACGATTAAATCAGCTTCTCTGGGGGTGGCACGAATCACTTCTGCACCGAAGCGAGCAATATCATGTCGGCTAGTGAAAGCCGTCGCCATTTCCACATAACAACAGGAGAGACCAAAATTAAACGGCCAAAGTGAATTGCTTCTGCCCCAAGCCACTAAATCCTCCAGTTTGGCCATCAATATATTTTGTTCAAGAATTTCTTCGAGCGAAGGGTTGTTATCATTTTGGGGTTGCGGTTCCGACAGTTTCCAGCGCATATTTATCTCCTTGAGTCTCCTCTAATTATGCGGTTATATTTTTCTTCCCCACTCCAGCACTCCCATACGCCACTCGTATATCAGTGCAATTAATAAGATGCCGATGAATACTGAATTGGCAAAAAAAGCCGGCCAGCCAGTGTCTAATACCACCGCTGCCCACACATAGATAAATACCGCTTCCATATCAAAAATAACAAACAGGATCGCGACTAAAAAATAGTTGACGCTCCAGCGTATATTGGTATCTCCATGGGCAACAATACCGGATTCGAAAGGCATTACATTTTTGCGCGGGTTTATTTTAGGATTGAGCAGATGAGAAATAACCAACATAGTGAAGGTCAATAATATTATTGCCAAAAAATAGATAACAAAAGCCATTGAAATCATATCGACTCCTAGAACACTACTGCTAGCGGTGAGGCCAGTGTTTATTTAACGTTCTGATTTGTCTTCTGGGACATCAAAATCTTTTATCGCTTTGAGAATACTGCGTACACTTAGTTGGCCGATGAACTTGCCTTCTTCCACTATGGGAATACGGCGTCTTCTATCGGTGACCATACGTTTTGCTACTTCAAGAATATCGACGTGAGATGTCACTGACTCTATTTCAGCGGACATGAAATCTGCGGCAGTACCACCCACTTCATTGTAATAGCTACCATCAAGAATGGCTCGCAAGCAATCAATTTCAGAAATAACACCAACCAAATTTTTGTCTTCATCAACCACAGAGGCACCTGAAACTTTATGCACTATGAGTTCGTGAATAACATTAAAAATATTGGTGTCGGGTTTTACTACAACGGGTTGTGCCGTCATATAATCTAGAGCATTGACTGACCTAAACATATGGACTCCTCCCTATTAAGTAATGGGGTAAATCTCATTTAATTATAGTGTCTGTTTGCATTTTGTCCATTGCGATTGGTGAGCTACTTAAAATTTTGTAGTCTTGGCAGGCCAATAAATCACAGGATATAAACCTATAATATTGATTACTAATTATTTTCTAACAGCACTAATTTAAGAAAATAAAATTTCTTGGGAGTATTTTCTCGCTCAATTTGGCTGATTGACATAATACGGGGAGGGCGGTATCGATATAACAAGTGTTAGTACAATAACCATAGAATTCGACCTTGAAGATCAGACTGTGCCTCATTCATTTATGGTATACGAATGGGTGCCTGTAAATATCTCGTTAGCAGCATTAATCAGGTATTTTAGCTTAGATCATCTCGGTGTTTCGATCTTGGAAAAAGTGACAGAAAAACATCTCAATATAGACAGTGGTAGAGCTTCAGTGCAATGCAAATAATTCCATTTTTAGACATTATAGACTCAATTATAGCTGCAAAATCAAACACAATAAGTAGTATTAATTAATTGTCTTATATCATTGTTTTATAACATATAATATTAATTATATTTGCGGTTGTTATAAGCTGTTTTAATTTGCTAAAATTGCCCTTAAGCGCAACCAGACTTGCCCTTTTTATAAAACGGAATAAGGCATTTGAGAATGGCCTCAGGATTTTCTTCCGGCGCAAAATGACCACAATCAATGGCTTGGCCTTGAACATTATCAGCCCAATTTCGCCACAGCCCCAGCGGATCACCGGTTTGTGCAGGAAAACCATTGGTCGCCCAGACAAAAAACAACGGCGCTGCTATTTTATGTCCGTTCGCTCGATCTTCTTCATCAAGTTGGCGATCTATTGTTGCGCCAGCACGATAATCTTCGCACATGGCGTGGATACGTTTTGGTTCTCGAAATTGTTTGCGGTAGCTTTCCAAAGATACTGGATCGAAAGCATCTAAAGTATTACCTTTGGTCCAACTTTTAAGCGTCCAATCTAGATAAGCGACGGGGTCCGCTGCGATCATATTTTCTGGCAGCGGGTGAGGTTGCGCTAAAAAAGTCCAATGATAGGCCTTCATTGCCATTTGTGCATTGAAATGAGCCCACATATCAGCTGTTGGAATCACTTCGATAATGCCAATCCGGTTTATACCTTCCGGGTGATCTAAGGCCATTCGATAAGTTACCCGGGCACCGCGATCGTGCCCGAGTACAGAAAAGACTTTATAACCAAGCTGCTGCATCAGTCCAACCATGTTTTGTGCTATTTGACGTTTGGAATATTGCCGATGATCTTTATCTGACTTTGGAATTCCACTCTCGCCATAACCGGGAAGGTCTGGCACTATACAAGTGAAATGTTGAGAGAGGTCAGGGGCTATTTTACGCCAAGCTGCATGTGTTTGGGGATAGCCATGCAGTAACAATAATGGCGCCCCTTGGCCACTTATGTGTACGCTTAAGCGTATTCCATCAACGTCAATAAAGGATTGTTTAAATCCGGATAGGCTGGATTTAGGCATTATTTACATGTCCTTGTCACAATCAATTTGGTCACAATAGATTAACATTTTTTCTAGGATAATTAAACCCTTATGTTAATAATATCAAGTAGTGCTTCAAGTGCTAGGATACTAATTTGGGTTGAATTGATTACGATTATAATCTGAGAAAATGCCAATCAGTTGCTTGTCTGAAATGATAATGGCGTTGAACTACCAGCAGAATGCGCTCGATTAATTAGCACCATTAGGTTAAATAACAGAGGCAGACAAATACCAATTGAAACTAAATAATGTTGAGCGCTGAAAACCAGCTCTTTATAAAATCTATTAAACATCTCTGTCTGCAGGGGATTGCTTTTTGATAGACATAAATGAGATAGAATGTAACGCAGGCGGTTCAAAAATTTCACCAAATTGCCTGACTTAATATCCTGATCAACAACCTAGGAAGGTATCCAGGGTGGCCTTTATTTAACAATGTTGAGTCGAGGAGGCAGCGCCGTTGTAAAACCGCTTATAGATAGAAGCATCAGAAATAATTGGGCTGCTATCTATAAGGCAACTTTGTCGGAACTTTTTGGATCGACTTTTATACTGAAGAATCCAGCAGTTTAAATTTTGAAAGCATCATTTTCAAATGTTCCGCTTGTGTTGATAATTGCTCTGCGGCAGCTGCACTATTGTGGGCAGCTTCGCTATTTTCCTGAGTGATCGCGTCTATGCCACTGATCCCTTTGTTAATCTCCTCGGCTCCGATTGCCTGTTCGTTGCTGGCATTAGTTATTTCCTGCACTAATGTAGACGTTTTGCTTATATGCTCGAAAATAAGCTGCAAACTTTCTGCAGTCTCTCCTGCAATGAGGCTACCGTGTTTCGTTTTAACAACCGATAGCTCGATCAGTTTAGATGTCTCTTCAGCGGCAACTGTACTGCGTGCCGCTAAATTTCGCACTTCTTCAGCAACCACAGCAAAGCCTCGACCTTGCTCTCCCGCTCTTGCCGCTTCTATGGCTGCATTGAGTGCCAACAAGTTAGTTTGAGCAGCTATTTCATCAATAGTGGTAATGAACTGGGAAATTTGTTGGCTGGCACCGGTGATTTCTTCCATGGCTTTGACCATCAGATTCATTTTTTCACTGCCTATTTTAGATTCACTCTGAGCTTGAGAAACGAGCTCGTTAGCTTGATTGGCATTTTGAGCATTATCATTAACTTGATGGCTTAACTGGTTCAACGAGGCTGATATATTCACTAAGTTTTCTGCCTGGGTGGAGGCCCCTTTGGAAAGTGCAGCGCCGCCTTCGGATACACTGATACTCCCTTGGGAAATCTCTTCACTTGCCGTCTGCGTTTGGCCTAGTACATCATTTAAGTTCGCTGTCATCTTTTTCAATGCAAGCCCTAGAGAGTCATTGTCAGAAGCTAATTCGACGGGGTGATTTAACTCTCCCGCGGCTATTTTTTCTGCCAATTCGACTTTTACTTGTAAGTAACTTTTCATGTTTTTCATTGCAGCAAAAATACCTCGATCTTCACCTTCACTGGTTAATGACATTGATAAATCACCGCTCGCTACCCTATCGGCAATTTTTGCAATGTACCTTGGCCTGCCACCCAGCAAGTCCGCTACATGATTTGTCAAGTACACAGAAAACAGCGCTCCGCATATGACTGCCAATACAGTACCCAATATTGTGGTATAAATGACCTCATCTTCAGTGTCTAAAAGCAATTGATTTCGCACAGTCATTAAACTGCGCTCTCGCTCTTTAAAGGTGGCTATTTGACTGCGGAATTTGTCGAAATAGACTTTGCCTCTTGCCTCACCCACCAGATCAGCCATATCATCCATGGTTTTTGCATTACCAATGCTTCGGCGCAGCGCTATTTGTTCTTCAACCACTAAAGTTACCCATTGATCTATCGTCTCTTTGCTTTGTCCCAACAGTGAAACTTGGGCCGGGTTATCTGACACTGTCTGCATTAGATCATTGATCAATTGATTAAACCTGACCTTGCCACCTGCATAAGGCTCAAGGAATTCATCTTTTCCGGCGAGTAAAAACCCACGCATCCCTGTTTCCATATCGACCGCAGCGCCGACTATCGCTTGAGCCTGAGCAATGACAATATAAGTGTGCTCTACCCAATCGGTCAGTTCTCTAAGCTCATCAATATCAGTACTGGTTTTGGCTTTTGCCTGACGCGTTTTCATTAATTTTCTTTCACGTTCAATAAATGTCTTTAACTGTTCCCTGAACTTGTCAAAAAATTGCTTGCCCTTTGTTTGCTTAATAACATCCGACATATCGTTCATCGTTTTTGAGTCACCAATGATGGTCCTTAAAGCAATAACCGGTTCGGTGACGTTTTTTTGCCATCCAGCAAGCGTGTCTGCAATTTCTGCGAGTAAGGTAACTTGCTCTGGGTTATCTGAAACAGTATTAGAGAGGGTAGCAAGCAGCGATTCAAATGTTGCCTTACCGTTATTATAAGGATCCAAAAAGTCAGCTTTACCGGCCAGCAGGAAACCTCGCATACCGGTTTCCATATCAACGGCGGCAGCTTCTATGCTGGAAGCTTCAGCAAGTACCACATGCGTATGGTCAACTGACTCAAAATTTGCGATTAATGACCTGACACTGGTTAAAACCACGACGGCAATTGATAGCATTAAGAAAAGAATAAGACCATATCCAAAGAGTAATTTTACTTTAAAACTCAGTCGGTTAAACATTTCTCTCTCTCCTTGATTTAAAAATCAGCAGGCATTTTCTGTCGATTTTATATGTTCAATTATTTCACTAAACTAACAAGTAATCCGGACCCAATGATCCACAATTACTTACCTAAACCCGAAAATTTAGAGAAGTACCAGTCAGTATAGTAGGTTTTACAGAAATATCCTCTTTGGTTATCAGGTATATGAAAATTGGTGGGTTATCATTTATTTCAAGACGAACAAGGGCGGCATATAACCGTTGATGGAAACCCAAGTTATTACAGCAGAGCTAGTGATTTATCTAATTCCGGGATAAATCTCAAACCTATGCCGGTGATTATGCTTGTTCAGTTTACCGGTCTGATTGCTGTCCCCAGATATGTAAGAAAATGCAGTCGCTGGTAGACAGTTGCGGCCCCGCTTGGTGTTTTGGTGATGATTGGGTTTCTTATATCGGGTTTCAAGCAAGTAATGTGCCTGGAATACTATATCCTCAATGGCTTGACGGGCCGTATTATTGGCTTGATCACCCTGCCTAATATACTGGAGGCGTTCAGGTTAGTCATGATCATTGTTTGGATCAAGGTCTGGCGTGAAAGTTATTGAGGAACCAGTAAACGTCCAATGGGTCACCCGATCCAATATTCGGTGGCAAACCAGGGAAAATAATCAGGACCCTTAAAAAAGAGCCCGATATGCTACGGGCTTTAATCGGATGGGCCGAGTGCTGTCGTTCTAAATTTACTCCTCTTCGGTTTTGTACAGTACTAAATTTTTCAGGTAAGTTATGAGAGACTCTTTCTCTCCCTGGGCTAATGCATTGAATCTATCCCGTGACTGAGCGCTTTCACCACCGTGAAAGCGGATAGCTTCCGTCAGTGTTGTGGCGCGTCCGTCATGCAGGTAGGGAGGGGTGGAGCCAACACCCCATAACTCTTTGGTTATAAAAGTGGCTGCTCCAGTACCGGCTTCATCTATAGATTCAGCCAGCGCTGGGCCCATATCATGGCGCTTCAAGTCGCCAAACAAACGTACGATGGCAGCACCTTTGTCATCGCTCTGGAAGTTACCGAGGTGGGTTGTTGTACCGTCCTGGTGGCTAATGATGTTATCAGGCAAGTCCCGGGTTAGATCGAAAGTGATAGGCTGCAAAGGGTCGACACCTTTGCTCAATGGATCTTGACCGGCAGGGAATATTTTGTCTCTGTAGTTAGGGTTGAGACTAGGTTCCCGGAAAATTGGGTCATTAATAACGAGCTGGGGTTTATGACAACTGTTACAGCCTGTATTGGAAAATATCCGTTCGCCCTTCTTAATTTGGTCTAATTCCTCTGCACTTAGTGGGGGTATCACGCCAAGTTGAGCCAGTTCTTGGCGAGTAGTA
>Ga0105355_10005313_pt1 | contig 10886 bp, 9 predicted proteins | sample GOMGulsemesocosm_2_FD_83508 | JGI IMG/M metagenome (GOLD analysis project Ga0105355, IMG submission 83508) | Methane-oxidizing microbial communities from mesocosms in the Gulf of Mexico - GOM9C Gulf of Mexico | ecosystem: Environmental > Aquatic > Marine > Cold seeps | place: Gulf of Mexico...
GATTTAATACATTTCTTACATTAACTTTAGAGTTGTCAAAATTTGAGCCTGGTAACTTCCAACTTTTTAGATAGGTAGAAATTGGTACATCTAAGTTTACTTTTCCAGTTTCTACTAATTTCATAACCCCCCAAGCAGTAAACATTTTAGAGATGGACCCTATATTAAAACCATCTTTAACAGTCACTTTATTTTGTAAATCCACATTAGCGTATCCAAACCCTTTTTTTACAATAACTTTTCCATTTTCTATAATAGCTATAGCTAAACCCGGTACTTTATGCTGTTCTAATGCTTTAGGAATTTCTATATTTAATGTTGAAATAAATTCTTTTTGTGTTTGTCCTTGAGATGTTATCATAGAAAATAATAAAATTCCGATAGTAATAAGCTGTTTCATAATTGTAATTAATTGTTTCATTTTAAATATTCTTTTTATATTTTGATGCAAACCTACCGTCTAAGTTTAGGCAGATAAATTATATTTGACAAGAGGATTCATTTCATTGATAACAGGATTGGTTTTCCTTGTAAGTGCATCTCATCCATAATAATGGTCGTTATACATACTAAAACGGCATCGTTATCAAATAAAGGTGTGCAGTAGATACAAACCCAATAGCTTCGTACTTTTAAACCAATAAATAATTATGATGACAACAAAAAAACTCTTTAATAGAAGTGGATTATTATCAGTAGGAATCATCATTTTGATGGTACTCTTTAAAGATGCAAAAAGCGAGCTTTTCATTTTCTTATCACTTTCTTTGGGTGGTGTTATACTCTTTTCTATTCTCTATTTCCTTTTTGAACAAGAAAAAGAAACCCCATCTAAAATTCCAGTTTTATATAAATACATATTCTACGGAATAAGTATCCCTATATTAATAACTACAATTAATTATACTAAAGATGGTGGAAAAGGCTTTATTTTTCAAAGTTCAAGAGTATTATTAGCGATAGAAATTTTTTATATAATCTTCTCATCGATTTATAATCATATAAAAAAAATAAAGGATTTAAAGGGCGAAAAAACAACGGCTGAATTAATATTACTGAAAGAACAAATCAATCCTCATTTCTTTTTTAATTCGTTAAACAATCTGTATTCATTAATTAAAAAGGATCCAGATAAAGCGCAAGAGTATGTGTTAAAGTTATCTGACATGATTCGATTTACGGTGTATGAAGGGAAAAAAAATACTGTTTCTTTAAAAGATGAAATTACTTATTTGAAAAATTATATTGATTTAAATGTATCTAGATATCATAAAAACATCGACATTCAATTTAACGATCATATAGAAAATGATTGTACACAAATTGCACCTTTACTTTTTATTATTCTTTTAGAAAATGCGTTTAAACATGGTGTAGAAATTTTAACTGATAATGCTTTTGTACAGATCAATTTTTCTCAAAGCGAAAACGAAATCTATTTCGAAATTAAGAACAATTTTGATGATACAGCTACTGAAAACACACCAGGTATAGGAATTGATAATCTAAAAAACAGGTTAGAATTACTCTATAAAAACAAATACACCTTTAACCTTTCAAAAGATAAAAATGTATATTGTACTTCTCTAAAAATTAATTTAGCATGATAAAATACATCATTGTTGATGACGAAGTTGCAGCTCATAATAACATTGAAGAGTTTGCTAACAACCTAACGAACTTAAGGCTTTTAAAGAACTGCTACAATGCATTTGAAGCCATCAGTTTTTTAAACACTACCCATGTAGATTTAATTTTTCTAGATATTAACATGCCCAAACTTTCTGGTTTTGATTTTTTAAAAACACTCGCAAAACCACCACATATAATTGTATGTTCTGCGTATTCTGAATTTGCTATTGAAGGTTATGCCTTTAACATAACAGATTACTTATTAAAACCTTTTAGTTTTGACCGGTTTTTAACTGCTGTTAACAAAGTAAATTCAATCAAACAGCAACCAATTGTACAATCGATACGAAAAGAAGACAAACAGCATGAGCGTCTCTTTTTAAAAGATTCTAAAAAACATTACCAAGTAAAATTAAGTGACATTTTTTATTTAGAAGCATTTGGTAATTATGTAAAAGTGTATTTAGAAGACAAAACAATTATTACACAACAAACTTTAAGTCATTTTAATGCTGTGCTGTCAAAAGATGATTTTGTACAAGTACATAAATCATTCATTGTTGCAATTCAACATATCAATTTAATAGAAGGCAATTTAATTCATATTGATACGTATAAAATTCCCATTAGTAAAACCTATAAAATGAATGTTAATCAGTTTTTAAAAGGATAAAGCCTGTCAAAAAATGTTTTTAACAGGCTGTATCAATTCAAATATTAAAGTTTAATTTCTATTACTTCTGTTGGCTCTTCTATTTTTATCAGAAGGTTTTTGGTTGAATTTATATACAAAGCTCAATGAAAAACGCTGTGCATTTCTACTTCTTTCTTGGTTAATCTTATAAGTATCTCCAACAATTTCTTGTATATCTGTCCGTGTATTTAAAATATTTGAGGCGTTAAAAATAAGACTTCCTTTGTTCTTTAAAATGCTCTTACTAATTCCGAAATTTAAGTTTGTAATTGGTTCTGTTGTAATTTGGGCATTGCTACGTTCTCCTTGATAATATAAACTAGTTTGCATTCTTGTACTCTTAGATACTTTTATGTTTGTAGTAAAATTCACAAACCATGTATTGTCAGAAAATGCTGCATCTTTACCATCAATTATTCCATTTTGCTTGTAAGAATACAAATTAAAATCACTGTTAAAACGTAACCACTTTAATGGACTTAATGATGCTGATAACTCAACTCCATAGCGCTTTTCTTCATCCAAGTTAATTGGAGATTGAATAAACACGCCATTTCCATCTTTTTTTGTTTCAAACTGAACTACATCTTTCGAATTTTGATAATATACAGAAGGGCTCAATCTTAATTTATTAATATTGTAAATAAACGAAACCTCAAAAGCATCTGTATACGTTGGTTTTAAACTTGGATTTCCTGTAAAGCGAGCCGTAAAATCTTTTAGTTCATAAAATGGATTTAAGAACCATAATGAAGGTCTATTAATTCGTTTACTATAACTCAATTGTCCACTTAAATTTTCTTTAAATTCATAGCCAACAGTTGCAGAAGGAAATACGTTTGTATACGTATTGTCTGTATCTAGAGAGTTATTTGATGCATTAATAGTAACATCTGTGTTTTCTAAACGCAATCCAACTTGGTAACTTACTTTATCTTTTTTTCCGTTTAATTGAACATAAGCAGAAGTTATTTTCTCTTTATATTTTAGCGTGTTGTCAATATTGTCAATCGTTTCAAAATTTCCATTTACAAATTCTTCTGCTAAAAAATAATTCGAAATATCTCTACTTTCAAATTTCGCTCCAGTTTCAAAATTTGCTAATGTACTTATTGGGGTTTTATAATCCATTTGAAAAGCGACATCATTTGTTTCTCCAGTTCCTCTTGTTTGAATCGTAGAAATTGATGTTGCTGTAGGAAATGTTTCATCTGTTTGTAACTTCCATTTTTTCTCACTATTCCAAAAATCATATTGAAAGTCCATGGTAAAGCGTCTTCCTTTCGTTTCAAACAACTTTGTGTAATTTGCTTCAATTTGATTGTAATCTCTTATCTCTTTAGAGTTCCCAGTAGTAAACAATGACTGTGTTTTTGTTCCAGAATTTGAAAAATCATAGTTTAAATACGTAACATCGGTATCTTCAGTTTCATTTCTATAATACGCAACTGTAATGGTATTTTTATCATTAAATGAATAATCTGTTCCAACATAATACATTTTACCATCATCATGTCTGTTTTCATCTTCATCTTGATTTAAATCGGTTGTAATACCATTGGTAGTTGTTACTTGTTGCTTTGTATACGTTCCTTCATAATCAGTATAACGCGTTCCAAAATTTGTAAAAAAATTGAACTTATTGGTTTTGTAGTTAATGTTACCATAAGCCCTATAATCATCTGGAATACCTGATACCAATCGTACTTGACCATTCATCCCCGATTTTCTATTTTTCTTTAAAATAATATTGATAATACCCGCCGCACCTGATGCATCATATTTCGCTGATGGGTTGGTAATTACTTCTACACTATGAATAATATCTGCAGATATTTGTTCTAAAGCCTGAGACTGTGTTAAAGCAGATCTACGTCCATTAATAAGTATTTGAACATTGTTGTTTCCCCTTAGGCTAACAACGCCTGTTGGGCTTACATTCACAGAAGGTACATTTCCTAAAACATCTGTAGCAGCACCATTTTGAGAACTTAAATCTTTACCTACATTAAATACTTTCTTTCCAAGTTTTAACGTCACTTCAGATTTTTCTCCCTGTACAATAACTTCCTCTAATGCGGTTGCATCTTCTTTTAATTGGATGGATTTCAAATTTACTTTTCTAGCTGAGTTACTTATAGAAACACTTCTTGTATTTGAAATAAAACCGATGTATTGCACTTCCAAATTATACCTACCAATAGCAATTTTGGTAAACCGAAATCCCCCATTTTCATCCGTTACCGTTCCTTCAACTAATTTTTGATTGCTATCTTTTAAAATAACAGATGCGAAGGGAAGTGTTTCGTTTGTGGTACTTACAATTTTTCCTTGTATCGTGCCAATTTTTTGTGAATTTTGAGAAAATGCGGTGATGCTTACTAACAAACATCCCAGAAAAATAAGTATTGACTTCATATTATATATTTAATTTTGAAGCAAATCTCAATAAATCCCCTTGTTTTCTGTTGGTTTTATATGCGAACGGCTCTATGATTTTATGAACTGCTCTATGTTGTCTTAATTTTATCTTAGTTTTGCTTTAGTAATTCTTAACATATGAAATTCAATAACCTATATCGTGTTGCATTTATTTTGATAGTGTTGGTGAGTACTTCTTGTCATCATAAATCATTGTCATGGAAAGGAGAAATTGTTTATAGTTTAAACAATCAAAACTGGGAAAATAAAATTGACCTTAAAGGAGGTGAAGTGTTTTTTACCAAAACTGAAATCGAAATTGTTCAAAGTCCAGTAGAATTTCAAACTTTTGGGCTTAACCTTTCAAACACCTTTGGCGAGTTTGAAATATTTTGGGATGGCGTACTAATAGGTAAAAATGGAAACCCCGGTAAGGAATCTAAATCAACTTTAACGGGTGCTATGTGGCGAGCCTATAAAATACCAAACCATTTATCTCAAAAAGGAACACATCAATTAGTACTAAAAAGAAGCCTATTCCATGCCCCAGAATACACCGGACTCAATGCTTTTGTCAGTGATTATGATTATTTATTAGAACATCCATTAATTTACACTGCCTTCATGCATATTTTTGCGGGTGGATTTCTATTGGCAGCTTTGTATTTCTTTTTCCATTATTTAGGGAATAAAAGTGAAAAAACCATTCTCATTTTTAGTAGTAGCTGTTTTCTTTTTTTTGGGTTGATTTTGATGGAGTTTATACGAACATATATTTCAATTCATTACAGTCAACATGCGATACGAATGGAAATCATTAGCTATTTAACCTTTTTTATTGCAATCTTGGTTCCTCTTTATTTTTCATTGCAATTTTCGTTTCCTAAACAGAAAGTCATTTTAATGCTATATACAGGCTTCTTAATATATATATTCTATAGAAACCACCAGCGTTATGATGACACCTCCTACAACATGGCATTAACCATGTGGTTCTTTTCTTTTGCAATTGCGTTACACGGTGTGTACAAAAAATATAAAGGAGCATTCATTGTATTACTCGCCCTGCTTATTTGCGCTTTCATTAACAATATATCCTATTTTGATACGAGTTTATTTGCTGGTTTTGGTGTCATTGTGTTGGGCATGCTTTATATCCTCTCAATCAAAGCTAAAGAACAACGATTGGCTTATGAAAACTCTTTATTGCAATCAACCCGACTACGGACAGAATTGCTAAAAAAGAGCATTCAGCCTCATTTTTTAATGAATACTTTAACTTCTTTAATTGATTGGGTAGAAGAAGCCCCAGATAAAGGGGTGTTGTTTATTGAAGCTTTGGCAGCTGAATTTGATGTCTTAAATCAGGTAGAAAACGAAACATTAATTCCGATTTCCCAAGAAATAAAATTGTGTAAAAGTCATATCAGTATTATGAAGTTTCGCAAAGAGGTCGATTATATTTGGGAAGATGAAGGAATTAACGAAAATATAAAACAGCTAATTCCGCCTGCAGTAATTCATACCTTACTAGAAAATAGCATAACACATTGCTTACCTTCAGATGAAAATAAGATGGGCTTTAAGCTCATTGCATTTACCACTACCAACACACAAGAATACACCTTTTTAACTTTTGGAAAAATTAGAAACCAACAAAAAAGCACGGCAGATGGCACCGGTTTTAAATACATCAAAGCACGGTTAACAGAAAGTTATGGAGAAGATTGGACATTTACTTCAGAAGCAACAAATGAAGGCTGGAAAAATACCATTACAATTCAAAAATAAGAATGAACATATTAATCATAGAAGACGAAATTAGAATTGCCAAGCGTGTTGAAAGAATGACCAAAGAGTTTTTCTTAAATACCTTAAAAAAAATCACTTCTGTTCAATCTTTAGCAGAAGGTTTAGAATTTATAAAAACCAATTCGTTAGACTTAGTCCTTTTGGATTTGAACCTAAATGGAGAAAACGGATTTGACGTATTACAAGAAACAGCTTCAGGCGCTTTTCACACCATAATTATCTCTGCAAACAAGCATGAAGCTTTAAAAGCCTTTGAATTTGGTGTATTAGATTTTGTTCCAAAACCGTTTAATAAAGAACGCATTGAGCTCGCGTTCAATAGAATTGTAAAAAAAGAAGAAGTCGGTACAGAAAACCTACAATTTTTAGCGGTTAAAAAGCGTGGCGGAATACACCTTGTAAACATTGAGCACGTGAATTATATCAAAGGAGCTGGTGTATATACAGAGATTTTTCTAACAAACGGAGAAAAAGAATTGCATGATAAATCCTTAGAAAAGCTCTCTCAGTTATTGCCTAAATCATTTGAACGCATTCATAAATCGTATTTGGTAAAAACGACACAAATAAAAGAAATCATTGTAAAAACGGGGAGCCAATATGCTGTCGAATTACATAATGGAGAAATACTTCCAATAGGAAGAACAAAATACAAAGCACTCAAAGAAACTCTTTTTAACTAAAAAATCCTGTACATGTTTGTACAGGATTTTTTATATATACTATTGTTCTTAGTTCATTCCTCCATCAACAGATAAGGTTTGTCCTGTAATATAACCACTCATATCTGATGCTAAGAATACACAAGCATTGGCAATATCATCTGGAGAACCTCCACGCTTTAACGGAATAGAATTTCTCCATCCTTCTACAGTTGCTTCATCTAACTTCGCAGTCATTTCAGTTTCAATAAAACCTGGAGCAATTACGTTTGATCTAATATTTCTAGAACCTAATTCTAAGGCTACTGACTTAGAAAAACCAACGATTCCTGCTTTTGACGCTGCATAATTCGCTTGTCCCGCATTCCCATTAATTCCAACAATAGAACTCATATTAATAATAGATCCATTGCGTTGTTTCATCATTGGACGAATCACTGCTTTTGTTAAGTTGAAAATTGATTTTAAGTTAACTTCGATTACTTTATCAAAATCTGCTTCAGACATACGCATTAGCAAATTGTCTTTTGTAATTCCCGCATTATTGACCAAAATATCAATAGTTCCAAATTCTTTTAAAACATCGGCCGCTAATTCTTGAGCTGCGTCAAAAATAGCTGCATTTGATTGATACCCTTTTGCATTCACGCCCAAATCTTTCAATTCTTTTTCTAAAGCTATGGCTGCATCTACAGAAGAACTATAGGTAAACGCTACATTTGCCCCTTGTTGCGCAAACATTACAGCAATTCCTCTACCAATACCTCTTGTGGCACCTGTAATAATTGCTGTTTTATTTTCTAATAATTTCATATCTAAGTTGTTTGATTTCTATTATACGTCAAATATACTAATCTTTATCTTTTTTTAAAGACGAACGCTTATCTAAAAGAAATTCCCGTAAAACTGAAAGTTAATCAGTAGAAACGGGAATTGTATATTTTAAATACGATAGGTATTTAATGTTCTATTTTAAAACTTCAGCAATCATTTCACCAATTTTTGCAGGAGAACTCACTACGTGGATTCCATTTTCTGCTAAAATTTTCATTTTTGCTTGTGCGGTATCATCTTCGCCTCCAACAATTGCTCCAGCATGACCCATTGTACGTCCTGCAGGTGCTGTTTGTCCAGCGATAAACCCAACAACTGGTTTTCTATTACCATCGGCTTTAATCCATTTCGCAGCATCTGCTTCTAATTGACCACCAATTTCACCAATCATTACAATTGCTTCTGTTTCATCATCATTCATTAATAACTCAACTGCTTCTTTAGTAGTTGTTCCAATAATTGGATCTCCACCAATACCAATAGCTGTTGTAATTCCGTATCCTTGTTTTACAACTTGATCAGCAGCCTCATAGGTTAAGGTTCCAGATTTTGATACAATACCTACTTTTCCTTTTTTGAAGATAAATCCTGGCATAATACCAACTTTAGCCTCATCTGGCGTAATTACTCCTGGACAGTTAGGACCAACCAATCTACAGTCTTTAGTATCTATATACGCCTTTACTTTTACCATATCAGCAGTTGGAATTCCTTCTGTAATACAGATAATTACTTTGATTCCTGCATCAGCAGCCTCCATAATTGCATCGGCAGCAAAAGCTGGTGGTACAAAAATAATAGTCGTATCAGCTCCTGCATTTTCTACAGCATCTGCTACCGTATTAAAAACGGGTTTACCAAGGTGCTCTTGACCTCCTTTACCTGGAGTTACACCTCCAACTACGTTCGTTCCGTAATCTATCATTTGACCAGCATGAAAAGTTCCTTCACTACCAGTAAAACCTTGTACTATAATTTTTGAATCCTTATTTACTAAAACGCTCATTTGTTTTTTGTTTAATCTAAATTATATATCAATTGGAAACCAATTGTTTTAATGCCACAAAAATAGTTCTTTGAATCGTATCAAAAAAAGATTTTCATCACAAATTATTTGTTTTTTTGCTCTTTTAAAAATCGTTTTATCTGAGCCATTTCCTTTAATTTTTCTCTTGATTCGGAAACTGGTGTTCCAAAATAACTCTTTCCACCTTCTACAGATTTTGTAACCCCTGTTTGACCAAGAATAATTGCTCCCTTTCCAATGGTAATGCCACTATTAGTTCCTACCTGTCCCCAAATAGTAACTTCATCTTCAATAATAACGCATCCAGCAATACCTGTCTGTGAGGCGATTAAACATTTTTTTCCAATAACTGTATCATGCCCCACATGAACTTGGTTGTCAATTTTAGTACCTGCCTTAATTGTTGTATCTCCAGTTACCCCTTTATCTATGGTACAAGAAGCCCCTAAATCGACAAAATCTTCCAAAACAACGCGCCCCCCTGAAAGTAACTTATCAAATCCAGTAGGCCTATTTTTATAATAAAAAGCATCTGCTCCTAAAACGGAATTGGCATGTATGGTAACATGGTTCCCAATTACACAATTATCATAAATTGCCACATTGGGATGAATAACACAGTCTTTACCAATCGTTACATTATTTCCAATAAATACATTTGGCTGAATGATGGTATTCTCTCCAATGATTGCAGATGTAGCAATGTTCGAAGTAGCAGCGATAAATGGGTTGAAATGGGTGGTGATTTTATTAAAATCTCGAAAAGGATCCTCAGAGATTAACAATGTTTTTCCTTCTGGACATGCCACTTCTTTATTAATTAAAATAGTTGTGGCCGCAGAGTTCAATGCCTTATCATAGTATTTCGGATGATCAACAAAAACAATGTCTCCAAATTCTACTACATGAATTTCATTAATTCCTGTGATCGAAAAATTGGGATCACCTACAGCTTCAACGTCCAATAATGAGGCTATTTGCTGTAAGGTTTGAGGTGTTTTAAATTTCATAGAAAAAAGATTCCCGCTAATTGCGGGAATAGTTTGATTTATTCTTTGACACGTTCTTGATACGTACCTTTGGTGGTTTCTATTTTAATCTTATCACCTTCATTAATAAATAAAGGTACATTTACTTTAGCGCCAGTTTCTACTGTTGCAGGTTTGGTTGCATTTGTTGCAGTATTCCCTTTTAGCCCTGGCTCTGTTTGTGTAACTTCTAACACCACACTTAAGGGCATATCTACAGATAACGGCATGTCGTCTTCTGAGTTAATGATGATTGTAACAACTTCACCTTCTTTTAATAATTCAGGTGCATCTAAAACAGTTTTTTGCAATGCAATTTGATTGTAATCATTGGTATTCATAAAATTATATGAATCACCATCAGCATATAAAAATTGGAATTTTTGTGTTTCTACACGTACATCATCTAACTTTCTTCCGGCCGGAAACGTATTATCGATCACTTTTCCATTTGTTACACTCTTTAATTTTGTTCTAACAAAAGCGGGACCTTTTCCTGGTTTTACATGTAAAAATTCTACTACTTTGTAAATATCGTTATTGTATCTGATGCACAATCCGTTTCTAATATCTGATGTTGTTGCCATTTATTTATTGTTATGGTTTATTTCTAATTTTATGTTGCCGAATATCCTTTCATAATTCCACGTTGTGAATTACGAATAAATAAGGTGATTTCATCTCTTTCTGGAGTTGCTTCCATCTCCCCTTCAATGATTTCTAATGCTTGTGAATTGTTATAGTTTTTTTGATATAAAATTCTATAAATGTTTTGA
>Ga0105355_10005315_pt1 | contig 10884 bp, 8 predicted proteins | sample GOMGulsemesocosm_2_FD_83508 | JGI IMG/M metagenome (GOLD analysis project Ga0105355, IMG submission 83508) | Methane-oxidizing microbial communities from mesocosms in the Gulf of Mexico - GOM9C Gulf of Mexico | ecosystem: Environmental > Aquatic > Marine > Cold seeps | place: Gulf of Mexico...
TATTTGCGATCTTTCATGCAGGCTAATTATGTGAATAAGACCTTAGTGCTTAAATTAGTCGCCATCACTGAAGTTTAGGCCTAAATTGATATTTAACGCTTCAGGTATTTCGCGTTTAAAATTACCATCTATTGTTTTAGCTGAACTTTTCATATCGATTGTATTTTCTTCATCAAGTGCAGTTTGCTATGTCTGAAAGTTTTCTTGCAATATAGCTACTGTTTGTTCAAAGCGATTATTTTTCATAATATGATTGAAGCTGATTTTTGTAGTCTCAGTACCTGCTAAAAGTTCTTCGGTATTATTTAATGAAGCGTTAAGAGCTTGCCAAATATCTCCAGACAGCTGAGATACATCTATCGTTAAATCACGTAAACCCAAGTAATCATAAAATTCTTGAACTGAAACTGTAATCTTTTCAATGGCAGCTTCTCCCGTCTCATCATCTAGAAAAGATTCAAGCTGGTTGTTCACTAATAACTCGCGATAATTACTTCCTGTGTCTCGATAGTCAGTATTCCAGCCCTGCACAATAATATCCGCGCGGCGTAACAGTTCAGTACTAAAGCCTGTTAGAAGCTGGCATTTGCGGGTATTGGCAAGGTACTCGTTTATTATGCCTGCTTTAACCAATGATTGGCTGGCAGCATCTTCGAATAAAGAAACTTCTAGTGCTAATAGACCGACATACTTAAAACTCAAGCTTGAAAAAGTTTCTGCAGTGATTTCACTATTGTCGGCGAGTAGGCTATCAATTTTAGTACGTACTGTGGCTATATAGTCAGTACCGCATAAGCGGTAGGAGTCGATAAACGTGTAGGTTGGAAAGAGCTCACTATTAACCATTGGGCCAAAACGATAAGGTAATAGTTCAAACCAAGCTTGGTTCGTTTGTTGCCACTGGTTTTGTAAAGCGGTCAAATTATCTTCAGTCGTATTAGCCGTGATACAGAAATTTTGACTATCAGTAATTAGCTGATCGACTTGCTGCTGAAAACGAGTAGCGGCTGGAATAATCGTATTGTCGATCACTTCCGTTGCTGCGATGTTCAGTTCACTATTATGGCTATTAAGAGATGAGCTGCTGCCACCACATGCCGTTAGTAGAAAACTTATGCAAATTAGAATGCATACCGGTAAAAATCTATTCATTATATAAACCTAAATAATACTATTTTTAAAATGTTAACTATTACTCGATAACACTGAAATCATATGGTTATCCCAACTAGCTTTGGCAAAGCCAAGGCTCTTTTCTCTTTCAAGTTTAAGATTAGCTGCATTGATCTGGCGGATTTTACCTGCAGAGTTAGATAAAACGAAATATTTATTATCTTGGCTGATCGTTAGTCCACAAACATCATGAAAGGCATGGTAGCCCTGCAAAGATAAGTCATCTAGGTGCCAAAACATGGCCAGGTCACCTTTGGGGCTTGTAAAGGCAACTATTCGATGTTGATTATTGATCGCCACACTGCCCATATAGTCGTTGAGTTTAGTGGTTAAAGTTTCTGGCGCGTGCAGCATTTGAATATTCTCACCCGGTTTATGAATGGCGGCTAATGGGGTTAGTTCATTATGCTTCATACCCTTGCGTTGAACTTGAAGGGCGATGGCGACAGTGCCGTCGTCGGCTACATCAAGATGGCGGATACTGGCTTTTTTTTCCGCAACAAAATATTCACTTATCAATGCACCATTACGACTATCGATATAGGTTAAACTTGAACGCATAGACTCAAGGTTGAGAATTTTACGTCCTGAATCTGGGTGTGTTAATAGTCCGCCATTGGCAATGACTAGGGTTAAACCGTCTGGCATTAAGGCAATTTCATGTGGGCCTATTCCATGGCTATCAAACTCATTTATTAGCTCAAAGCTTTGCGCATCACGTACTGTAACTTTTCCTCGGCCGCTACTGATTTCGGATTCAGTACAAAATATAAAATTGCCATCGGCGCTAAAACAACCGTGGCCCTGCATGTGTCTGTCAGTTGCACTGGTGAAGTGGCCGTCTAACTCACCGCTTATAAGGTTTAAACGAATACCTTGCGTACCTGGGCGACGGGCAAACATAATGATATGTTCGGGCTTTGCTGGATTTTGTGCTAAACCATGGCCACGGAAATTGGCGAGTGCGAGATCATTTTTTCGATTATTGGGATTTACCCAGCCAAGAGCGTATTCATCGGGTTTGCGCCCTTGGGCAGACAACCAAATTTCTGGCTCGCTTTTTTCATCAGCCAGGCCAAACCAATCCCAGGCACTGTGACAAGTACTGGGTAGTGAACTGGCTAGGGTAAGCGCACCAGAGGTTAATAAACCGCGGTTAAACTTGCGGCGGGATATAGTATTTTTCATAACGAGCTATCGATACTAAATTTATCTCTAAAGAGATTGTTATAGTGAATTCACAAACCGAATCAAACTATCCCTGTCTGATTGAGTGAGCTGGACAAAATATTTTTTTGCTTGCTCGGCTTCACCGCCATGCCATAAGACAGCTTCTTCTATGCTGCGTGCGCGACCGTCGTGCAAAAATACTTTACTACCATTGATACTTTCTAATAAACCAACTCCCCATAAAGGGGCCGTGCGCCACTCATTGCCTGTCGCTAAATAATCTGGACGACCGTCGGCCAATTCTGGTCCCATGTCGTGCAGCAATAAGTCGCTATAAGGCCAGATCACTTGCGCAGACAAGTGCGGAGCATCGTCACTTTTTTGTGTGACGAATCTAGGATTATGGCATTGATTACAGCCAGTTTGGTAAAACAATTCACGTCCGGCCATGACCGACTCATTTTGGCTATTGCGTCTTTTTACTGGAGCAAGATCACGATTAAAGTTAATTACTAGCTCTAACAAGTTATCCGGTAATTCAACCCCTTCTTTGTCATTACCGTTAGGAATTTTTAAACAAGCCGCTTGTAAATCTGTGCAAGGTTGTTTCGGCGCTAAGGAGTTAGTAATACCTATATCGTTGGTAAATGCCCCGCCGACTATCATGGCCAAGGTTGGCTTATTGCTTTTTAAACCAAAACGACCCACCACTGTGGCTTGCTTCTCGACATCCCAAACTTTATTCACACGTCCTGATATACCATCGTTATTTTTGTCGTCGGCATCTGTTAATGCAATGAGATCCTGTTCAGCAATTAAGCCTAATAAACCCATGCCGTGAATGGTGGGTGCGACTCGTATACTGTATTGGGTATCTTCTCCTAATGGGCCATAACCGAGATATTGAAAATCTAGTTCGGGTTTGCGTAAAGAAACCTGATGTTGGTCTGGATAGGTGAAGGTTTCCTCTATCCAATTTATATGTACATAGGCTTCTGGTGGCACGTCATGTTTTATCGTGCCTGGCTTTTGCGAGTGTCTTAATTGATGTGCCAAAGAAACCGACTGCCCTTGAATCTGATCGCCGTACATTGGGTGAGGAATAACTCCGGCTTGCTTAATAAATTCAGAATTTGCTGATAAATCTTGTTGGTCGAATACCTTACTTAAACGTACTAAGGTTCCACGGATCGGTGTTTCGTTATTGCTCGGGATGAAACCTTTGCCACCTTTAACATGACACATTAAGCAGGTACGAGCGTTATATACTGGCCCTAAACCATCGCGAGCAAAAGTCACGGTGGGCGCTTTTACCCATGGTTGATTTGCTAAAGCTTTACCTGCGTGAAAATTGGGCTTTAATTTGTCGGCTAGATTGGCTGCAGGTAATTGCAAACTGGGTTGAATGTGATTGGCGACTGTCGTTTGGCCACCAGGATTGTTTTCTGCTTCTATGAATTTAGGCGCTGAGCGCTCAAGATAACTTGCGGCAGGATCTTTAGCTTGATCGCAAGCGCTGAGAAAAATAATGCTAGCTATGAATAAAACGACTTTCATAAATCCTACTTTGCATAAAACCTATTTTGTTAAAACTAATAGGCAAAAAAACGAAAAAATAATTGTTGGCAATAAGATAGCAGAAAGCCGAGCAGAGCTCGGCTTTCTAGATCAATAAAAAAGTTATTTATTGATGTTTTTTGCTAATAAATTAGCAACCTTCCGCAGACGTTGGGTTTGCAGTATCACAACCTGATGCATCAGATTCTACTACGATACCTAGACCGAGTTGGTCGGCAGCGGTTTGAATCAATCGAGATTGAGCATTCAACGATTTAATTGTCAGCGCTACTGCACCTTCTTCAGTTGGATTCTGAATTAATACGTCAAATGGTGTTCCGGCACGAGCTGAAGTGTCGATAGCAGTATAGTTTGTTTGAGTATCAGTCAGAGCTGTAGTCGTATCTGTTACGATAGTCGTTAAGCCAACTTCTGTTAGGTAATCATTAATACCATAGCCATCAACCGCGTTAGTTGTTGCGTCATCGCTACCGTTTAGGTCACTGTCGTAACCAGCATAGGTACCATAGAAGCTGTTAGAAACCCCTTCAGCGTTCAACCAAATATCACGGTGAGTATTATCAGAGAAGCAAGAGTGCTCATCTTCTTGGGAGTTAGAAGAGAATGCGATTTGCATACGTTCACCGGCTAGCTCACCTTCAGACAGTGTGCCCATGCCGTTAAGAATTTCAGTCAGCTTAGTCTTCGCGTCTGCTTCGTTAGTAAGTGTGGTGAAGTTAGCGCGATAGTTGTTTTCATCACCGGTTGCCCATTCAGCTTGCACGGCTTCAAGGTCAGCGATTAGCTTATCAACCACGACTTCTAAGTACATGTGACGTCGTGTTGCATTGGTATCAGTTGTGAAATCAGTAAGAGGGCGTTGACCAGCAGCAGCAGTAGCATTTACAGCTTCATCACGGTCAGTTCCGTCAGTAGTGCTTTGGTCAGTAGTATTTAAGTCTTGACCCCAAAGCAAGAATTCAATGGCGTGATAACCACTAATTACATCGTGCTCATCTTCGGCAGCAAGACCTTTTGCCAATAATGCATCGTTAATTACGATGTCAGTATTGCCAATAATAGTATTGGTATTCGCTTGCTGAGAGGAAGCATTGGTTACATCAATAACGGCTGTGATGTCATCACCAAAACCGTGTTCAGTCACACCGATTTGATCGTTATCAAAATCGTCGCCGTCGTTACCCGTATTAACGTAATCGATTAGTGCTTCACCTAGTGGCCAAGCGTTCAAGTCACCTTCAACATCTAGAGCGTCAACTGGAGAATTACGGAAACGGTAAACTTCTGTTTGACCATATGGTTCGCGAGCAACTAACCAGGCTGTTTTAGCGGCGGTTAGATTTTCAGCTGTTGAAGTAGCCTTAAAAGTTGCAAGTGCTACTTTCAATGCTTTAGCAGTTTCAACAGAGTCAGTATAAGCCGCATATGCGATGGCAGCATTAGTATTGACAACTAGCTGAGCCTTTTCCATGTTGATAGCAGGAATAGAACTATTGTTATCATCATCGCCACCACAGGCGATTAATAAAGAAGCTGAGGTAATACAGGCAGCTAATTTTAAAAATTTCATCGCATTAAATCCTATCTAATATTGAGGGGATATTCTCAGATTGATAATTGATCAACTGAATAATAATTGAGCGGTAAGGTAATACAAATGAAAATGATTTGCAATAACGTTATTGATACGAATCTTGACATAAGGCAATACGACTCATTACCTATACTGTTTAATTAGCGTAAGATTGCGCGCAATATTGATTCCTGTGAGGTATGGGTGACTATGAAGAAAGCAGTATTTGGTCTAGCTTTATCTGGCCTAGTATTAACGAGTTTGATGGGCTGTGATGGCGATTCATCGGCGGATACCCCTGAGTTGAGTAACAAAGTGCTCTTGGGTGAAAAATTGTATTCAGATAAAAACTTGTCTTTAAATCGGACACAATCCTGTGCGACTTGCCACAATCCAGAGCACGGTTTCATCGATGAAAGAACCAATGATGCGAGTCGAGATACGGGTAATGGCTTAGTTGCGAGTGCAGGTTCATTAGGAGACAACGGTACTTCAATTGGTGATCGCAATGCCCCGACAGCTGCTTATGCCGCTTTTAGCCCTGGGTTTCATGAAGGCAGTCGTGGTCGCTCCAATAAAATTATGGCGGACTTAGATATAGGTCCCTATCAAGGGTTCATGGGCGGGCAATTTTGGGATGGTCGTGAAGATGATTTAAAAGGTCAAGCCGGTGGACCACCGACTAACCCAGACGAAATGGCAATGCCGAGCAAGACCGCTGTGGTTGATCGTTTATTAGAAGATGCTGCCTATGTTGCAGGTTTTGAATATGTCTATGGCGCGGATATTTTTAATGATGTCGATAGTGCTTATTTGGCGATGGCAGAAAGTATTGGTGAATTTGAGAAAACTGATGGATTTGCGACTTTTGACTCCAAATACGATCGCACTTTCTTGAATACGAGTGATCCAGATTATTACGATTTACCTATTTCTTCGAAAGCGAGAACAGGACAAGTCTTATTTTTTGGTAGTAACTTATCTTGTGCTGCTTGCCACCAGTTGCAGCCCCTACGTATTAAAGAAGAGTTATTTACTAGCTTCGAATATCACAATATTGGGGTTCCAGAAAATACTGCACTTCGTACTCATAACGGTGTGACAGTATTGGATGAAGGTTTGTTAAAAAATCCGGCTGTTGATGCTGCATCTGAAAAGGGCAAGTTTAAAGTGCCTACATTACGCAATGTCGCGGTCACTGCTCCTTATATGCACAATGGTATTTTTAATGAATTGGACACTGTGATTCGTTTTTATCAGCATGCAAAAGATCGTGCCTTAAGCGTGACGGCGGGTGCAGTGAATAACCCTGAAACCGGAATGCCCTGGGGAGCCCCTGAGATCAACGATAATGTTGCTCATGACATCCTCGGGAAAAGTAAGCAAAATTTAGGGGATGGCGAAGTCGAAGCCATTGTGTGCTTTATCATGTTATTAACAGATGCTCGTTATGAGCATTTATTAGATGCTGAAAAAGTGACTGGCTGCCGTATTTAATGGATATAGGAAGTTAGTTAATCTCTGAGCAGCTTATTTTTTATTGAGTAAGCTGCTCTCTTGTTGATTTACCTTATTAAAAATACTTCTCATTTGTGTTTAAATACCAGCCATCACTCTTGTCGGAATTTATAAGTCTTGAATTACTTTCCTATTATTCGTTTTCTTTCTTTAACACTGATATTAGCCAGTCAAAACATTTTCTCTTGGGCAGAGCAAGGGATAGAGTTGGATAATGTATATATCACGGGCGGTAAAGATGAAGTATTGCAACAGCCTGGGTCAGCCACATTCATTGACGATGTGGCATTAGAGGCTTTCGAATATACCGATATTCATCGCGTATTAAATGCTGTACCCGGAGTGAATGTGCAAGAAGAAGACGGTTATGGATTACGTCCGAATATTGGCTTGCGAGGCACTTCACCTGAGCGCAGTAAAAAAATAACAGTGATGGAAGATGGTATTTTGTCAGGGCCTGCTCCCTATGCAGCACCAGCGGCTTATTATTTCCCGAATATTTCTCGCATGAGCGCTGTGGAAGTTTTTAAAGGTCCTTCAGCAATTCAGTACGGTCCAGCGACGGTTGGCGGAGCAATTAATATGGTTAGTCGTGAGATTCCGTATGAGTCTCAGGGTGAATTAGATGCTCAATATGGCAGTGATAACTTTCAGCGTTATAACTTGTATCAAGGTCAGCAGGTTGGCGATATCGGTTATCTAATTGAAGGCTTACGAGTGACTGCGGATGGTTTTAAAGACCTTGATGGCGGTGGTAATACGGGCTTTATTCGTAATGATGTCAATTTAAAAACCAGCTGGCAAAGTTTGGGTGAAATTAGCCAGTTGGTGATCTTAAAACTTGGTTATGCAGATGAAGATTCTAACGAAACCTATTTGGGTTTAACTCGTGATGATTTTAATGATGACCCATATCGCCGTTACGCGGCTTCTCAGTTTGATAACAGCAAATGGGATCATCAGCAATTTCAGCTGACTCACTTGTTAGAGTTAGAGACGTTAACGATTACAACCGATGTGTATAGAAATAATTTTGATCGTGATTGGTTTAAGGTGAATGGCTTTAATACCCATGATGGCGACCTCACTTTAAGCAAAATTTTAGCCAATCCAAATTCAGTAGAAAACCAGCCTTATTATGATGTATTAACGGGAGTGGCGGCGAGCAATGGTTCAAGTCAGCAATTACGTTTAGGTAATAACGGTCGCCAGTTTTACTCGCAAGGAATGCAGACTCGGATCAACCAAGAAATCGATATATTGGGTTTCGAAAATAACTTAGAAGTAGGTGTTCGACTTCATCAAGATCAAGTTCAGCGTCATCATACCGAGCAAAATTATAATATGTTAGTCGGGGGTGATTTGCAGGCGATAGCCGGTAGTTATAAAACCACCGCAAGAAATGATAATGATGCTCTGGCATTGGCGGTTTACCTTCAGAATGAGATTAATATCGATGAGACTGTTTTAAGCTTGGGTTTACGCTATGAGACGATAGAATCTTCGAAAACGATTTATGGTAACTTGACGGGTATAAAAGAGCAGAAAAATACAGTGATTCAATCCGTACTGTTACCTGGAGTGGGAATCTATTCTCAGGTCAATCCAGAGTTCGGGGTCTTAGCTGGGATTTATAAGGGCTTTACTGCGGCAACTGCAGGAGCCAGTGGTAAAACAGAACCTGAACTTAGTACTAATTATGAATTAGGCTCGCGTTTTTCCGGTGCTTGGGCTCTGGGTGGCCAAGCAGAGGTGATCGGTTTTTTAAATGACTATAGCCAATTCAATGGTACTTGTAGTTTTGCGCAAGGTTCTTGTGATACCAATAATACGGGTGAACAAGCTAATGCCGGAAGCGCTGCTGTTTATGGACTTGAAGCGAGTTGGAAGCGAGAATTTTTATGGTCAGGTTTTGTTCTGCCGCTATCCACTAGCTATACCTATAGCCATGGTGAATTCGGTGAGAAGTTTGTCGATAGCTCAGGTGCTTTTGGTGAGCAAGGACAAGTCATTGAAGCGGGTTATGGCATTGGATATTTACCTGAACATAGGATGAATGCTCAACTAGGGTTTGGCAAAGAAGGCTGGCAGGTGAATACTTCTGTTTTATATCAGAGTGAAATGCGTAATATACCTGGTGAAGGAAGTATCTCGAATGATGATCTAATTGAAGCTCATATGATTATCGATATGAGTGCCAATTACCAAATGCTCCCTGCGGTTCAGCTTTATACAACACTAGATAATGTCTTAGACAAAAAATATGTTGCCGGTGTTAAGCCTTATGGCTTTCGCCCCGGTAAACCTCGGTCGATTAATATTGGCGCTAAATATCAGTTTTAAACTTAAACTCATTTCTTAACAGTGAATAAATAAGATACTCTTCTCTTTATTCACTGTTAAATAGTTTCCTGCCATGAAAAAAATCGCAATCTTTGTCGACGTACAAAACATTTATTACACAACTCGCGATATTTATAGTCGTCCTTTTAATTACCGCAAATTGTGGCAAAAAATTGCTCAGCAAGGTGAGATTGTTGCGGCGACGGCGTATGCCATTCACAAAGGCGATGACCAACAAATCAAGTTTCAAGATGCACTCAAGCACATAGGTTTTCAAGTAAAACTGAAGCCATATATTCAGCGCAGTGATGGCAGTGCGAAAGGTGATTGGGATGTGGGTATCGCTATTGATGTGATGGAAGCAGCGGCTTCTGGTGATGTGGACACAATCATCTTACTTTCAGGAGATGGCGATTTTGATCTGTTATTGAAGAAGGTTAATCAAGCTTATGGTATTACAACCGAAGTTTTTGGCGTGCCTAAATTAACTGCAGGCTCTTTAGTAGAAGCCGCTTGTCAATTTCACCCTATTCGCCAAGATCTACTGATGTAGACATTCGCACTAGTGATTTCTGCTGAATTGTAGCCGTTATGGTCGTTTAGTTACGTTATTTATACTGGAAACCCACAGAGTCCAAAACTCTTATCGCTATACTTATTAAATAATATTCAATTGAATTCTATTTTTTGCGAGGTGAGCTTGATTAAATTCGTATCGATGGCGTTGATTTTCTTGGCTCTGGCATCTTGTCGTTTGTATAAAGAATCTTATGAGATGCAAGGTAAGGCGGGTGATATTGGCGATGCTATGGAACATTGCCGAGCTTTCTTAAAGTATAAGTTACCTAACGATACTTTTATTTATGTGGATTCAGCTTCCAGCCGTGAAACCAATGAGCATTTTGATATCTTTTTCGATCTGCAAGATAGAGATCAAGAAGGATATGCTCAGTGTCGAGTGAATAAGCGGGGTTTGATTACTTTCCATGCGGTTCGAGAGTTTCGTCAAAAGGCTCGCTCTTTTAATTAGCAGCAACTTAATTAGCAGTAATCCTCGATAATACTATGTATTCCTATAAAAATGCCGCGCAGGAAACTGAGCGGCATTTTTAGTTACGCTAGAATAAACGCTACAGAACGTCTTTTAAAGGCGCATGCTGCTGAGCATCTAAACGTGGACCAAATTGGCTTACCACTTGAGCCGATGCCGCACTGGCTAAACGACCTGCTGCGGCAAAGTCGTGACCATGAGTAATGGCGTACATAAAGGCACCCGCAAACAGATCACCGGCACCATTAGAATCTACCGCAGTTACTTCATTCGCTTCAATCACATGAGTTGTCTCGCCATCAAAAGCAATAGCGCCCTTGCTACCTAACGTAATGGCGAAGGTTTTGGCTTGAGTACGCATGAACTTAATCGCATCTTCTAGGTTGTCTGCATCGGCAAAAAGCATCGCTTCTTCTTCGTTGCAAAATAACAAATCAACACCATCACCGATCATTTCTTTAAGGCCATCTTTAAAGAA